>Ga0194132_10002788_pt1 | contig 32135 bp, 27 predicted proteins | sample TA2KigOf80mmetaG_FD_148612 | JGI IMG/M metagenome (GOLD analysis project Ga0194132, IMG submission 148612) | Freshwater microbial communities from Lake Tanganyika, Tanzania - TA2015054 Kigoma Offshore 80m | ecosystem: Environmental > Aquatic > Freshwater > Lake | place: Tanzania: Lake... | reverse complement strand
CGGCGCCGGCCGCCGCCCCGCCGCCCCCCGCCGCGGCCCCCGCGAGCAGCCCTCAGGGCCTCATCTCTGGGTCGGTGCTCGACGTCGTGAGCGGCGACCCCGTGATCGACGCGGGCGTCGAGCTGATCGGAAAGAAGAACACCACGCGCACCGATCTCGACGGCAAGTTCAGCTTCAAGGTGCCGCCCGGCGAGTACGAGGTGCGGATCTTCGCACCGAGCTTCCAGAGCGCCCGCATCACCAAGATCACGGTGAAGCCGAACCAGACCACCCTGGCCGACACGACGCTCGCCCCGGAAGGTCAGGCCGGCGTCGAGGTGGTCGAGGTGGTCGCGCGCGCCGACCGGGCCGCCGAGGCGACGCAGATCCTGACCCGCCAGAAGGCGGAGGCGGTACAGGAGACGATCAGCGCAGAGACGATCGCGAAGTCACCGGACTCGGACGCGGCCGAGGTCGTGACGCGCGTTCCCGCCGTCACCGTGAAGGACGATTTCATCTTCGTCCGCGGCCTCGGCGAGCGCTACTCGAGCGCGCTGCTGAACGGCAGCCGCCTGTCGAGCACCGACCCGAATCGGCGCGTCGTGCCCCTGAACCTGTTCCCGGCCGACTTCATCGCGTCGCTCGCGATCACCAAGTCGTACACGCCCGATCTCCCCGGCGACTTCGCCGGCGGCCTGGTGGACATCAACCTGGTGTCGTTCCCGACCGAGTTCCAGGCCAAGATCGGCATGTCGCTCGCCGCCAACACCAGCGCCACGTTCCAGGACTTCAACAGCTACGACGGCCAGGGCGGCGCCGGACAGCCGTTCGGCATCAACACCGCGAAGGGCCTGCCGGGCGTCTTCGGCAAGAAGCCGCTGTTCGGCGTGCTCCCGCCCCCCGAGCAGTACAAGCTCGCCAGCGCGCTGAACAACGTGTGGACCAAGGACACCGAGACCGCGCCGCCGAACGGCGCGATCAACTTCTCGATCGGCAACTCCTGGGGCCCGTTCGGGGTGAACTTCGCGACCATCTGGAAGAACGACTTCCAGGTCCAGGATCCGCTGATCGAGCGGATCATCATCTGCGAGTCCGGCTGCAACCAGGGCGACCCGAACCCGACCTTCACGCCGCAGGAGAACTTCAAGTACAACCTGGCGAACCACTACACGACGCTGGGCGGCGTGCTGACGTCCGCGTACGAGATCGACGCGAAGAACCGCGTCACGTTCCGCTCGCTCTACAACCTGCGCTCGCTCGATCAGGTGTACTTCGGCGACGGCACCAACACGAACCAGCAGGAGATCGCGCTCACGCGCCTGCAGTTCACGCAGCAGCAGCTCGCCTTCGGACAGCTCGCCGGCCAGCACGCCCTCGACGTGATCGACATCGACTGGCGCAGCGCCTTCACCTACACGACCCAGGAGATTCCCGACTCGCGCACCGTCGCCTACGAGCTCGCCAACGACCCGCCGCTGTTCTCGACGCAGCCGCCGAGCGGGACCCGCGTCTGGTACGACATCGACGAGAAGATGACCGACTCGGCGGTCGACTTCACCGTGCCGTTCCCGATGGCGCTGCCCGGCACCGACGCCTGGGACGGGCTCACCGGAAAGTTCAAGTTCGGGCCCGCGTTCACCTACCGCGACCGCAACTCGAACCTGCGCAACTTCTCCTACCGCCCGCGCGGACAGGACCTGTCGCAGCCGCCCGACGTCCTGCTGGACCCGGACAACATCCTCGACAACCAGCTGACCTTCCAGGAGAACACCAGCCGGCGCGACTCGTTCAAGGCCACCGAGGAGATCGCGGGCTTCTACGGCATGTTCGACCTGCCGCTGTGGCGCGACCTGGTGCGACTCGTCGCCGGCGTGCGCACCGAGTACTCCTACATCGACCTCAAGACCTACACGGTCGGCAAGGAGCCGCTGAACGCGAAGTACAACACCACGACGATCATCAACAACACCAACCCGCTCCCCGGCATCAACCTGATCGTCACGCCGCGTAGCGACATGAACGTCCGCGCGGGCTACAGCCAGACGGTGTCGCGGCCCGAGTTCCGCGAGCTGTCGCCGATCCAGTTCCCGGAGCCCCTCGGCCTGCGGACGACGGTCGGCAACCCGGATCTCGTCCAGGCCTCCATCGACAACGTCGACCTGCGCTGGGAGTGGTTCTTCTCGCAACTCGAGCTGGTGTCGGCGAGCTTCTTCTACAAGATCCTCGACAAGCCGATCGAGACCGTGCTCGTGCCGGTCGGATCGACGTTCGCGAACTCCTTCGACAACGCGAAGGACGGCACGCTGTGGGGCTTCGAGGTCGAGGGGCGCAAGAACTTCGGCTTCATCTCCGACGACCTCACGCCGCTCACCGCGACGCTGAACGCAGCCTACATCCAGTCGTCGGTCGAGCTCGAGGCGCAGACCGGACCTCTGCAGATCCCGCTCACCACGCCGACGCACGAGCTGCAGGGCCAGTCGCCCTACGTGCTCAACTTCGCGCTCGAGTACGCGTCCGAGACCTTCGGCAACACGCGCTTCCTGTTCGCGCGGTCGGGCGAGCGCATCACCGCGCTCGGCTTCTACCCGCTGCCGAACATCATCGAGAAGCCGCGCAACCAGGTGGACCTCGTCTGGTACCGGCGCCTCGACGACCTCTTCGACCAGCCCATCACGGCCAAGGTTTCCCTCGAGAACCTGTGGAACGACCACTACCTGTTCAAGCAGGGCGACTTCGTCACGAGCCGCTTCCGGACCGGCGTCAAGGTCGGGCTGAGCGTCTCGTACGACTTCTCGTGATCTGCTGCGCGACGCGCGCGGCAACGAAAGCTTCACGCGTCGCTGCGGTGACGTTCACCGCGCCGTAGCAGACGCGTGCGAAGGTGAGACGTCCATTCCCTCGCCCGGCGGGTCTTCCGAGACGCCGCGACCGGGCAGCCATCCAACCACGCGTCGCGGTCGCCGGACGGACCGGCCCGCGACGCTCGAGAAGCTCGCGCAGCGCGCACGACGCGCGGAGCGGGAGGAGGATCCGTGGCAAGACTCGAACGCTTCGGAGCGAAAGGAAAGACGGGAGCCCGCTCGCGCGTGCTCGTGGGCGCGGCCGCGCTCCTCGCCACCGTGGGCCTGGCAGCGCAAGCCGGAGCGCAGGCGACCGTCCCGGTGCCCGGCACGAGCGGCGACCAGCTGATCTACTTCTACGACGCGCGCACCGACCGCGTGCCGTTCCTCACCGTCGCGAACCCGGCCGCGACGCCGGTGGTCATCGAGGTCGCATTCTACCCCGCGAACCTGTCGAGCCGGCTCGGCGAGTCGGTGTTCACGCTGCCGGGAGGCGGCAACATCGTCATCGACCCGACGTCGTCGTCGGTCGCCGGCGGTGCCGCCGCCGGCAACGCCGGACTCGCGGTCGTGACGCCGATCGCCAGCGCCAGCGACACCCAGGCCGTCGTTCCGCCGCAGCCCCTCGTCGGCGGCTACACGCTCGCCAACCTGCAGCTCGCGGCGGCGTTCGGCGAGAACCCGTACGGCCGTCTCGCGGTGGGCAGCAACGGCAACCGCGCCGCCGCCGGCGCCGAGGTCGACGGAAACGCCGTCAAGTACCAGCGGTTCACGCCCGCGGTGCTGATGGTGCCGACCTACTTCAACCCCCAGGACCTCGCTCCGCCCGCACAGGACGGCAACCGCGTGATCGTCGCCGCCTTCAACGACTCCTACGGCGCCGAGTTCAACGTCACGGCGCTCTCCGACGGCGCCGCGGCGCTGTTCTGCGACAACGAGGGCTTTGAGGCGGCGGTCGGCTCGGCCGTGGTCAACGGCGTGCTGGTGAGCAGCCTGCAGGAGATCGCCGGCAGCGCCACCCTGAACGCGAGCGGCAAGCTGTTCCTCGACGTCAACGCCGGCAACGGCAACGTCCTCGGCATCTTCGCGCAGTCGCTCGGCACGTTCGCCGCCGGCCAGCGCATGCCGTCGGTCGCGAGCGTTCCGGACTGCCCGCAGCGCACGTCGCCGACGCCGACGCCGACCGGGACGCCACGGCCAACCGACGTCGGCGGCTCGAGCGCGACCTGCAGCGGCGGCCGCGTCTCGCTGACCGTGAGCGTGAGCTTCGACAACCTCGGCGGCTCGCTGAACGTCGCCGGCGTCACGCCCGCGGTGCGGTACCCGGGTGCGGTGTCGATTCCGGGCCTCGGCAGCGATCCCACGGTCACCGAGCGCGTGATGAACCTCACGGGCGTGAGCGGCCTCTTCCAGGTCGGCGACGACGACGCCAACTCCACGGTCAGTGTCGGCCTCGTGAGCCTCTCGCAATCGATCCCCGCGGGGCAGTTCGCGAAGATCCAGTTCGACTGCACAGACGGTCAGACGATCCAATCGTCGCAGTTCACGTGCACGCCGGACGTCTCGGACATCGATGGTGGCCAGGTGCCGGCGACCTGCGCCCTGTCGGTCAGCGCTTCCTGACCGAGGCGCTGCGCGGCCGCGTGCCGTGCGCTCCGGGAAGGCTCCCGTCCTCGTCCGAGGGCGGGAGCCTTTCGCGTTCGTGGGTGCGCACGCCGTCGTTCACGCACGGTTCACCGCGCGCGCCGCCCCTCGTCACGCCGCGCCGCTATGCCTTCGCTCCTGCACTCTCGGAGCGGCCGCGCTCCGACCCCACTCTCGATGCGGAGGCGGACATGCTGCGCACAACGTCGAATCGGGCCTCGCGACTTCTCGTGACGCTCGCCCTTCTCTCCGGCATGGCGGGGCTCGCCCGCGCCGCGACCTACGTCGACGGCTCGCTGCCGTCGGAGTTCGGCGGTGGCTTCGTGCCACCAGATCCTGCGGTGCTGAAAAACGTCCAGAAGGCGAGCAAGGAATCCGCGAAGCTCGCGGCCTCGCTCGAGAAGTGCTGGGCCAAGGGCGCGCTGAACCACTCGAAGGGCAAGGCGACCGGTGTCGCCGTCTGCCTCAACGACCCGAAGAAGGGCGTCATTCCGAAGTTCAATGCCAAGATCGCGAAGATCGTCGCAAAGGCACCGGGGCTGCCCCCGTGCCACGACTTCGTCGCGACCGGTGCAAGCATCGCCGCACTGGTGAAGGGCTTCAACACGACCACCTACTGCGACGGCGCGCTGCCGACGCCCACTCCGAGCGCGGAGCCGACCGGCACCCCAGTGCCGACGGCATCCCCTAGCCCGTCGCCAACTCCTGCGCCCACGCCGTCGCCGAGCCCCTCGCCGAGCCCGAGCCCGTCGCCGACGCCCGCACCCACGGCGTCCCCGAGCCCCAGCCCATCCCCGAGCCCCGCGCCGACGGCGTCACCGAGCCCGACCCCTGCACCGACCGCCTCGCCCTCGCCGAGCCCGATCGTGCAGTGCGCGACCACGACCCTGACCGTGAGCCTCGCCTACGACTCCCCGGACCCCGTGACCGGCGTCTCGGTGTTCCTGGGCTACCCCGGTGGCCGCATCAACATCATCGACGAGGCGCTGCTCGAGCAGGTGAGCAACGCGTCTGGCGTGTCCGGCACGTTCCTCGTCGCCGACAACGACACCAACGCCGACACCACCGACGACCAGCTCGCGATCGGCCTCCTCACCTCGGGCCAGGGCATCCCGCAGGGCGCGTTCGCGAACGTGCTCTACGACTGCGTGGCCGGCGTGTCGCGCCCGATCGCGCAGGACTTCACCTGCACGGCCGAGTTCGCGACGGCGTTCGGCACCGCCAGCGGCAGCTGCACGGTCACGGCGCTGCAGTACCCGCCCTACACGTGCAACGGTCAGGTCGCGACGATCGTCGGCACCGATGCCGGCGAGCCGATCAGCGGCACGGCGAACGCCGACGTGATCGTCGCCCGCGGTGGCAACGATACCATCACCGCTCTCGGCCAGAACGACGTGGTCTGCGGTGGTGCGGGCAACGACGACATCGACGGTGGCGCCGGTGCCGACACGCTGTTCGGCAACAGCGGCGACGACACCATCAACGGCGCCGGCGGCACCGACGTGTGCAACGGCGGCCTCGGCAACGACACGTTCAGCGGCTGCGAGACGCAGATTCCCTAGGGCGGAGGGATCGGCCCGGCGCGCCGCCACCGGCGCGCCGGGTACGCGCGGCCGCAAGACGAGCCCGACGCGCCCTGTAACCAACTTGTCATGATGCGCCGGCGGCGAAGGAAAGCCGCGTCGGCACGCGGAGTTCCGACAGCGTCGCCGCCGTTGTCCCCGCCCGCTGCCGCGCGCGCCCCTTGACGGTCCGCGGAGCCTCGTGGTTCACGCCTAGCGCGTCGCTTCGATGGTCGGTAGCACGGCAGGGCCGATGCCCGCCGGATGCCGCGAGCACCGCACCGGACGCTTCCACCATTCACCCGCAGTCAGGGTCTGCCACCGAGGTAGGAGTGCTCATGAAACACGTGTCACGCAGTGATCGCGTGGAACGTACGAGCCTCGCGCTGGAGCTTTCGCGACGTATGCGCGAGGCGAGAATGACCTGGTCGGTCGCCCAGGCCGCACTGGGTCTCGACGACCGGGAGCTCGCGAGCCTGCTGAGCCACCGCTTCCGTCTCACCCCGTCGGAGGATCTGCGCGCGCTCATCGAGCGCCTGCCCTCTTCGAACTGATCGGACCTGCGACGACCCGCGTTCCCGCTTCACAGGACGGTCATCGCCGTGCCCTCTCGTCGTCAACGCCGTGCGCTACCTTCGGCGCATGTTGCACACGCAGGTCGAGGCCTTCGCATTTCTGGTCGTGGCCCTGATCGGGCTGATCCTCTGGGACATCCGTCACCCGACGGACCGTTCCTGAGGGGGCGCCGCGGCGGCGCGACCGACGCCGTCGGGCCGCTCACGCGCTCGCCGCGATCGACGACAGCCTGAGCCGGCGCAGCCGCGCGCTCTTCTTCCGCTGGTGCGCCTCCATGCGCTGCAGGATCCCCTGCAGCACGCGCACCGCCTCGACGATGTGCGGGCCCTTGTTGAGCATCACGCACTCGGCGCGCTCGCCCATCGCCGCGTCCGTGATCTCGGCGCGCGACGGCAGGCCGGTCTTCGACCGGTTCTCGAGCACCTGCGTCGCCCAGATCACGGGCACGTGCGCGGCCTCGCAGAACCAGAGCAGCTCCTCCTGGACCTCGGCGAGGCGCTCGAAGCCGCACTCCACCGCCAGGTCGCCACGCGCGATCATGACCGCGACGCGCTCCGAGCGCATCGCGGCGAGCAGCAGCTTCGGCAGCTGGTCGAACGCCGCCGCCGTCTCGATCTTCAGCACGATGCCGAGGTGGCCGCCGTCGCGCAGGTCGAGCTGGCGGCGCAGCTCGTCGACGTCGTCCGGCGTGCGCACGAAGGACAGGCCCACGAGGTCGGCGTGGTGGACCACGAAGTCGAGGTCGTGCAGGTCGCGCTCCGTCAGCGCCGGGAGCCGGAGCCGCGTGTCGGGCAGGTTGATGCCCTTGTCCGGCCGGAGCTTCACGCCGTCGGCCGGCGCCGAGAGGATGCGGACGCGCAAGCCCTCCGTGGTCGCGGCCTCGACGATTCCCTCGATGCGGCCGTCGTCGAACAGCACGCGCTCACGCGGCCGGACGTCGGTGAACACCTCCGACAGCGTGCACGGGATCCGCGCCGGACGCGTGACGCGGCCGTCGGCGTCGATCTCTGCCGGACGCCCCGGGCTCTGGTCCGCGGTCAGCAGCAGGCGGTCGCCCCGGTGCAGCAGGAGGAAGCGCCGGTCCGCCGCGACCATCCACGGCACCGCGTCGACCGTGCGGAGCGGCTTCCGCGCGTCGTCGCCGTGCTGCGCGCGGAGCCGCACCGGGCGGCCCTCGTGCAGGTAGGCGCTCTTCGCCGCGGTGGCGAAGCGGCCGCCGCCGACCGCTTCCGCGATCACCAGCGTGCGCGCCCGGCCGCGCGCGTCCGTCAAGCGCAGGCGGTCGCCCTCGCGCAGCCGGCGCAGCCACTTGGCGGGCACGTCGAGCCGCCCGTCGGCCCTCGCCGACGGCGGGTGCGGCGCCTCGGCGGCGGTGAGCCAGATCCGCGCCGGCTCGACGACCTCCCCCTGCTCGCCGCGGCGCGGCTTCCAGCGAACCACCTGCGACTGCGCGTCGATCGCCCCGGTGCGGAGCTTGGGGCCGCCGAGATCCGTCAGGATGCGGCACTGCGCGCGCGTCGCGCGGGTCGCGCGGCGCAGGTTCACGACCATCCGCGACCACGCGTCCTGGTCGTCGTGCGCGCAGTTCACGCGCATGAGGTCCATGCCGTTCACGAGCGTCCGCCGGACCAGGTCGTAGTCGCGGGCGGCGTCGCCGGGCATGGTGACCATGATGTGCGCGCCGCGCTCGCGCGGGCGCTTGCCGAGGGTCGCCTCGCTGTGCTCCCCGAGCAGCGCGCTGCCGCGCGCGAACGAGAGCGGCACGTCTTCGGTCGCGGCGGGCGCCTTCTCGCCCGCGAGCTTGCGCAGGATGCGCAGCACGGCGTCGAGACCGGCCATCACGTGCGCCTCGGTGCGGCCGAGCGACGAGAGCCCCAGCGACGCGAGCCGCTCCTGCAGGATACGAACGTCGCGATCGCGCAGCGCGACGTAGTGCACGAGGTTGCGCGCGCTGTCGCGGAACGTCGGGTGGACTTCGGCGAGCTCGCGCGCGAAGCGGCGCTCGAGGCGCGCCGCGTCCCGGCAGACGGCCTCGATCTCGTGGATGGCGTCACGCAGCAGCCGCGCCTCGGGGACGGCGGCCTCCGGGCGTGCCGCCGCGGAGCGGCCACGGGTTCGGCGCGTCGGACGTGCCGACACCAGCGAGCGAACGGCCTGCGTCATGATCCCTCCACGAGGGTCAAGGCTAGCAGGCCAGTGTTACGCGCAGGTGACCGTTCGAGCGCAGTTCCGAGTCAAGTTCGCCCGGGATCAGGGAAATCGTCTCAGTGGCCGGCGATCGTCACGCGGCACGACGACGGCACCGAGCCGGTCTCGTCGGCCACGTCCGACGTGCACGAGAAGTCGGACGCCTTGCGCGGCGCCGCTCCCGCCGCGCAGTCGAACCGGATCTTCGCGAACGGACCGGGCGCGCTGCCCTTCCGGATCAGCCCGACGTTGATCACGTCCGCCACGCCGTCGCCGTCGCCGTCGCGCGCGATGGCGTCGAACAGGCCGCCGTCCGTTCCGGACAGGACCTCGACGCGCTCCTGCGCCGATCCGGTCGCGGCGTTCACCGGCAGCGCGAGCCCGCGCGGGAAGCGGACCCGTACCACCACGCCGGTGACCGTCTCGGCCCGGCTCCGATCCCAGTCCACGCTCACGACGACGGTCTCGCAGGCGCCACCGTCCGCGGCGCTCGCGGACCGGTCGGTGAGCACGACGAGCGCCGCGACGAGCACGGCCACGAGGACGAGCGCCCCGAGAGTCACGACGCCGATGCGGCGGGGAAGGTTCCTTGCTGCAGCACGACGATGCACGCGCGACGTCTAGCCGCCCTCCTTTGCGGGTCGCAGCGGACTCCGTGACGATCGCGTGACGGCGCCCGCCAGGAGCGCGACGGCGGGCCGCACCGGACGTCGCACGCGCCACGGCACGCCGCACCGCGCCGCTTTCACGCGCTCGTCGCCGGCACGCAACATCGGCCGGGTATCGAACCTCCGTCCGCCCCGCCGCAGCCCAGATCGGAGGACCAACATGGAAGTACGTCCGGACCTTGCGGGCGATCCCCTGCCGCTCGCGCATCCGCCGCGCGCGCTGCCGCGTACGCCCGCGATCCGCCTCCTCGCGGCGATCCTCGAGGACGCCTGCTTCTGCCTGCATCCGGCGGCGCTGGTCAGCCGCGACACGCGCGAGGAGACCGTCGCCTGGGTGCGCGGCGAGGTCGAGTCCGCGGCGCTGTGCTCGTTTCTCGAGGTGTGCGAGATCCTCGGTCTCGATCCGGAGGCGGTACGCGCGCGCCTGCTCTCGCGTGCCCGGGGGCGGGCTGCCCTGCCCCGTCCGCCGCGCGCGTCCGCGGCCTGACGCCACGTCCGGCGTCGACCACGAGGCCGTTCGCGACGGGCGACCGCTCGCCTACGCGCCGCGCGCACGCCACCGTCAAGCCGCCCGGCGACGTGTCGCGCACGGGCGACGAGCCGGCATCGTGCTCGCTACGTCGCTCGCAGCCAGTCGTCGAGCCCGCCGCGGCACGAGGGTACTGCTGGAGTTCCAGGCGCTCTTCCGCACCATCGAGAACCTCTTCACGCCGGGGCGCGAGCCGGGATCCGACCCGGTCGGAGCGATGCCCTCTCCAACGCGCGCGGCGCGCGCGGTCGAGTTCACCGCCGCTTCACGCGCTCGCCACGGTCCCGTTTCCTCGGTCCGGCATAGAGGACGTGACCGCGCGTACCTGCCAGGGCAGCGCGGCTCAGCTCTCTCGCGCTGCGACCCTCCCCAGGTCGTGGCCTCGGCGCCGCACGGCACGCCATCCACGTGCCGTGCGGCGCACGCACACGGGCGACGGAGTCGCGGCCAGGTTCACTGCGCGCGGCGCCGGAACGCGATGCGGCTCGCGATCGTCAGCGCCGTCGTATCGACTGCCGCGACTCGCACGCGAAGACGCGGCCGTGCGCGCCGGGGCCCGAGCATGCCGGCGAACAGCGCAGCTCGCGTACTTCGGGGCGGGGGCCCGATGCGCGCCGACCGGACCTCGTGTACGCGCGTCACGAATTCTTCACCGCGGCGCACGCATTCCGGCCACGTCGGCGGGCTAGAGTCGCGGCATGTTCCTCTCCGACCTTCGAAACATCGCGCAGCAACTCGGCTACCGCGAGGCGACGTGCCCCGTGTGCCCCGAGGAGGACTGGGCCCCGGCGTGCACCTCGTGCGACGAGACGCGCCGCGTGTGGATCGCCGGCGAGCGCATGCTCTCCGACGCGAGCATCGCACGGATGCGCCGCGCCGCTTGAACGGGCGAGCCCGCTCGTCGTCGCGACGGCGGCCCCCGCTCGCCCGCGCGTGACGTGTCACGCGCGTGTAATGCCGTCATCGCCGGGCGGCAACGATCCTCGTGTAGACGGCGCCCATGACGAAACGCGCGCTGCTGCTGATCGCCACCCTGATCTTCACCCCCGCCGCCGCGAGCCACGGCGAGTCGCTCCTGCCGCGCAGCGGCCAGAAGGGCTGCTGGAACACCGCCGGGGCGCGCGTCAACTGCAACGGCACAGGTCAGGACGCGGCCGCGAGCGCCGGCCTGAAGATGCGGCTCATCGACGGCGGCAACGGCACCATCACCGACGCCAACACGCGCCTCGTCTGGGAGAAGCTCTCCCGCGACGGCGGCGTGCACGAGCGCAACACGCTCTACACCTGGGACCAGGCGCTGGCGAAGATCGCGACGCTGAACACACCGCCCTGCTTCGCGAACGTCTGCACCTGGCGACTGCCGAACGTCAAGGAGCTGCAGTCGATCGTCGACTACGAGCGCAAGCAGCCGGCGTTCGCGAAGCAGTTCCTGAGGAAGTGCCAGCCGGGCTGCACGGTCGCAACATGCAGCTGCACGCCGATCCCGGCGGCCGGCTCGACCAGCGGCTTCTGGAGCTCCACGACGAACCGCATCGCGACCAGCGAGGCGTTCCAGGTGCTCAACATGACCGGCGCGGTCGCCCCCGTCGCGAAGAGCGCGACCGGCCACGTACGCGCTGTCGCCGAGCCCGTGTGCGCCAGGGCGATCGTGACCGTGAACGTCAGCTACGACGATCCGCTCGCGCAAGGAGCCGGCGTCACGGCGATTCTCGACTACCCGACCGACCTCGTCTCGATGCCCGGCTTCGGCTCGTCGAGCTCGGTGCTCGAGCGTCTGACCAACCTCACGGGACAGAGCGGCATCTTCAGCGGCGGCGACAACGACAGCGACGCCGACGGCACCGACGATCGGCTCCAGATCGGGCTCGTCCTCGGCTCGCCGTCGATCGTCGCGGGTCCGTTCGCCGACGCAGAGTTCGACTGCGTCGGGCCGGACGCGCCGCTGGTGTCGGACTTCGCCTGCGCGCTCGACGCGAGCGACGAGAACGGCGACGCCATCACCGGCGGCTGCGTGGCCGGCCTGCGCTACGAGTAGCGTGGGGCCCGCGATCGGTCGGCGTCGCGCTACGCGCGCACCCAGCGCGGCAGCGCGACGTCCTCGATCTGCGCGAACACCACGCGCACCGGCTCGCCGATGCGGATGGTCGCCGGATCGACCTCGTTGATCCCGCCGTCCGCCGAAGCGACGAGGTTGCCCACCAGGCGGATCGACGGGTCGTCCTCGAGCTCGACGACGATCACGTTGTAGGGCGCGACCTCGGCGTAGGCCGGCAGCAGCGGCGGGTGCGGCACGACGAACGACCACACGCGACCCCGCCCCGAGACCTTCTTCCACGCGACGTCGATCGAGCGGCACGCGGGACACATCGGACGCGGCGGCATGCGCGTGGCACCGCACGATCCGCAGGCCTGGATCAGCAGCTCGCCACGCGCCGTGCCGTCCCAGAACGGCCGCGCCGCGGGGTCCTCGAGGCCGGGCAGGATGAATCCGGTGGCCGCCACGCTCACCTCCGCAGCACGAGCGCGCTCGTCGGAACGCCCTCGCCGCTCGTGACGAGGCAGCTCTCCGCTCCCTCTACCTGGCTCGTCGAGGTGCCGCGCATCTGGCGCACGCCCTCGACGACGAGATTGAACCCGTGCACGTACGCCTCCGACATGCCGCCGCCCGCGGTGTTGGTCGGCAGCTTTCCGTTCGGCCACTCGAGCGCGCCGTCGTCGGTGAACGAGGCGCCCTCGCCGCGCTTGCAGAAGCCGTACCCCTCGAGCGACAGCGGGATCAGAGGGCTGAAGGCATCGTAGATCTGCGCCACGTCGATGTCCCCGGGCTTGATGTCGCTGTTCGCCCACAGACGCTTCGCCGCGGTGTGCGACGGTCCCGCGAGCGGGTCCTCGCAGAAGAAGTTGGTCATGACCTGGTGCTGCGGCGGGATGCCCTGCGCGTAGGAGTGGATGTAGGCCGGCGGGTGGCGCAGGTCCTTCGCGCGCTCGGCCGACACGATCACCACCGCGAGCGCGCCGTCGGTCTCGAGGCAGTTGTCGAACAGGCAAAGCGGCTCCGACACCCAGCGCGCCGCCATGTACTGCTCGCGCGTGAGCGTCTTGTCCTTCATGGTCGCGTGCGGGTTGCGGTTGGCGTGGCGGCGGAACGCGATCGCGACGTTCGCGAGGTGGTCGCGCGTGGCGCCGTACTCGTGCATGTAGCGCCGCGTCAGCATCGCGATCTCGTCGACCGGCCGGAGCAGCCCCCACGGCCGGCTCCACTGCCACGGGTTGTCGATCCGGCTGCTGGTCTGCGCCCACGGGCGGCTGCCCTTGTCGGCGCGCTTGCGCGCGCGCCAGGCGACCGCGACCTCGCACTGGCCGCTCGCCACCGCGAGCGCCGCGTGTCCCGTCGTGCCGCAGCCGGCGCCGCCGCCGTAGCCGACCTGCCCGAAGAAGGTGATGCCGCCGAGGCCGAGATTGCGCGCGACCTCGACCTCGCGTCCGTCCTCCATCGAGAAGGCGACGAGGCCGTCGACGTCCTTCGGGGCGATGCCGGCATCGTCGAGCGCCATCGAGATCGCCTGGCAGGCGAGCGACAGCTCGCTGTCCTCGATCCCCTTGCCGAAGCGGGTCTGTGCGATCCCGACGATCGCGGTGCGGTCCTTGATGGTGTTCGCCATGGTGTCGCGAGGCGGCTTACCAGCCCCGCGGCCCTCTTCTCAAGCGAACGACGTCGGCTCGGCGCACGCCGAGAACCGGCCGGCGCTGCGGGCGACTTTCAGCTGCCGAGCCGCGCGGCGCTGGTGTCGAACACGAACGTCGTCGCCGTACTGGCGCTCATGAAGGTCGCGGCCTTCGGCATCCGCGCCGGCTCGGCGCTCGCCCGGACGCTCAGCTCCGCGTCGATGCCGCCGGCGCGCAGCGCGATCGACTCGAGGCGCGCCCGCGGATCGACCCCCTGTGCGGCGGTCTCGATACCCAGCCCCTCGCCGCGCGCGGCGAGGCCGAGCCAGCCCGGGTGCTCCGGATCGAGCAGCCCCGCGCTCTGCGGCTCGAGACGCAGCGTGACCGTGTCGCCGCCGACACGCACGTCGCGCGAGAAGCCCGGCGGCAGGATCGCGTGCAGGCGGAGCGCCTGCGCCACCGCGTCGGCGCCACCGCTCGCGATGCCGAGCGCCGCCGCGAGGCGCTCGCTCGCGCGCCAGCCCACCGCGCCCCACTGCTGCAGCAGGACCGCGCGTGCCTTGTCGCGCCCCACGCGCTCGACCAGGGCCATCTCCGCCGACGCCGACAGCAGGTGCTCCTGGAGCTGGAACTCGCGCGCCACCGCGGCGAGCGTGGCGCTCGACAGCATCCCGAGCTTGAAGCCCGGATCGACGTCGCGCGCGTAGTTGGTCCAGCCTTCGTCGTGCTCGGGTGCGCGCTCGTTCACGATCTTCGCGAGCGGGAGCGCCGCCACCGCGAGCGTGTTCTTCGCGGGGCCGACGGGATCGTTCGCGGGGTCGATGCGGATCGTCCAGTGGCAGTGCGGCAGGCGGTCAGCGGGCACGCGCGGCGGACGGTGCAGGGGACGGATGCGGGCGCGCGGGTTGGTCGCGTAGGCGGTCGCGTCGAAGGTCGGATCCTCGATCGTGTGGCACATGCCGCGCACGCGCTCTTCGCCGTACGGCTCCACATCGAGCAGCGCGCCGCAGCTCCGCAGGAAGAACTCGCAGGACGCGTCGTCGATCATCGTCCAGCCGACGTCCATGTACTGGTGCGGAAAGCCGCAATCGAGCTGCAGGGCCTTGACGATCGCGGGCACGGAGTCGCCCTCGATCCGCATCAGGCGTCGCATGCGTCCGGTGTAGACCGGGCTCGCCCCCATCCACTCGTCGATCGCCACCTGGTCCACGGCGGAGAAGCTCTCGGTCGCGAAGAACAGCTGCGGCATGAGGGCGCGGTCGAGCAGGTGACCGACGTGCATCGTCTCGAGCGCGACCCGCAGCAGCTGGGTACGCGGCAGCTCGTCGAGCGCGGAGGACACCTTCGTCATCGGCTCCATCTGCCCGAAATCCCCCACCCTTGGCAACGCGCGCGACGCAACGCCGCACGGTTGCTCGGGCACACCACGAAGAGGCATCCGCCATTCCCCTGATCGGGCTTGACCCCGGACCGGAATCGATGCCTGATGCGCTGCGCCGGTCGCCCGGCGGGGGAACGGCCGGCGCGCCACACGCGCCACTTCGCGCGTCCGGGAGGGTTCGTGAGCGTCGTCGGCAGCACGTTCGTGATCGGCATCGTGATCGGCGCGGTCGGGGTCTTCCTCTTCCGCGGACGACGCGATCCCTGACGAGTTCCGTGCTCGCGGCCCCGAGCCGCGCACGACAAGGCTGCCGAGCGTCAGCGCCCCTCGCCGACGACCTCCGCGAGGCGGGCGAGAACGCGCGGCCATCCCGCCCGCATCGCCTCGCACGCGCGCTCGTCCCGTACGCCGAAGCCGGCGTGCTCGAGACGCAGCAACGTGCCCTCCCCGCTGGGCTCGAGCGTCCAGGTGACGACCGTGCGGAGCGCACCGCCGCCCTTCCTGCCATCTCCCCAGCGCCAGGCCAGCCGGCACGGCTCCTCGACGGCCAGCACCTCGCATCGTGTGAGCCCGCCCTGCGCGCGGAACGCGAAGCGCCGCCCGACCTCCGGCACCATGTCGTTCGACATCAGCCACTGCTCGACCAGCCACGACTTGGTGAGCGCCCGCCAGACGCGCGCCGGCGGCTGCGGCAGGTGACGCTCGACGTGGAGCGTCCGGGGTGCCCTTTCGGTTCGGCTCACTCGGCCCGTTCTCCGTCCCGGCCCCACCGGCGACCGGCGGTCGCGAGGGGAGGCGCGCTGCGTGGCGAAGCATACGCGGAACGCGCGTTCGAGCCGCGCTTCCCGCACGCCACCGCTTTGCTTCCCGCGCTCGGGTGTCCTAAGAACCACGGCGTGGCAGCGACCAACGGATCGGCGCAGGGACCCGCCGCGCGGGTGGCGGACGACGACATCGGCATCGGCGACCTCGTGGTCATCATGGCCGAGCCGGGACCGTTCACCGTGGTCGAGGTCGAGGGGCCGTACGTGACGATCGAGTCGCGCTTCGGCGTGCGCCGCAAGGTGCGCGACATCGCGGTCCGCCGCGTCAGCGGCGAGCCGCCGGTCGCGCGCTAGACACCGCCCGCCACGCGCCCCGAGCGCCCGCGCAGCACGCCGGAGGGACCACGGGCGGGTTCCACCCGGATGGAACACAGGCGGGCTCCACGCTCGAGGACGGCGAAGCCGGCGCGGACGTCAGTCCGGCTCGACCGCGCGCGTCACGACGACGTCTGCATGCTCGCCGTCGACAAGGGTCACGCGCGCGTACGGTACGTCGAAGTGCGCATCGTCGCCGCGGCCGGTCGGCGACCAGCGGACCGGGCTCGCGAGCAGGTACTGCCCGAGCGGCAGCTTCTCGAAGCGGAAGCGTCCCGCCGCGTCGGTGCGCGCGAACAGCTCCAGTTCGGCCTTCCGGCTGCCCGGCATCTCGTTGTCCTCGACGACCTCCTCCTCGAAACGCTCCATCGCGATCGTGGTCGCCGGCGTGAGCACGACCTCGGTGTTCCGTGCGGCAACGAACACACCGTAGTCGGTCTGGAGCCGCACGATGCCGGAGATCGCGCCGGTGCCCTTCTGCAGGTACGGCGCGGTCTCCTCGTTGATCGTCGCGCGCTCGTCGTCGGAGACGTGGTCGCCTGCGAAGATCGCGGCGCAGCCGTTCAACAGGAATGCGAGCGCGAGGAGCGTTTGCGTGAAACGGGGCACGAATCGGGTGGAACGGATGGGGTCGGACATTGGCTCCTCGACGGTGGCTCTCGCAGCGATCACGCGCAGTCAGGATTGGAACACCGGAGGAGGCACTGCTGGATCCGCCCAACGCAAGGGCCATGCCGTCCAAAGCCGCGACTCCGCTCCGAATTTTCGGACGCCGAATCGCGCAAATCGGCAAGATCGACGGGCCTGCGACTCCCGGGCGGTCGAATGCTGCAGCAGATCCTGCCGCGCTTCGGCGCACGGCGCAACCCGGGTTGCGTCGCAGCCGGTTTGCGTCCCGCGGGTCGCGCCCCGGGGCGCCCGGCGTCGCGGATCAGCGCGGGAAGGCCGCGGCCACCCCGCCGTCGACGGGCAGCGTCGCCCCCGTCGTCGGCGTCACGTTCGCTGCGAAGAACACGACGGCCTTGCCGACGTGCGCGCCGCTGATCTTCGCGCGCAGCAGGTTGCGCTCGCGGTAGTGCTCCTCGAGCGCCTCGGGCGCGATGCCCTTCGACTTCGCGCGGTCGGCGCCGATCTCCTGCCACAGCCCGGACTGGGTCTCGCCTTCCGCGAACACGGCGTCGGCGTTGATCATGTTGACGCGGATGCCGAACGGCGCCAGCTCGATCGCCGCGACCTTGCCGAGCTGGTGTCCCGCCGCCTTCGACGCGCTGTAGGCACCGAAGTCGGCGCCCGGGCCGAAGACGTTCTTCGACGCGTTCACCACGATGTTGCCGCCGAGACCCTGCAGCCTCAGCACGCGGGCGCCCTCGCGCATGGTCAGGAAGTAGCCCCCGAGATTCACGTCGATGACGCGCTGCCAGTCCTTCTGCGCGGTCGCGGCGAGGGCCGCGACGTGCGCGATGCCGGCGTTCGGCACGACGACGTCGACGCCGCCGAACGTCCGGCAGGCGTGCGCGAAGGCGTCGCGCACCGACTCCTCGTTCGTCACGTCCATGCGCACGGCCGTGCAGCAGCTCGACCCGCCGGCCTTCGCGACGCGCTCGCGCGCGCGCTCGAGACCGGCCGCGTCGACGTCGGCGAGGATCACGTGCGCGCCGGCCCTGACCAGCTCGAGGCAGATGCCGACGCCGATCGCGCCCGCCGCCCCCGTCACCAGCGCCACCTGGCGAGCGAGCGGCTTCTCGGCCTCCTTCCCCAGCTTCGCCTGCTCGAGGCTCCAGTACTCCATGTCGAACAGGTCCGACTCCGGGAGCGGCTCGTAGCGACCGAGAGCCTCCCCCTGCGACTTCACGCGCAGCGTGTGCTCGGCGATGTCGGCGGCGATCGCGGCGTCCTTGCGGCTCTTGCCCGCGCCGAAGAGCCCGACGCCGGGGACCAGCAGGACACGCGGGTCGGGGTCGAGCTTCGTGCGCGCGACGTTCTTCGCCGCCACCTGTGCTGCGAAGTAGGCGTCGTAGCGGCCGCGATAGTCGCGGATCTCGCCGTCGACCTGCAGCGCGAGCTTCTCCGGCTCGTCGAGTGCGAGACCCGGCAGGAAGAGTGCGTGCGCCTTGGTGCGGATCACGTGGTCGGGCGTCAGCGGACCGCGCGCCGCGAGCGTGCCGCAGGCCGGCTCGGCGAGCAGGGCCAGGATCTCCGGGCTCACGCGGTGCTCGAGGATCATGCGCTTCCACGGGATGTCCGGGTTGCCGCTCTCGGCCGCGAGGCGGCCGCGCAGGATCGGCGCGATCGCGGCGGCGCGCGCCTTCGCCTGATCCATGTCCGCGGCGCCGATCTTCGCAGCGGCGCCCGCGAGACCGCTCTTCGCACGCTCCGCGAGGTACTTCTCGGCACGGTCGACGTACGCGACCGTGCGCTCGTAGCTGGTGCGCGCGTCGTCGGCGAAGGTGAAGAAGCCGTGCTTCAGGAGGACCATCGCCTCGACCCTCGGGTCGCGCTCGAAGACCTCGGCGGCGAGCTTTGCCAGCGCGAAGCCCGGCATCACGTACGGTACGAACGCGACCCGATCGCCGAGCGCCGCGCGAACGATCTTCTCCCCGTCAGGCTGGTTGGTCAGCGCGAGGATCGCGTCGGCGTGCGTGTGGTCGATGAACCTGTGCGGCAAGAACGCGTGCAGCAGCGTCTCCACCGACGGATTCGGCGCGGTCGAGTCGAACAGGTTCGTGCGCTGCTGGTTGACCATCTCCTCGTCGGAGAGGCCGCTCAGGCGCCGCAGCGCGCGCAGCGGCTCGAGGCGCATCGCGGGCAGGCCGGCGGGCTCGATCGAGTCGAGGTCCCACCCGCTGCCCTTCACGCAGATCGCGTCGACCTCTTCGCCCAGCACGCTGCGGACGCGCGTCTTCACCGACGTATTCCCGCCGCCGTGCATGACCAGGTCCGGGTCCTTCCCGATCAGGCGCGAGGTGTACACGCGCAGGGCGAGGTCCTCGCCGGAAGCGGCATAGCGCTCGCGGAAGGCGCGTGCGTCGTCGTCGGACCAGCGGCTCTGCATGGGATTCTCCGGGTGTGTCTCGGGCGGATGGGTCGCTCGGCTTCGCCGACGGACCGCGCGCGGCGGCGCCGTGCGTCCGACCTTTATAGCGGACCGCGCGGGGGCCCGGCCAGCCCCGACGTCGCTCTCGCGGCCGCAGCACGCCGCCGGGCCGGCCCCCGACGACCTACTTGACGCCGCCCCGCAGCGCTCGCCCGGGCGTCCGCCCGGGCCGCCGCCCAGCGCCTGACGCGCGCGCGGGAATCGGGTAGGAGCACGCCATGGCCGCCGCCTCCCCCGCTGCCGTTCGCCGCGCCGAGCTGCCCGGCGTCACGCTCGCGTGGGAGGAGCACGGGAGCGGGCCGCGCCCGCTGCTCCTCGTGCACGGGTTCACCGGCAGCCGCGACGACTTTGCCGACGTCACCGCCGGCCTCGCCGACCTCGGGCGTCTGGTCCTGGTCGACCAGCGTGGCCACGGCGGCTCGTCGAACCCCGGCAACGGATACGACTTCGCGCAGCTCACGACCGATCTGCACGGGTTCTTCGACGCAGCAGGCATCGAGCGCGCGGATCTCCTCGGCCACTCGCTCGGCGGCATGCTGGCCCTGCGCTTCACGCTCGCCCACCCGGAGCGCGTCGCCTCGCTGATCCTGATGGACACCAGCGCGGGCCCCGTGCCACTCCTCTCGCAGGCGCTGGCACGCATGCTCGATGCCGTCCGCCGCTCGGGGATGCGGCGCCTCATCGCCGCGGTGGACGCCATGGCGCTCGCCGGCGAGGACCTCGACATCGCGCGCCTCGAGGGCGAGGAGCGCTTCCGGGACCGCGCACGTGCCAAGCTCGAGGCGCTCGACCCCGCGGCCTTCCTGCAGCTCGCGGCGCTGCTCTCGGATCACGCTCCCGTCGCAGGTCGCCTCGGCGAGATCCGCTGCCCGACGACCATCGTCGTCGGGCAGCAGGACGTCCCGTTCCTCGCGGCCGCGGAGGAGCTCGCCCGTGGCATCGCGGGCTCGACGCTGGTGCGCATCCCCGGCGCGGGCCACAGCCCGCAGAAGTCCGGACGCGCAGCGTGGCTCGAGGCGGTGCGGACGCACGTGGCGCGCTCCCGCGGCGCCCGGCAGCCCCCTCGGAGCGCGTAGCGCACGCGGACCAGGCCGAACCGACGCGGCGGAAGCGCCTGCACGCTCCGCGTCGCCGGAGCGACATCGCCTCCGGCGATCGCCGGAGGGTCGCGTCAGGCCGGCAGCGGGTCGCGGATGAGGGCGCGGATCTTCTGGAACTCCGGCGCATCGGCGGTGCGCACCCACTCGAGCAGCACCGCCTCCACGGTCGTCGGGATCGCGCCGGCCCGGATCTGGCGCTCGACGGCGACGTCGTAGTCGCGGCGGAAGCGCGACGACATCGCGTCGATCACGATGTGCGTCTCGCAGTCGGCGGAGAGCAGGTCGTGCACCGTCTGGTTCACGCAGGCCTGCGCCTCGATGCCCGCGATCACGACCTGCGCACGCTCGGTCGCGCGCAGCGCCTCGACGAAATCCGGCTCGCCGACGCACGACATGGTGCGCTTGGCGATCGGCTTCGTCGCGGCGGGCAGGATCCCGCGCAGAGCCGGCGTCGTGTGGCCGAGCCCCTCGGGGTACTGCTCGGTGACCAGCACCGGCACGCCGACCAGCTTCGCGCCCTCGATCAACCGGCGCGTCGCCTCGACCACGCGTGCCCCTTCGTACAGGTGCGGGATGTACCGCTCCTGTACGTCGATGACCACCAGCACGCTCTCGTTCCAGTCGAGCAGACCGGTCGACATCGTGCCCTCCAGCTCGAGATCCTGCAGGTCCTGGTCCAGATCGTCGTCGCGCATCTACCGCTCTTAGCTGACGCCACGCGCCACCGCTCGCGCAGCGTCAGCGGCGCGGCTTCTTCGCCCGCGGCGGCGCCGGCTTCTTCTTCGCCGCCACCCGCTTGCGGTGCGGGCCGGGCGGAATACCGGGCTTCGGCTTCCTGGGCACGGGGATCCGCACCTTCGGCTTCGCTGCCCTTCCGGCACGCGGCTTCGCGCCCGGGCGCGCGGGCGCCGTCGCCCCCGGCGCCGGCTCCTCGCGACGCCCCTCGCGCTGCCGCGCGCTCACCTTGAGCGGCACGCCGACCAGCGCGAACTCGTCGCGCAGGCGGTGCGTGAGGAAGCGGATCCACGACTGCGGCAGCTTCTCGCGCTGGCTGCCGAACAGCACGACGTGCGGCGGCGACGCGCTCGCCTGCGTCGCATAGTACAGCTTGACGACGCGCCCGTGCTCGGTCGGCGGCGCCTGCACGTCGATCGCCGCCCGCACGACGTCGTTGAGCCGCGCCGTCGGAACGCGACGCCGGAACGACGCCACCACGGTGTCGACGGCGGCGAAGAGGTTCCAGATCCCGGTGCCCTCCTGCGCGCTGACGCGCAGCACCGGCAGCGGCGGCCACTGTGGCAGGCGCCTGGCGATCGTGTCGTGGCACTGCTCGGCGGCGAGCTCCGGTGCGAGATCGGCCTTGTTCACGGCGACGACCAGGCCGCGGCCCTTGCGCCACGCGAGGTCGGCGAGGCGCATGTCCTGGTCGGTGACGCCGACCTTCGCGTCGAGCACCAGGATCGCCACCTCGGTGCGCATCAACGCGCGCAGCGACGCACCGGCGGCGTACGACTCGATCGGCTCGTCGATGCGGCTCGGGCGGCGCAGCCCCGCGGTGTCCACCACGACGTACTCGCGACCCGCGTGCTCGATGCGGACGTCCACCGCGTCGCGCGTCGTTCCCGGCGTCGCATCGACGAGCGCGCGCTCGAAGCCGACCAGCCGGTTCAGCAGAGACGACTTGCCGACGTTGGGGCGCCCGACGAGCGCGATCCGCGTCGGTGCTCGGGAGTCGGCGGCGGCACCGGCCTCGGCCGCGTCGCCGTCGGCCGCGACCCCGTCGGCCTCCGCTTCGCCCTCGTCCGCCGCGTCGGGACGCGGCGGAAAGGCCTGGTCGATGCGGCGCCACAGCTCGTCGACGCCGAGGCCGTGCGCCGCAGAGACCGGCACCAGATCGGCCTCCCCGAGCTCGAGGAAGTCGATCGTCCGGCTCTCCTGGTTGCCGCGGTCGATCTTGTTGACGGCGAAGATCGCGGGAATGCCGAGCTGACGGATGCGGCGCGCGACCGCGACGTCGGCGGGTGACAGCCCGGCGCGGCCGTCGAGCACGTAGACGATCTGGTCGGCGTGCGCGATGGTCGCGAGGCTCCGTGCGTGTACGCGGCCCGCCAGATGCCCGGCGTCGGCCTGCTCCTCGATGCCGCCGGTGTCGACGATCTCGAAGACGCGTCCGTCGCGCCGCAGCGTGCCGCGGTTCTCGTCGCGCGTGACGCCCGGCGTGTCGTAGACGATCGCCTTCTGGCGGCGCAGCAGCCGGTTGAACAGCGTCGACTTCCCCGCGTTGGGACGTCCCGCGATCGCGACGACGATGGGCGCGCCCGGGGCACGCTCTCCGCGCGCGCTCACAGCCCGAGCTCACCCAGCGCGTGCGCCTTGGTGAACCACTTCTCGTCGACCTTCACGTGCAGCTCGAGGTACACGCGGACATCGAGGAAGCGCTCGAGCTCGTGGCGCGCCTGCTGGCCGATGTGCTTGATGCGGGCTCCTTTCTCGCCGAGCACGATCGCGCGCTGCGACGTGCGCGCGACGAGGATCGTCGCCGCGATCACGACCAGGTTCTTGCCGGGTCGCTCCTCGAAGCTCTCGATGCGCACCGCGCTCTGGTAGGGGACCTCCTCGTGGGTTGCGAGCAGCAGCTGCTCACGCACGATCTCGGCGGCGAAGAAGCGCTCGGGGAGATCGGTCTGCACGTCCGCGGGGAACAGCGCCGGCGAGACCGGAAGGTGGCTCTCGACCGTGGTCAACAGCTCGCCCACGTTGTCGCCGGTCAGGGCACTCACCGGAACCACGTGCCTGCCCGGCAGGAGCTCGCCGAGCTGCTGCGAGAGCTCGAGGAGGCGCGCGCGCGGCACGCGGTCGAGCTTGTTGAGCGCGATGACGAGTGGCTGGCGGGCGCTCGCGAACTCGCCGGCGAGCGCGCGGTCGTCGTCGAACAGGCCGGCCGCGGCGTCCACGACCCACAGCGCCACGTCGGCGTCGGCGAGGCTCTGGCGGGCGGTCTTCACCATCCGCTCGCCCATCAGGTTGTGGGGCTGGTGCAGTCCGGGCGTGTCGACGAACAGGAACTGCGCCGCCGGACGCGTCTCGACACCGAGGATGCGGTGCCGCGTCGTCTGCGGCTTCGGCGTCACGATCGCGAGCTTGCGGCCCATGATCTGGTTGAGCAGCGTCGACTTGCCGACGTTCGGCCGGCCAACCAGAGCCACGAAGCCCGCGCGGTACTCCGGCGGATCGGCCGGCTTGCCGCGCTGATGCTGCTCGTCGATCACACGTCGTCTCCGGCAGGCGTGCCGACGTCGGGCAGCGCGTCGCCGGGGGCGAAGCCCTCGAGCGCCACGAGCGCCTCCCGTGCAGCCGCCTGCTCCGCGATCTTCTTGCTGCCGCCGCGGCCCTGGCCGAGAACGCGACCTGCGACGGCGACGTTGGTCTCGAAGTCCTTCGCGTGGTCCGGACCGGTCGCGCGCAGCAGCGTGTACTCGGGCGGCGCACGGAACAGGCGCTGCGTGAGCTCCTGCAGCCGCGTCTTCGCCTCCGTCTCGTCCAGCGGCGGCTGGACGACGTCCTCCGCGAAGTCGCGCGCCACCACGGCCTGCGCGGCCAGGAAGCCCGCGTCGAGGAACACCGCCCCGAGCAGTGCCTCGTAGGCGTCGGCGAGGATCGAGCGCTTCCGGCGGCCCCCGGTCTTCTCCTCGCCGCGGCCGAGCTGGATCAGCGGACCGAGGTCGATGCGCTCCGCCTTCGCTGCCAGCGAGGCCTCGTTCACCAGCGCCGCGCGGCGCTTCGAGAGCTGCCCTTCGCTCGCCTCCGGCCACGCGCGCAGCAGCAGCTCGCTGATCGCGAGGCCCAGAACGGCGTCGCCGAGGAACTCGAGCGTCTCGTTGTGCTCGCTCTGCTTCGCCACGCTCGAGCGGTGGGTCAGCGCGAGTCGCACGCGCGACGGGTCGGCGAATGCGTGCCCGAGCCGTGCCTCGAGGGCCTGCAGCTCGTCGTCGGTCACGCGCCCTCCCCGGCCACGAGCCGCTCGTCGATCCAGCCACCGCCGAGGACGCGGTCGCCGTCGTACCACACGGCAGCCTGCCCGGGGGTCACGCCGGCGGTGGGCTCGGCGAAGCGCACACGCGCCCCGTCCTCGCCCGGCTCGACGTCGCACGCGACCGGAGCCTGGCGGTGCCGTAGCCGGACGCGCGCCGCACCGCGATGCGGACGCTCCGTCCAGCGCACGTCGCGCGCCACGAATCCGGCGACCGCGAGGTCGGCGCGCGGGCCCACGGTCACGTCACCGCTGGCGGCGTCGATCGACGTCACGTAGCGCGGCTCGCTCGCGCCGCCGCCGACGCCGCGGCGCTGGCCGACGGTGAAGCGATGGACGCCCGGGTGCGTGCCGAGGACGTTGCCCGCGCGGTCGACGACGCGTCCCGGCCGGCCGCCCGCCACGCCGCTCTGCTCCGCCACGAAATCCGCGTACGACCGTCCGGCGACGAAGCAGATGTCCTGGCTCTCCGGCTTGGCCGCAACGGGCAACCCGAGCGCCGCGGCGATCGCGCGCACCTCGGGCTTGGCGAGCACCCCCACCGGAAACAGCGTGCGCGCGAGCTCCGCCTGGCCGAGCGTGAAGAGGAAGTAGCTCTGGTCCTTCCCCGGATCGCGCGCGGCACGCAGCGTGAAGCCGCGGGCCGCGTTGCCGCCGATCCGTGCGTAGTGCCCCGTGCCGATCGCGACCGCGTCCATCGTCGCCGCCACCTGCCAGAGCGCGTCGAACTTCACGTCGCGGTTGCACAGCGTGCACGGGTTCGGCGTACGGCCTGCGAGGTAGGTCGCGGTGAACGTGTCGATCACGCTCCGCTGGAACACGTCGCGCAGGTCGACCACGTAGTGCGGGATGCCGATGCGCGAGGCCGTCCGTCGCGCGTCCTCGAAGTCGTCGAGCGAGCAGCAGCCGGTGTGACCGTCGGCCCTCGCGGCCGCGCTGCCGAGCCGCATCGACACGCCGATCACCTCGAGCCCTGCGCCCCGGAGCAGCGCCGCGGCGACGGCACTGTCGACGCCGCCCGACATCGCTGCGACCACACGCGCACCCGGCGCTACGTGCTCCGGGCGCACGAGCGCCTCTTCTCCCGCCGCTCCGGCCACCTCGCGCACGCGCGCAGCGACGTCGTCAGGCCGCATGACCGACCCCTGCAGCACGGCGATCGCGCGCGCGCGCCACGCACGCCACGACCCCCCGCGCCGCGCGCTCGGCGTCGTCGAGAGACAGGTCCGCACCGAACGACAGCCGGAGCGTCGCGCGTACGACGTCGTCGGCGCAGCCGATCGCGCGCAGCACGTGCGACGGCTCGGCCGCTCCGGCGGCGCAGGCCGGTCCGGTCGCCGCGGCGACGCCTTCGAGGTCGAGCGCGATCACCAGCGCGTCGGCACGCAGCCCCGGGAACGCGACCGAGAGCGTCCCCGGCAGCCCTTCGGGCGCGCCGTGCACGACGAGCGGTGCCGCCGCCTCAAGGACATGCAGGACGCGCGCGCGCACCCGGCGCAGGTGATCCTGCGAGGACGCGCGCTCGACGCGCGCGAGGCGGGCCGCCACCCCGAAGCTCACGATGCCGGGAACGTTCTCCGTCCCGGCGCGCAGGTCGCGTTCGTGCGGACCGCCCAGCATCTGGGCCGTCACACCGACGTCGCGGCGCACGATCAGCGCGCCGACGCCGGGTAGCGCGCCGATCTTGTGCCCCGACAGCGACACCAGGTCGAGCGGCACCCGGCCGAGATCGATCGCGCACGCGCCGGCCGCCTGCACCGCGTCGCTGTGCAGGACGGCGCCGCACGCGTGCTCGCGGACCGCCGCGGCGATCTCCTCGATCGGCTGAACCGTACCGATCTCGCCGTTCGCCCAGCCGATCGTCACCAGACGCGTATCACCGCGCAGCGCGGCTGCCACCCGGGCCGGCGCGATCGAGCCGTCGCGCGCCGGCTCGAGCAGCGTCACCTGGCAGCCGCGTGCCCGCACGGCGTCGAGCGGACGCAGCACCGACGCGTGCTCGATCGTGCTCGACACCACGTGCGCGCCGGCCTCGACCACACCCCGGATCGCGAGGTTGTTCGCCTCGGTGCCGCCGCTCGTGAAGACGACCTGCCCCGGGCGCGCGTCGACCAGTGCGGCGACCGCGTCGCGCGCGGCCTCGACCGCCTCGCGCGCGCGACGGCCGGCGGCGTGGACGCTCGACGGATTGGCCGCGTCCTCCCGGAGCCAGTCCGTGACCGCGTCGATCACCTCGGGGCGGACCCGCCCACCCGCGTTGTGGTCGAGGTTCATCGGCCCGGCGTCACTTCCCGGCGGGCGGTGCGCCGGAGTCCTCGGTCGCTGCTGCAGAGCCGTCGTCAGTCGCCCCCGGGCCGCGAAGCTGCGCCACCTGCTGCTCGAGGCGGTGGATCTGCTCGGCCATCGTGTTGAGCGTGCGCACCACGGGGTCGGGCAGCTCACCGTGCTCGAGGCTGAGCAGCGGCGCGCCGGTCGCCGAATCTCGCGGACTCTCGTTCACCACTCGGCCCGGAACGCCGACGACCGTCGAGTGCGGCGGGACGCTCTGCACGACCACCGAGCCCGCGCCGACGCGGCTGTGGCGGCCGACCGTGATCGGCCCGAGCACCGTCGCGCCGAGGCCGAGCACGCAGTAGTCCTCGATGGTGGGGTGCCGCTTGCCCTTGGTGAGGCTCGTGCCGCCGAGGCTCACGCCCTGGTAGATCAGCACGTCGTTGCCGACCTGCGCGGTCTCGCCGACCACGACACCCATGCCGTGGTCGATGAAGCAGCGGCGCCCGAACTCGGCCCCCGGATGGATCTCGATGCCGGTCACGAAGCGCGACCAGGTCGAGATCAATCGCGCCGTCAGGCGGAGGCCGCGCCGCCACAGACCGTGCGCCACCCGGTGCATGAGCAGCGCGTGGATGCCGGGGTAGCAGAGGAACACCTCCATCACCGACCGGGCCGCCGGATCGCGCTCGAAGGCGACCAGCACGTCCTCGCGGATTCTGCCCCAGAAGGACATCGGGGTACCGGCGTCGCTCAGGCGACGCCGCTCGTGACCGTCGGCTGCGGCCGAGCCGGCCGGCGCTTCCGACCGTCCTTGTAGAGCTTGTAGTCGATCGCGTCGACGAGGGCCTGCCAGCTGGCCTCGATCACGTTGTGCGACACGCCGACCGTCGTCCAGTGCGACTTGTCGTCCTGCGACTCGATGAGCACGCGCACGACGCCTCTCGTGCCCTCGCCACCCTCGAGAACACGGACCTTGTAGTCCACCAGGCGAACGCGCTCGATCGACGGAAAGAAGCGGACCAGCGCCTTGCGCAGCGCCACGTCGAGCGCGTTCACCGGACCGTTGCCGATCGCGGCGGTGTGCTCGATCGAGCCGTCGGGGCCCTTCACCATGATGGTCGCCTCGGCGATGGGCACCTCGGTCTCGTTGCGCTTCTCGTCGATCACGCGGAAGCCGACGAGCTCGAAGTTGCGCACGCGCTCGCCGTTGATCGCCTTTTGCAGCAAGAGCTCGAACGACGCGTCGGCGCCCTCGAACTGGAAGCCCTGGTGCTCGAGCTTCTTGATCTCGGCGAGCAGCGACTTGACCTTGGGCTCGATCAGCTCCGGATCGATGCCGAGCTCCTTCGCCTTGTGCAGCAGGTTCGAGCGTCCTGCCTGGTCGGACACGAGCACGCGCTGGTGGTTTCCCACCAGCGTCGGATCGATGTGCTCGTAGGTGGACGCGTGCTTGCGCACCGCCGACGCGTGCAGGCCGGCCTTGTGGGCGAACGCGCTCAGGCCGACGTAGGCCTGGCTCTTCAGCGGCTCGCGGTTCGCAAGCTCGTCGACGAAGTGCGACAGCTCGGTGAGCCCGCGCAGCTTCTCCTGCTTGACGCAGTGGTAGCCCATCTTGAGCTGCAGGTTCGCGATGACCGAGACCAGATTCGTGTTGCCGCAGCGCTCGCCCACGCCGTTGATGGTGCCCTGCACCTGCACGCAGCCGGCGTCGACGGCCGCCAGCGAGTTCGCGACCGCGAGCTCCGAGTCGTTGTGGCAGTGGATGCCGAGCGGGATGCCGACCGCCGCCTTCGCCGCGGTCACGCCGGCTGCCACGTGCGCCGGCATGCTGCCGCCCCGCGTGTCGCACAGGCAGATGAGCGTGGCACCCGCGTCGGCCGCGACCTTCAGGCACTCGAGGGTGAACTCCGGGTTCGCCGCCCAGCCGTCGAAGAAGTGCTCGGCGTCGAGGATCACCTCGTCGAGCCGCCTCTTCAGATAGCCCACCGAGTCGTGGATCAGCTCGAGGTTCGCCTCGCGGGAGATCCGCAGCTCCTCGCGGACGTGCAGGTCCCAGGTCTTGCCGACGATGCACGCGGCCGGCGTCCCGGCGTTGAGGATCATCTTCAGGTTCTCGTCGGCCGCGGCGGGATTGCCGGGTCGGCGGGTCGAGCCGAACGCGACGACCTTCGCGTGCCGCAGGCCGAGCTTCATCGCCGGGCCGAAGAACGCCGCGTCGCGCGGGTTCGACCCCGGCCAGCCCCCCTCGATGTAGTGCACGCCGAAGGCGTCGAGGCGCTCGGCGACGGCGAGCTTCGCGTCGACGGTGAGTGCGATCTCCTCGCCCTGACACCCGTCGCGGAGCGTGGTGTCGTAGAGCTGGACGCGCTTCATCCGTTCGTCTCCTTCGCCCCGAGAAATGCGTCGTGCAGCACCCGCACCGCGAGCTCCGTGTACTTCGCGTCGATGACGACCGAGACCTTGATCTCGGAGGTGGAGATCATCTGGATGTTGATGCCCTCGCGAGCCAGGGTTTCGAAGATCTGCGCAGCCACTCCGGCGTGGCTGCGCATGCCGAGGCCGACGACCGAGACCTTGGTGATGTCGCCCTCGGAGCGAGCGTCGCCGGCACCGATCTCCCGCGCGACGTCGCGCACGATCCGCAGCGCGGCATCCAGCTCGACGCGCGGCACGGTGAACGTCATGTCGGTCTTCCCTGCCGCGCCGGTGTTCTGGATGATCATATCGACCACGATGCCCTTGGCAGCGATCGGTGAGAAGATCCTCGCTGCGAGACCCGGACGATCGGGCACGTCGGTGAGCGTGATCTTGGACTGGTCGCGATCGAACGCGACGCCGGCGACGGTGACCTCCTCCATGTTCGACTCCTCGGGCACGACCCACGTCCCGGGCTCGTCATTGAAGCTCGAGCGCACGTGGACGCGGACGTTGTATCGCTTGGCGAACTCGACCGAGCGGATCTGCAGGACCTTGGCGCCGAGGCTCGCGAGCTCGAGCATCTCGTCGTACGAGATGCGCTCGAGCTTGTGCGCGTGCGACACGATGCGCGGGTCGGTCGTGTAGACGCCGTCGACGTCGGTGTAGATCTCGCACGCGTCGGCGCCGGTGGCCGCCGCGAGCGCGACGGCCGTCGTGTCCGAGCCGCCGCGGCCGAGCGTGGTGATGTTGCCGTTCCCGTCCACGCCCTGAAACCCCGCGACGACCACGACCTTGCCCGCGTCGAGTGCGGCGAACATCCGCGCGCTGTCGATCGAGCGGATGCGAGCCTTGGTGTGCGCGTCGTCGGTGTGGATGCAGATCTGGTGGCCGAGGAACGACTGTGCCGGCACGCCGCGCGCGTCGAGCGCGATCGAGAGCAGCGCAGAAGTCACCTGCTCGCCGCTCGCGACCACGACGTCGCTCTCGCGGGGCAGCGGATCGGGCGACAGCGCGCGCGCGAGCTTCAGCAGGCGGTCGGTTTCGCCGGACATCGCCGACACGACGACGATCAGGCGACTGGCCTGCGCGCCCTCGGCGACGCGGCGCGCGACTTCCTGGATGCGCTCGACGGTGCCGACCGACGTGCCACCGAACTTCTGAACCACGAGCGGCCTGGTCATGCCGCGATCTCCCGCTTGGAGCCGAGCTGCTCGAGCACGCGCCGCGCGCGCGGGCCGGTGGCGGTGATCTCGAGAGTGCGGTCGTCCGCGGCGACACCGCCGTAGCGAAGCACGATGCGCAGCACGTCCGCCGGAGCACCACTGCCCAGGCGCTCGAACCACTCGACGACCGCGACCCGGTCGGCGTCGAGCATCTCGGCGAGCCAGTCGGGGTGCGGCAGGTGGTCCTCGTGCCGGTAGAGGTCGACGTGCACCAGCGTCACGCGACCCTCGTATTCGGTCGCCGACAGGAACGTCGGGCTGTGCACGACCCCCTCGTCGACCCCGAGTCCGCGGGCCAGTCCACGGACAAGCGCGGTCTTCCCGGCGCCGAGCGGGCCGACCAGGCCGATCACGGATCCGGGTCCGACGAGGCCCGCGAGGCGCTCGCCGAAGGCCTCGGTCGCGGCCTCGGAATGGGTCGTGAGGTTCACCGTCCGGCCTACATAACAGCCGTGCGGCGGCGCTGCATTGGCTGCGCCGCCCGAACCACGAGCGGCGAAAGGCACTTACGACGGTCGGACCGTCCCCGGGGGGTGCGCCACGCCGGCCGGCGCGGCGCGACGCCGAGGGTCCGCAGCGGGGATCAGCACCCTCGAACGTCGCGCGCAGCCGCTCCTCCGTCCAGAGCGCCCGCATGTCCTCGGTCGACACGACGTCGGCGAGCAGCGGCGACGAGAACGGACGCAACGACACCCGATCCCCATGGTCGCACGGCGTGTCGAGCGGCTTCGCCGGCCGGCTCGAACGCCCTGCCGTGTCGTCCGTCGTCGTCGGCGAAGCCGGCGCGGGCCTCAGTCGCCGCCGTGCACGACACCGGCACCGCAGAGCTCGCGACGGGCGGCCGGCAGCTCGTCGGCGAGCTGCGAGGCGAGGAGCCCGGCGTCACCGAGGTGCAGAGCGAGCCGATCGCCCGCGCGCCCATGCAGGAACACGCCCAGGCGAGCCGCATCGTAGGGTGCCAGGCCTTGCGCCAGAAGGCTACCCACCAGCCCCGTGAGCACGTCGCCGGTCCCGCCGACGCCGAGCAGCGGGCCGCCGGTCGCGTTGATCGACCAGCGCCCGTCGGGCGCCGCGACGATCGTTCCGCTGCCCTTGAGCACGACGATCGCCCCGGTCTTCTCGGAGAGCGCGCGGGCATGCTCGATGCGCCGCGCCTGAATCTCGCTCGTCGTGAGGCCCATGAGCCGCGACATCTCGCCCGGGTGCGGCGTCAGGACGAGCGGCGCGCGCGCGCGGCGCACCACCGCGACGTCACCCGCGAGCGCGTTGAGTCCGTCCGCGTCGACGACCATCGGCACGTCGGCGCGCGTCACGAGCCAGCGCACCAGACGGACGCCATCGGGTGAAGTCCCGAGGCCGGGACCGATCGCCAGCGCCGCCTTCCCGGCGAGGCGATCGCGCCACGCGACGTCGGAGAACCGCTCGCCGACGGGGTCGGTCATCAGCTCCGGCGTGCTCGCGGCGACGATCGGCAGGATCTCCGCCGTGCACGCGATGGTGACGAGCCCGGCGCCACCGCGCAGCGCCGCTCGTCCGCACAGGATCGCGGCCCCGCTCTTGCCCACCGCACCCGCGACCACCAGCAGGTGTCCGCTGCTGCCCTTGTGCGCACCGGGGTCGCGGCGCGGAACGAGCGGCGCCAGCGTGCGCGCGTCGCCGCGCGTGCCGAGCGGCGCGATCGCCGCCAGCGCGTCGTCGGCGAGCCCGATCTCGACCAGGGTCAGCTCGCCGACGTGCTCGCGCGCCGCCGGCAGGACGAGGCCCGGCTTGTGGGCGCCGAGCGTCACCGTCGCGTACGCGCGCACCGCGCTGCCGAGCGGCAGCC
>Ga0194132_10002786_pt1 | contig 32145 bp, 33 predicted proteins | sample TA2KigOf80mmetaG_FD_148612 | JGI IMG/M metagenome (GOLD analysis project Ga0194132, IMG submission 148612) | Freshwater microbial communities from Lake Tanganyika, Tanzania - TA2015054 Kigoma Offshore 80m | ecosystem: Environmental > Aquatic > Freshwater > Lake | place: Tanzania: Lake... | reverse complement strand
GCGTTGGTCCTGAGCCAGGATCAAACTCGCCATCTAGTCAACCCGCCTGTCTCTAGCTTCCTATCCACTAGACCCAGACAGATCCCTAACCTGACTAAGCCCAACCACCCCAACTCTTCCCAAGGCTATATTGGCTTCTCGACACTCTTCCGCTGTTAACGAAGCGCTCCAGACGGACCACGGCCCGTTCGAGGCACAGAAACGAACTGTAGGCCCGTTGGTCCGCGCCTGTCAAGCACCTTCCTTGGCCCACGCGGGCCGACCCGGACGGGCCTCTTACGACCACCTCACTTGACATACCATTGCGCCTAGATACCATAACGTCGGCCGCTCGGGTCCACTGCTAGGTGCCGTGCAGGTCACATGCGGTCGCTCGTAGATCGACCGGGGGGATTGAGGCAGGATTGTCCGCCGCACAGGTCGCTCGGCCTCGCCGCCTCGAAACGGGCTCCCTGCGGCCAATCGACCAGGCGGCGCCGGCGGAAGTCGGGCGCGTCGGCACACGTGCCTTCCTCGTCCTTGCGGCTCTTCCGTTTCTGCCCATTCTCGGGAGCTGGGCCTGGTTGGCGCTGGTCGAGCCCGATTTGGGGGTCCGCCTCGCACTTGTGCCGGCTCTCGCCTGTGCGGCGACGGTCGGGCTCTTCGCGTTGGCGGTCAAGGAGGTACGCCGGTCGGTCATCGCGCAGGCGCGCGAGCTCGGTCGTACTCTCCGAAAGTGCGAGTCGGGCGATCCCGTGGTGGTTCCCTCCTTCGCGGATGGCGACTTTGAACGCCTCGCTCAGATGAGTCTGGCCATCTGTCGCCGTATGAACGACTCCGAGGCGCGCTCGCTCGAGACGAGTGTGCGCGTGACGAGCCTGTCGAATCGCCACGAGCAGGTCGTCGAGCACCTCACCAACGAGAACGTCCGGCTCCGTTCGACGAGCGACACCGTCCACCAGTTCTCGACGATCTTGAGCCGCGAGATGGGTGACGCCCAGATCTGCAACGAACTGATCTTCAACATCGCCGACCACGTCCAGTTCAAGCGGGCGATTGTCTTCTTGCTCGATGAGTCGAGCCGAAAACTGGGCGCCGTTGCGGTTCGAGATGCCGCCAAGAAGTTCGCGCTGAACGGCGACTTTGTCCGCGATACGCCGATGGGCCTCGCGTGCGCACGAAGCTCTGTGGCCAGCTGGGCTGTCGAGACGCGGCGCCCCGTGCGAGTGAACGACACGGCCGTGGATGCCCGCTGGCCCGACCTGCTGGAGGACGTGAAGTCGGTTCTCGTGATCCCGCTCCACTCTCGACGCGGCGTTATCGGGGCGATCCAACTCGAGCTCGATCATCGCGGCGGATTCGACGCCGCCTCCGAGCGCATCGTGACCTCCCTGGCAAACACCGCCGGCATCGCGGTTGAGAACGCCAAGCTCCTCCGCGAGGCGGCTCGGGTGCGCGCACTCGAGGAGCTCGACCGACTGAAGACCGAGTTGATCTCGAATGTCAGCCACGAACTTCGAACGCCCATCACATCCATCAAGGGCTACTCCCAGTCCCTTCTCCGTCAAGACGTGGAGTGGCCGGCAGGTACCGTCCGCGAGTTTCTCGAAATCATCGACGAAGAGAGCGACCGCCTGCGCGCGATCATCGAGGATGTCCTGCAAATATCACAGATCCAATCGGGGGTCATGAAGGTAGATCTCCGCCGTCTACGCGTGAGGCGGGTAATCAGGTCTCTCGTCGTCCAGAATCAGCGGCACGCAATGGATCACCAGTTTGTCGTCGAAGTTTCCAACGGGTTTCCCGCGATCCTCGCCGACAAGCTCCGCTTCGAACAGGTTTTGCGCAATCTCATTGAGAACGCGGTGAAGTACTCGCCCAGCGGCGGGACCATCACTGTGCGCGCCGAAGTTGCCGAACCTGACATGGCGCGCTTCTCGGTGCAGGATGAGGGAATCGGTATTCCGGAAGATGAGATTGGACAGGTCTTCGAGCGGTTCTTTCGTTCCAGCGACGGACAGGCCCGGCGGGCGGGGGGCTTCGGGCTAGGCCTCTCGATCTGCCGCGGAATCGTGGAGATGCACAACGGCAGGATTGCCGTCCAGTCACGCGAAGGGGAGGGGAGCACCTTCTCCTTCACCATACCGCTCGCGCCACCTGAAGATGCGAGCGACAGCGAGATCGGTTTGGCCGAATCAGAGGAGGAACACGAGTGAAGCACGCATCGATTCTTGTCGTGGATGACGAGCCGCGGATCGTCCGCCTTATCCGCTCCAATCTTGAGCCGGCCGGGTACAAAGTCCTTGTCGCTCAGGACGGCGAACAGGGCCTCAAGATGGCCGAGATGCACGAGCCTGACCTGATCATCCTGGACATCATGATGCCGCCCGGCCCGAGTGGATGGGATGTGTGCCGCCGGATCCGAGAGTTCTCGACGGTCTCGATCATTATGGTCACCGCGAAGGGTGACGAGCAGGACAAGGTCAAGGGCCTCGAACTCGGAGCGGATGACTACCTGCAGAAACCCTTCAGTATCCCCGAACTGATCGCTCGGGTCAAGGCGGTACTTCGACGCTCGAAACTGCCTGGCGACGCCAAGAGGGAACCCGTCTTCACTTGCGGTGACATCGCCATGAACTTCGCGCAGCGCCGCGTGACCGTCAAGGGCAAAGGGGACATCAAACTGAGCCCCACGGAGTACAAGCTCCTCTACGAACTGGTAACCAATGCTGGCCGCGTCCTCCTCCATCAGGATCTTCTCCGTAAGGTGTGGGGACGAGGGTACGGCGAGGAGACCGAGTACCTGCGGGTCTACGTCCGATATCTGCGTCAGAAACTCGAGCCGGAGTCATCCCGACCAAAGTACATTCTGACCGAGCCGGGCGTCGGCTACCGCTTCGTCGATCCGGCGCAATTCGCCGAACAGGAGGGACTGCCGTCTCCCCTCGCCGAGACGCCCGCTTCGTCCTCGGCCGAGGTCGCGATCTCGATGCGGTAGATCCGAGCATCACAGCCCGCCGGTCCAGCACCCTCTCGGATCGGCGGGATCGTTTGTCGCGCTCGGTGGAGCCAGCGAGCGGACGGGACGCGGAATGCGCACTTCGGCGGGGCCACAGTCAGTCGTCCCGTCCGCGCACACGGCCGTTCAGGCGTGCCCTTACGGCGTCCTCCGCGGCGCGATGCGCCCGGCCGACCTCCGCATCGGTCAGCGTTCGATCGTCGGCACCGTACGTGATGCGGAACGTCAGACTGAGATCTGCGGTGCCCGCATCGATTCCCGGATAGACATCCACGAGCGCGATTTCACGTCCGATGGGCCGCACCGCCCGCGCGATGACGCGCCGGGCATCCTCAACGCTCACTGCCCGCCTGACGTTGACCGAAAGATCCTGCCGCACGACCGGGAATCGGGATGGCGCTTCGACCCGTACCAGGGGAGCCGCGCCTGATTGGCAGCGCGCGACATCCAGCAAGGCGAGGAATACCGGTCCATCGATGCCGTGCGCCCGACGAACGGCCACATCGACCTCCCCCATGCCACCGAGGAGAACGGCCCGCGCATCGCGTGGATCGCCGGTCAGGACCGCCGCGGCGAATCCGGGCCGAAAGAGGGAGTGGCGCATCGGCGCGAAAACAGCGCCGCGCACCCCGATGCGATCGAGCGTGCCCTCGACACAACCCTTGATATCGAGGAAATCGGTCGCTCGACGGGCATCCAGACTCTCCCCCGACTGGTGGCCACCGAGGCCGAGCGCCGCGACCCGCCGCTCCTCGGGAAGATCCTCCCCGCACGCGAGATAGATCCGGCCGATCTCGAACAGCGCCACATCCCGGTCAAACCAACGCCCGTTATCGCGAATCGCGATCAACATCTGGCCCACGAGATCGGTGCGCAACAGGGCCATCTCTGACGAGAGCGGGTTAACCAGCGCGAGTGGTTGCTGCGCCGGCAGAAGTCGCTCCGCGAACTGATCTCCGAGAGGCTCCCCCAATGGCTCCACGGGCACCCGGTCGCGCGCCGCCTCACCGACCATTGAATAGCTGACGATCTCCGCGGCGCCCTCCGCCACCAGAGCATCGCGCAGAGAGTCCTCGAACGCGGGCGCATTCGCCTGATCGACTGGTGGCAGGGAACCCGCGGGCAGACGCTCGGGCAGCCGGTCGAAACCCACGATCCGAGCGACCTCTTCGACCACATCGGCGGCAATCGCGATGTCGAGTCGGCGCTGGGGCGGCATCACCACGATGACACCCTGCTCGACCACCGTGACGCATGCCAGGCGCTGAAGAACCTCGGTGACCTCCTGCGTCGCAATAGGAATTCCGAGGAGTCGCTCGAACTCCGCAATCGGCACGCGCACGGGCGGCCGATCGACCGGTCGCGGATAGCAGTCGATCGCCGGATACCGAGGCTCGCCCGCGCCGAGATCCCGGATCAGTTCGGCGGCGCGGTGGAGGGCGAGCCACGCGATCTCGGGCGCGATTCCGCGCTCGAAGCGCCGGGATGCCTCGCTCGGTAGCTTCAGATGCCGCGCAGTGCGTCGAATCGATGTCGGCTGAAAGTTGGCCGACTCGAGCAGAACGCGAGTTGTTCCCGCGGTGATCTCGGAGTCGCGTCCCCCCATCACCCCCGCCAACCCAATTGGACGTTCGGAGTCGGCGATCACCAGCATCTCGGTCTGGAGACGGCGAACGACACCGTCGAGCGTCTCCAGCGTTTCGCCCGGTCGTGCATTCCGCACGATGACGCGCCCACCGCCCACGCGATCCAGATCGAACGCGTGAAGTGGTTGACCGAACTCGAGCATGACGTAGTTGGTGACATCCACGAGGTTGGAGATCGGCCGTATGCCGGCCGCGGCAAGGCGATCCTGCATCCATACGGGTGAGGGGCCGACCCGCACTCGATCGACGATCAAACCACAGTACCTGGAGCACAGGTCGAGAGATGCAATCTCGATCGAGAGGGCATCGCTCTCACCCGGTGGCACCACGTCGATCCGCGGTTGCCGAAGGTCTCCGCCATAGAGCGAAAAAACCTCCTGTGCAATGCCGAGCAACGAAAGACAGTCTGCGCGATTGGGCGTGACCTCCAGTTCCAGCACGGTGTCGCCAAACACGCGCGCGAGGGGCACCCCGACCGGATGACGAGCGTCAAGAATGAGGATCCCCTCATGATCGTCGCCGAGTCCGAGTTCCGCCGCGGAACACACCATGCCACGCGACGTGACGCCGCGGATCCTTCCCTCCCGCAGCGCTCGACGGATGGGTGGGTTCGCGTGATAGTCCCAAAGCTCTGCTCCGACGTGGGCAAAAGGCACGTGATCGCCGATTTGGAGATTCGGCGCCCCCGTCACGACTGTCATGGCTCCTTCCCCAAGGTCCACAGTTGCGAGGAGGAGTCGATCGGCGTTTGGGTGCTTCTCCAACGCCGCGATACGTCCCACCTCGATACGCTCGAACTGCCCACCCGTCGATTCGATTGCCGCGATGGGAAGGCCAGCAAGCGTCAGGCGATGCGCCATCGCCGCTACATCCGACGGTATGTCCACGTAGTCCACAAGCCACGAGAGTGGCACACGCATCCGGCAGACCTCTAGTGGAACTGGCGCAGGAATCGAAGGTCGTTGCTGTAGAACAGGCGAATGTCCGGAATGCCGTACCTCAACATCGCCACGCGTTCGGGTCCCAGGCCGAAGGCGAAACCGGTGTATTCATCCGGGTCGTATCCGACGCCGCGCAGCACGTGCGGGTGGACCATTCCCGCGCCCATGATCTCAATCCAGCCCGTGCCCTTGCAGGTCCTGCAGCCCGATCCGCCGCACGAGAAGCAGTCGATCGCGACTTCGACCCCCGGTTCGACGAAGGGGAAGTAAGCCGAGTAGAACATCACCCGCCGTTCGGAACCGAACATCGCGCGGGCGAATGTCGCAAGCGTCCCTTTCAGGTCGGCCATGGTGATACCCCGATCGACCGCAAGCCCCTCGACCTGAAAGAACATCGTCTCGTGGGTGGCATCGACTGCCTCATACCGGTACACCTTGCCTGGAACAACCACGCGGATCGGAGGACGCTGCCGCTCCATGATGCGAATCTGGTTCGGAGAGGTGTGAGTTCGGAGGAGGATCTGCCCGGATCGGCCCGGGATGTCCAGCCAGTACGTGTCGTGCATATCCCGTGCGGGATGATCGGGCGGGATGTTGAGCCTCTCGAAGTTATAGGAATCGAACTCGACCTCCGGCCCCTCCGAGACCCTGAACCCAAGCTGCCCGAACACGGCGACGATTTCGCGCACGATACGCGTGACGGGGTGCAACCCGCCCCTCGGGCCCCGTCGACCGGGCAGAGTCACGTCAATCGACGTGGCGACCTCAAGGCGCGCGGTCTCGATGCGTCGAGAGACCGCGGCATGCGCGCTCTCCAACGCGAGCTTGACGCGGTTGGCCTCTTTGCCCGCGGCCGGCCGATCCGCATCGGGGAGATCGCCAAGGCCGCGCAGCAGCATCGACAAACGACCCGATCTCGCTAGATAGCGGAGCCGCCACTCCTCGAGCGATCGTTCGTCCCCCGCCTCGCCCAGTGCCTCGAGTGCCTCCCGCTCGAGGTCGCACACACGATCAATCACGACCGGCCCTCCGGTGCGTTCATGTGACCATCGCACATCTGCAAACGACACCGGTCTCAGGTCGAGGAGAGTCTCTCACATCGTCCCATCGCAGCCGGCTCAGCCCGATCCACCACGTCACGTACAGCGAGATCGCTCCCGGGCGATGTGGAACACGAGTATAGAGGTGGCGATGGCGGCGTTCAGGGAGATGGCGCCGACCGTAGGAATCTGGACGTAGGTGTCGACGCGAGCGCTCGTGCGGCGCGACAGGCCATGTCCCTCCGAACCCACAGCCAGTGCGATCGGCTCGGTCCACGCAAGGCGATCGTAGAGTTCGCCCTTTCCAGCGGAGGCACCGATCAGGCGCCTGTTGCGGAGGATTCCGTCGAGTGAGTCTTCCGGATCGACCTGCGGTGGCACTGCGAAAACCGCGCCGGCTGAGGCGCGAATGGCTCTGGGGCCAAACGGATCCGCGCCCCCAAGACAGACGACGCCCCCGACGACCCCGCTGGCAAGGGCAGAGCGCACGATCGTTCCCGTGTTCCCGGGATCTTGAACGCCATCAAGGATGAGAAGAACTTCGTCATCGGTGGCGATCCGGGGTAAGGGAAGCGCGACGATCCCGACCACACCCTGTGGCGTGCGCGTATCGGCCAGGCGCGCCATTGCGGCCCCATCCGCGAGGCGCACGACTTCGGACGGGAGGTCGACGAGCAGCGCAGACACAACGGCATCCGTCATCGATGCCCGATCCACGAACAGACGATCGATCCGATGGTCCCCACGATGTAGATCGAGGAGCGTCTTCGGACCCTCGACGAGGGCCAGTCGCAATCCGCTCCGAACCTCGCGACGATGAAGGCGCAGTGCGGCTGCAATGTCGCCGCGCGATGCGGCGACGTACTCAGGCGGCGCTGAGTGCCGCCCGTGCTGTCGCCGCAAGGCGCTGGAACCCAGCCACATCGCGCACCGCGATCTCGGCCAGCGATTTACGATCCAGCGCGATCTCGGCCATCTTCAGGCCGTGAATGAACTGCCCATAGGTGAGGCCGACCGATCGCGCAGCCGCATTGATCCGCGTGATCCACAGTCGGCGCAGGTCACCCCGACGCTCGCGTCGATGCGCATACGCGTACGACCACGCGTGAAGGATCGACTCCTTGGCACGCGCGTACAGCTTATGTCGACTCGCGCGATGTCCCTTCGCCGCGTTCAGGATCCTCTTGTGGCGGGCTCGCGCCGTCACACCACGCTTGACACGCACCATCGCTGCTCTCCGTCTCTCTCAGTCGCTGTACGGGATGAGTCGCGAGATCCGCTCGACGTCCCCCTTGAACACGGGCGACATCTCGTCAAGCTGGCGCAGCATGCGCTTGGACTTGCGGCGCCTGAAGTGGGTCTTCATATGATGCGTACGCATCAGTTTCCCACTTCCAGAGAACTGGAACCTCTTCGAGGTCCCCTTGTGGGTCTTCATCTTGGGCACGAACGAAACTCCTGAGCCACACGATTATGGCAGGCCTACGTTGGGCCGGCCACGTCGCGCTGGTTCACCACGTCTGCGGCCGAAGAATCGGATGGTCAGGAGAATCGTACCGTTTCGAAGCGGGATGGCACACGTGAGTGGGGGCCGTACCGAGCGGACATCGGTACGACGCTGGAGGCACGCATCGAGCAGTCGTCGTCGGGCGCTGACGATTGCGACGTAGCCGTCAGGAGACACAACGCGGAGCGCCTCATCGATCAGCGCCGGGTAGGTGCCTTCCGTAGCTGAGTTCAACATGCCGAAGGGGGGGTCCGCGACGACCGCGTCGAATGAGGCGTCCGGGAAGGGCAGCGCCTCCAGATCACCTCGGATCAGATGACCCTGGACCGACGCCGACGCCAGGTTCTGGCGCGCCGCGTCGATCGCACGCGCGTCGATATCGACACCGACGCCCGCCCGCCACGGTCCTATGGCGCGGCGCTCGATGAGAAGCGTTGCCGCACCGCAGGCGATGTTGAGGACCCTCTGTCGCGCGTGATGGCCGCCCAGCAGAAGGATCGCGCGAGCGACCGAGGCATCGAGCGCGCCCGGGAGATGCGCTCCGCGCCAGGGCCGGACGGTGAGCGGTAGCGGCGTGGTCCGCGCCGCGAGGCACCACCCGTGCGCGTCTGGCCACAGGCGAAGGTGAAGGGAGGGCTCCGCCGTCGTCTCCGAGCAGCCGGTAATCTCGGCAATGGCGGACCTCAGCCGTCGAAGGACCGGCGAACTGGAGCCGGCAGCGCTGAGACGAAAGGTGATCCAGTTCGCCGCGGAACGACCGATGACGCCTCGCAGCAGCGCCGCGATCCGCCGAAGGTTCTCATCGCCGAGCAGTGCCCGCGGACGAGGAATCGCGAACCGAACGAGCGCGTGAACGGCCACGATCGTCCCCAGAGTCTCGATTCGATCGATTGCGGCGCCGCTCACGACTCCACATGGACGGTGTGCCACGACCTGGAACGACGCGGCGGGAATGCATTGCTGCACTTCAGCCCGAACTGCCTCCTCGAGCCCCGGTCGGAACTCGATCTCGAGCCAATCACACTCGATACCGGTCAGGCGAGGCCCAACTCCACCAGGCGCGGATCGTCGATCCCGAAGTGATGCGCGACCTCGTGAAGGATTGTCTTCGCGATCTCGTCGACAATCTGGGCCTCCGAGCGACAATCGGCCTCGATCGATCGCTGAAATATCGTTATCCGATCGGGTACAACCATCCCGTAGCTCGATGACCGTGCGGTTACCGGGATCCCCTCGTAGAGTCCATAGAGTGTCTCGCCGGTCGCGACGCGCGAGCGCGCCAGTTGCTCTGGGCTTGGTTCGTCGGCGATCACGATCGCCACATTGTCGAGACGTCGCGCGAATCGCTCAGGCAAGGTGCTCATCGCCCTCCGAACGAGCCGATCAAACCGCGTGCGGTACGGTGGACGCGCCCGCGGCGGCCTATCCCGCGTTCGCCGCACCACGTGCCGATGCTACCATGGCCGCGTTGTTGGACCCTGGGACTCTCCGCGTCGTGGAGATCCTGGGGTGCAGGGTTCACGATGTGACGATGGCCGAGGCCATCGATTGGTGCGATCGCCGGGTGGCCGCACGCCGGTTGACGCGGATCGTCACCCCCAACGCTGAGATTCTCGCGGCAGCTGCACGGCATCGGGGATTCCGGTCGCTCTTGAACGGCAGCGAGTTGGCGATCCCGGACGGCAGAGGTCTCCTCGTCGCGGCACGTCTGCTCGGCCAGCGATTGCGTGACCAGGTCACGGGCACCGACCTTTGCGTCGAGCTCGCTCGGTGTGCGGCGTCCCGCGGCTATCGGGTCTTCCTTCTGGGCGGTCGCGGCGGTGTTGCCGAGCGCGCGGGACGACGCCTGAGCGTGATGTTCCCCGGTCTCGCCATCGCGGGTTCGTACGAAGGGGAGGCGCGGGCGCACGGCGATACTGGCGTCCTCGCAGCGCTGAGAGACGCCACGCCGATCGACATGGTGTTCGTTGCGTTCGGTGCCGGCCGTCAGGAGGCGTGGCTCCATCGCAACCTGGCTCGTGCGGGGATCACGCTCGGCATCGGCTGTGGCGGCGCGCTCGACTTCATCGCGGGGGATATCACGCGTGCGCCCGCGTGGGTGCGTGCGGCCGGCTTTGACTGGCTGTTTCGGCTCATCCGGCAACCCTGGCGCTGGCGCAGGCAACTCGCATTGCCCGTGTTCGCGGCAATGGTCATCGCGTCAGCGTTGGATCGGCGATATAGTGCCATCCCGGCGCGAGCGGAGTAGTTGTCCCGCGATGAAGACCCCCAAGCCTCCCAGCACCGCCGCGAAGAGCACTACCTTGAAGAGGCCCGAGAGTGTCAGTCCCCCCAGACCAAGTAAGAGGCATCCCACGTAGATCGTGAGCACGATACGGCGGACGCTCCATCCCTGCCCCGCGAGACGGTGCGGAAGGTGGGCGGAGTCGCCGCCGACGAACGGTGAACGTCCCGCCACGAGGCGATGCACAATCACGAGCGCAGTATCGAGGATCGGCAGTCCGAGGACCATCAACGCGGTCGCGACCTTCGCTCCGCCGATGATGGCCAGAAGGGCCAGGGCGTAGCCAAAGAACATCGATCCGCTCGTGCCCATGAAGACCCGCGCGGGGTGGAAGTTGAAGATCAGGAATGCCGCGGCCGCGCCGGCCAGAGCGAGAGTCAGGCCGGCGACGCTGATCTGATCCAGGCCATATGCGCGTACGAAGAGGATCAGCGCCGCAATCAGAGCGACGCCGCCAGCCAGGCCGTCGGTGTTGTCGATCCAGTTCATCGTGTTGATCGTGCCGACCACCCAGAACAGCGTGAGGGGTAGCGCCAGACCCAGGGGAAGCGCGTAGGCAGGTCCCCACGGCAACGAGATGTCAAACATCCAGAGGCCGAACGCCATGGGAAGGAGCGCCGCACTCACCTGCCCCGCCAGCTGGGCGCGCCAGCCCAAGCGCAGGCGGTCGTCAAGGTAGGCGATCGGCAGGACCACAAAGAGACCGGCGATTAGCCCGAGGAACCGCATACGCTCCGTACTGTCCGCACCGGGCACGAGCGTGACGCTGAGCACGGAGGCTGCCAGAAACGCCGCGATCACTCCGTAACCCCCAGTCCGCGGCACAGTGACGGTCTGCATCTCACCGGGCCTCGGCCGGTCGATCAAGCCGAGGATCTCGCCGATGCATCGTGAGGCAGGCACGAGGATCAGACCGATCAGCAGGGCAGTACCGAAGATCATCGCGAGGGCCAGTGGTGCGGTCATCGGCCAACCTGTGCGATGAGTCGGTCGATCTCGGCTCGGGTCGCTACCGAGTCGCCGGACCGCGCGTTGCGACGCAGCGCGGCCAGGCCGCGGCGAAAGCCCGAGTGCGCGCGCTCACCGACGAGGGCATCGATACCTTTGATGTCGGTGGGGACACGCGATTCCCACGAATAGGCGAGGTGTTCCTGGAGTCGCTCGCCCGGGCGCGCACCGATGCTTCTCGTGCGCAGGATCGTGACGCCCATGCTCATGGCAAGGCGGCGCGCAGTCTCCACAAGGGGCACTGCCTCCCCGACATTGAGCAGGAAGACCTCTCCGGGCCGGGCAACGGCCGAGAGGAGGAGCAGGTCCGCCGCCTCCCGCCGGCTCATCCAGTACCGCGTCATACGCTCGTCGGTGATGGTCAGGTCCTGACCGGCCGCGATCTGGCGCGCAAAGACCTCAATGACATTGCCGGCGGTGCCAATCACATTGACCAGTCGCGAGATCCGTATCCGCATGGAGTTCTCGACCATCGCGGCGCGTAGTCCCACCTCGGCGAGCCTCTTGGAGCACCCGTAAATACTCGGCGGCCGTACCGCCTTGTCCGTCGATGGATAGAGAAAGTCCCGAGTCCCAGCGCGCATCGCGCCTCGTGCCAGGTCGAGAGTCGAGAAGATGTTCACCAGGGCGACCTGGTCGGCGTTCGCCTCCCCCAGGGGAACGTGTTTGTAGGCCGCAAGGTGAACCACCGCGTCGATGCGATGGTGCAGCAGAAGTGCACCGAGGCGCGCCGAGTCTCTCGCGTCGGCCAGGACGAGTTGCACCCGATCGGCGCCGCCGAGGTCCAGTCCGAGCCGATAGAGCGAGGGTTCGTGATGGTCGACGCAGATGAGTTGCTCCGCGCCCAGATCCACGAGGCGATGCCCGATCTCTGTCCCGATCGATCCGGCCGCACCGGTGACCAGTACGCGGGCTCCGGCGTACCTTTCCCGCAACCGGTCGCACGGCGCCTGCCATTCAGAACGCCCGAGCAGCGCGGCTACATCGAGGTTCATCCTCCCCGTCCACCATCGCGAAGGGTCTGAAGGACGCGTGCGGTTCTCCGCATCGCGGGCGATAGGTTCGGATCTGGCTCGAGAACCTCCGCAACGATGGACCCGCAGTGTTTAAACAGAGGCGCCATCATCGCATCGAGAGGCGCGTCTCCTGCACCATACTCCAGTCCTTCGCCCAGCACCCCGCGCGCGTCCGATACGTGCGCGGAGGTGGTCAGAGATCCGAGAGCGTCGAGATAGGCGACGGCAGAATAGGCTTGTGTCAACCTCAGGAGATCCTCCCTTAGATCGGCGTAGATCGGGTCGGGCGGCGAATCTGCCAGCAAGTTCACGAGCAACGAGGCATGCGACGTGTCAAAGGTCACTCGCGTGCCGGGCACCCGTGCGCACAGTTCCAAAAAGTCCTCGGCGATAATCCCCACAGGCGAGGTCATGAACGCGGACTCGCGCATCCGACCGATCGGTGGGATGTTCTCCACGGTTGGCAGCAGTCGGTGATCCTCGCAGAGTTCGACGTAGAAGCGCGTCAGAGTTCGGCAGCGCTCGAGAGACTCGCCGCGTTCGGCGGCGGTGATGCGCAGGTCCGCACGCGGCGCGATGAGATGGATGCACATCGTCGTCGCGCCAATGGCCCGGCCAGTACGGGCGACTCGGCGCAGAGTCTCGCGATTCGCCGGAGAGTCTACCGACAGGTCGAAGAACTGCCCGTCAAGCGAGCGCACCGGTCCTTCGACGAGAAGCGATAGTGGCCTTGAGACGCCCTCCAGACTTCGTTCGACGATACGGCGAATTGCTTCCGGGCATTCGGGATCCTCGATGTCGGCGCGATCGAGATAGAGCTCGAGCCCCTCGAATCGCTCGAACCCCACGCGGTCGTTCAGCTGTAGGGGAGTCGGGCGCGCCTTGAGCAGGACCGTGGGGAACAGGCGCTCCGCGCCACGTCCGCTCCCTCGAACCGTCAACCGCGGGCCCGGTAGTAGTCGATCATCTCGCGTACGCTGGCTACCACGCTTCTCCTCGCCCCCTCTGGGGGCCGCGCCAGGCTCGAGAAGACTCGGGGTCGCCGCAGGCTGGCCTCCGCAGCGCCGGATACCTGGACGTTCAACCCCAAGTCCATGGCTGTCGCACGAACGGTCTCGGCCAGCTCATCGAGCCCGACGAGGTCGCCGGCGAGGTTGACAGCTCGAAATCCCGGCCATTCACGCTCTGCGGCCTGGCGGAGCCCGCCGACAACCTCGTCGATATGGATGAGAGGCACGTAGCCGGCTCCGGGATGGATGGTGAGCAACTCGCCCGCGACGGCTTGCCTGCAGAACCGATTGAGCACGGTCATGAAGCGCGGATCATCCTTCATCATCGGGGAAGGGCCGTGCACCACCCCGATCCGAACGACCGTGATATGCAGACCGTGAACCGCGACGAATAGGCGGGCGAGGTGCTCCAGGTACACCTTGCTGAGGTGGGTGTAGTCGCGCTGCACTCCATACGGAGTATCTTCCCGAACCAGTTCAGGAAGCGGCTGCCCGTAGATCCGCATGGATCCCGCCACGACGATGCGCGAGACCCCAGCTTCCACACACACCTCGAAGAACTGGCGGGCGCCGCGCAGGTTCACGTCCTCAGTCAGCGCGATCGGGATCGAACGGTCGTCGGCGCTGGCCTGCGCCGCGAGCAAATACGCGACGTCGATCCCAGGAGACCCGGCCCGACGCAGCGACCTCCGATCGCGCAGGTCCGCCTCGATCATCTGAAGATCGCCTGCCCGAGAGAGCAGCACGGACGATTCGCGATTCGAGGAATAGAAGTTGTCGAGTCCGATCACACGCTCGCCGCCGCGGAGAAGATCGAGCGCGAGTGCCGAACCGATGTAACCGACTCCCGCGATGAGCGAAGTCACTTAGCGGACGCTTGTGAAGTCGCCACCCAGGATCACCGTGATGTGATACGCGCCCTGTCTTTTATCGCTGATCACACTTGCCGCTGGAACGCCCAGAGCGCGGGCCAGGCGCAAACCCGTCTCCCGCTTGGTGCCATCGCGCACGAGAATCTGCGTGTGATCGAACGTCGCGTTGCCGGCCGAGTCAACCCGACGGACGTCGAACCGTTGGGCGACCAGGGCGGTACGGGCCGCCGTTGCGATTCCATCGCGTGAGGTCCCGTTCAGAATTTCGATGGTCGCGGCATTCGCTCGGACGACCGGGTCGTAGAAGACCTCCTGGATGATGGGCCGTATCTTCGCGCGATCCGGCACGAGCACAGTGCCGTCGCCGTTCACATCGATGACGTGGTTGTGATCGACCTGCCGCGTGATGATCGCCTCCCGAGGAATCTGACGCCCCAGATTGGCCAGGGCGAGCAGGTCGAACACTGGCACGTCCATCGTGATCGAACTGGTGAGGATTCCGATCATCTGCGGCAGCTTCGGGACCAACCCCAGATTCAACGTCTGCATTCGTGCTGCTTCGAGCACCCTTTGCTGCCTGCGCGTGCGGCCGAAGTCTGATTCGGAGTGGCGAGACCGCGCGTAGCGGAGCGCCGTGATCCCGTCCATGCGTTGGGGACCGACGCCGATGTAGACGCGATTGATCCCGTAGTTTTCATTTGGGTACTCGCTATCGAGGATCGCCCTCTCTACGTCGACCGTAACGCCGCCTATGGTATCGATCAGGCGTTCGAACCCTTTGAAGTCCACCCGTGCCGTGTAATGCACCGGGACGCCAAGGTTCAACTGCACCGTGCGCCGTGCGAGTTCTGGCCCTTCGCCTGCTCGCCGCGCCTCACCGAGAAAGTGTGCCACGTTGATCTTATTCTCCGCGTAGCCCGGAATCGGCACCCATAGATCGCGCGGGATCGAGAACATCCCCGCCGTGAGACTGAGCGGGTCCAAGGTGAGCAAGATCATCGTGTCCGATCGCGTCGGCGCGACCGGATCGGACGATCGCATGTCGATGCCGAGGAGGAGAATCGTCACGCGATCCTTGCCATCCCAGACCGGCAGGTCCTGTACGGGCACGGACGTCGGCGTGGCGACGGGGGACGGTCTCGGTACGGCTACGCTCGGTGCCGAAACGGTGGGGGTCGAGCGAGGGCGGCCACCGACGACAGGGATCGCGATGGAGTCCACGTCGAAGATCGGAGCCCTCCCCGGGCGGGTGGTTTCATTGAGGATCTCGCGGACGTTGCTGAGAAATGCCCAGCCGGAGAAGAGGCCGCCACCGACGAACAGTCCAAGAAGAGTGAAGAGGGCGATCGCCGGTGCAGGCGATGGCGTTCGAGGGGACTGGCTTGGGTCCTGCGTAAGCGATCCTCGCGGTCGAACTTGAGGCGATTCTAGGGAGCGCCCCGGTGCCGTGGCGATAGCAGGTGGCGCGGGCCTATAGTAGTTCCACTACCTCCATTCGGGAAAAACGTCGTGGTCAAGCGAACCTGGCAACCGAAGCGCCTCCCTCGCAAGCGCGAGCACGGCTTCCGTGCGCGTATGGAGTCGCGTGCCGGGCGCAACATCCTGAAGCGCCGCCGTCTCAAGAGCCGAAAGCGATTGACGGTCGTCTGAGCGCGCCGTGAGCCGGCACGAGTGTGATGGTCGGTTGACGGCCCGCCTCAGAACCACCGCGGAGTTCGAGCGCGTCCGGGCTCGGGGACATCAGATCCGTACCCGTTATGTGAGCGTTCAGTGCGAACGAACGGGAGCCGGACTCGCCCGGGTCGGACTGGTTGTCGGCCGACGAGTCGGCGGAGCGGTACAGAGAAATCGGGTCCGGCGGCGACTCCGGGAGATCATTCGCCTCTCGTCGGGCCTTCCCGCGGGATGCGATTGTGTGATCACGGCACGCTCACCGGCGGCACTGGCAGCGTACGCCGATCTGCAGTCGTGCCTTATCACGGCTCTTCGGGCCGCGTCCAACTCCCTGGGATCGCCATCCGGCGGGCCGGGCGCGGAGTGAAACGCATGGTGATCGTGGCGATTCGCTCGTACCAGATGACCATCTCGCGCGCACTGCCCGCGCACTGCCGGTTTTATCCAAGCTGCTCGGAATACACTCGCCAGGCCATCGATCGCTATGGCATCGTGTCCGGGGTATGGATGGGCGTCTGCCGGCTCGCGCGCTGTCACCCATTCAACCCCGGCGGCTATGATCCCGTGCGCTGACAGCCGCGCCCGGCTCGGGAGGCACTAAGTCTGGATCTCGGAGAACTCTGGAACTCCTTCGTTAACGCTGTTTTCGTATTCGGCTTGGAGTTCCTGTACGAACAGCTAGCCGTGAATCTCGGCATCGCCAGTTGGGGCATTGCCATCATTGTCTTCACGTTCATCATGAAGTCGATCACCTTTCCACTTACACTGCAAAGCATTCGTTCTATGAAACGCATGCAGGAGCTTCAACCTAAGATCCAGCAGATCAATAAGGTATACAAGAATGACCAGGCCAAGCGTGGCGAGGAAACGATGGCTCTTTACAAGGAGCATCGTATCAATCCGCTTGCTGGCTGCCTACCAATGCTCGTACAGATGCCGATTTGGTTCGCGCTGTACGCGGCACTGTTGCAGTTGTCCACCAGTAGTCCGGAATTCTCGCGTCCATTCTTGTGGATTACGGATCTGGGGAAACCGGAATTCGCCTTTGAAACCTTCCCTCAGCAATTGCCCATCCTGGCAGTCTTGAGTGGCGCGACGCAGTGGATCACCACCAAGATGGCACAGCAGGCGACAACAGACCCGCAACAGCAGATGATGAATTCCATTATGCAATACATGCCGATAATGTTTGTGTTCTTCGCGGTCAGCGTCCCGGCGGGCCTTGTTCTGTACTGGGTGGCGTCGAACGTCTTCCAGATGGTGCAGCAATTCTTCGTGACGGGATGGGGACTCTTGCCGGTCCCCGCGGTAGTACGCTCCGCGCTGCCTGGACCACGTCTTGGTGGAACTCTGTACGCGCCGTCGGCGGTCGCGGAGGCCCCGCCGAGTGGAGCGCCTGCCGGCGCGGCAGCGTCTCCCTCTACCGAACGCACCACGACCACATCACACAGACGTAGGCGAAAGCGCCGCTGAGGATCAGCGGCCGCCGTCAGGAGGAATCATGGAGGGCGAAAGCCTCGAAGTCAGCGCGCGGACGGTTGCGGACGCGATCAAGCGTGCCGTTGAGATGACCGGGCGCCCGGAGGGCGATCTTCAGGTCACCGTGCTTTCCGAGGGCCGCGGAGGGATCCTCGGGATCGGCGGTGAGGACGCTCATATCCTGGTTGCGGTGCGCACGCAACCGATCGCGGAGATCTCTGTCGCGACGACGGCGCCACCGCGCGCCGCGAGCCGCCTCGAGGCCGACCATGCGCCCATCACCGAGGAAGTAGCAGAGGAGGCGCGCGCGGTTCTTCTCGACCTCCTCGATCTTCTGGGTCTGGATACCGACGTAGCGGTTCGTCGACCGAACGGCACAGTGACACTGGAAGTGCAAGGTGAGGATCTCGGCCTACTGATCGGACGTCGCGGCGATACGCTGGCCGCGCTTCAGTTCCTCCTGAACCTGATCATGGCCAAGCGGCAGAAGCGCTGGCTCCGTGTGAACGTCGATGTGGAAGGCTATCGCGCACGACGCGAGGCGACTCTGAGCAGCCTCGCGCGACGGATCGCCCAGCGGGTCCACGAGTCCGGTCAGCCGGTCGCGCTGGAGGCAATGCCTGCCGCGGAGCGGCGGATCATCCACGTGGCTCTGGCGGAGAATCCTCATGTTTCCACGGGCAGCGTCGGCGAGGGTGAGAACCGCAAGGTCGTAATAACGCCTCGGGCATGAACGAGCCTGCCCGCCTGACGCTGGTGATCGTTGGCCACATCACCAGCGATATCGTCCCCGGCGGTTCTGTACCCGGCGGTACGGTCACGTACGCGGGTACGATGGCCCGAAACCTTGGCGCGCGCGTCCGCGTGGTGACGAGCGTCGGAGCGGACCTCGATGTCGCCACCATCCTCACAGGCATCGAGGCCCGAGTGGTGCCGTCCCCTACCAGCAGCGTATTCGAGAACATCTATGAGGGTACACATCGAAGACAGTACATCCGCTCCGTCGCCCGGCGCCTGGAAGCCGAAGCCGTTCCGTGTGAATGGAGAAGCCCTGATATCGTCCTGCTCGCGCCGCTGACTAACGAAGTCGATCCCGGCGTGGAAGACGTGTTCGATGGTGCGCTGCGCGCCGCTACGCCCCAGGGATGGCTCCGTCGCTGGGGACCCGACGGTCTCGTGCGTCACGATGGTTGGGGAAGCCTCGTAGAACGACTCCGCAGGTTGGACATTGTCATCATGAGCGAAGAAGACGTGGACCGAAATGCGGATACGATCCACCTGCTGGCCGAGGCGATCCCGCTACTTGTCGTTACACGCGGTGCTCGAGGCGGAACCATCTTCAGCGGCGGAACGGAGCGCGATTTCGTGGCGTTTCCTGCGTCGGAAGTCGAGCCGACTGGTGCGGGCGATGCGTTTGCGGGTGCGTTTCTGGTCGAGTACGCGAGAACCCGGGACGTCGCCCGTGCGACCCGCCTGGCCGCGTGCGCGGCGAGTTTCGTCGTCGAGCACGCGGGAGCTTCTGGGATACCTACGCTGGAGCAGGTGCGCGCACGCCAGGCAGCGACGCACCTGTGACCCGCACTATCGCGCTGGCGAATCAGAAGGGGGGCGTGGGGAAGACCACGACCGCAATCAACCTGGCGGCATTTGTGGGCATCGCCGGTCACCGCGTGCTTCTGGTCGACATGGACCCGCAGGCGAACGCCACGAGCAGCCTCGGGTTCGACAAGCGCTCGGGCACGCCGTCGATCTACGATGCGTTGGTAGGCGGGCGGTCCATCGACGAGGTGATCGTCGCCACGGAGAACCCTCGGGTCGACCTCCTTCCCGCAACGATCCAGCTCGCCGGAGCCGAGATCGAGTTGGTTGGCATCCTGGCTCGCGAGGGGCGCCTGGCACGTACTCTTCAGCCGATTCGCGAGCGCTACGAGTTCATCCTGATCGATAGCCCTCCGTCGCTCGGCCTTCTCACGGTGAATTCGCTCACCGCGGCCGATGGCGTGTTGATTCCCGTCCAGTGCGAGTACCTCGCGCTCGAGGGCCTGGGCCAGCTGGTGACGACGATCGACCTGATCCGCGATAGCCTGAACCCACGCTTGCGGGTCGCCGGAGTGATCCTCACCATGTTTGATGCGCGTACCAATTTGGCCCAGGGTGTGGTAGAGGAGGTTCGCGGGCACTTCCCTAGCCTGGCTTTCGAGACCGTGATCCCACGCAACGTGCGGCTTGGAGAGGCTCCGAGCTTCGGCAAGGCAATCGCCCAGTACGATCCCCAGTCACGCGGGGCGGTCGCGTACGCACGGCTCGCCGATGAGTTCCTCCGTCGAATCAAGGCATCGGAAGGGTGACTGCTAGAATCGGCGGCCCGTGAAACTGCGCATCCCCGGGCCGACGCCGGTGCCCGCATCGGTGCTGGCGCAGATGAGCCGACCGATGATCAACCACCGGGGACCGGAGTTCGCGGCCCTGATCGCAGAGATCACCGAGGCACTGAAGCGGTGCTATCGCACCCGGTCCGATGTCCTCACGCTTACAGCCAGCGGTACTGGTGCACTCGAGGCGGGCGTCGTGAACTTCCTGTCGCCGGGTGACCGGGTTCTGGGGATCACCATCGGTTTCTTCGGCGATCGGATCGCCGACATCGCCGAGTCGTACGGCGCGATCGTGCATCGCCTCGCGGCGGAACCAGGAAATGCGATCGATCCGAACGCCGTGCGCGACGCGCTGCGTCGCGCACCCGATACGCGTGCCGTCCTCGTCACGCACAACGAGTCGTCCACTGGTGTGACGAATCCGCTCGCCGAGATCGCGCGAATGGTCCGAGAAACCGATGCCCTCGTCATCGTCGACGCGGTGAGCTCTCTCGCGGGGATCGATGTGCGAACGGATGAATGGGGTCTCGATGTGGTGGCGACGGCCTCGCAGAAGGCCTGGGCGGCGCCGCCTGGACTCGCCATGGTCAGCGTGAGCGAGCGAGCCTGGGCAGCCCAGCGCATTGCCCGTATGCCGCGGTACTACTGGGATCTCGCCGCGGCTAAATCGTGGCTGACCCGCGGTCAGACGCAAGCGACCCCCGCGATCTCGATCTACTTCGCGTTGGCCGAGGCGTTGCATGTGCTGGAACAGGAGGGGCTGGATCAGGCAATCGCCCGCCATACCCGGCTGGGCCAGCGGGCTCGGGCCGGGGCGTGCTCGCTCGGCCTGGAACTGCTCGCCGATCCGTCGGTTGCATCGAACACCGTGACCGCGATCCGCGTGCCAGTGGGCATCGACGGAAATGCGATCGTCTCCGGTGTACGCGATCGTTTCGGCATCGAGCTTGCGGGTGGTCAGGGTTCGCTCGCTGGAAAGGTCTTTCGTGTCGGCCACCTCGGCTGGGTGACTGATGGGGATATCGATGAGGCGCTTTCGGCCATTCGAGATGTCCTTGCAGGGCTCGGCCATCGTCTTCCGACTACGGCAAGGAACTGATCGTGGCGCGTCCCGTCAAGGTCGGCGTCCTCGGCGCCGGCATCGTCGGATCGGGAGTCATCTCCGTGCTCGCCCGCAAAGGCGATCGGATCGCGCAGACACTCGGTGCTCGCATCGAGGTTTCCCGCATCCTGGTTCGCGACGTGACCCGACAACGCGACGCGTCGATCCACCGAGGGCTCCTGACAACCGACGCGGAGGCGATCCTCGACGATCCGGAGATCGCCGTCGTGGTTGAACTGCTCGGGGGCGAGGAACCCGCTCGGACCTACATTGAGCGAGCTCTATCGGCCGGAAAGCACGTGGTGACCGCCAACAAGGAGGTCATCGCCAAGCACGGGTACGAACTCCTGCAGATCGCCGACCGCCACAGGGTGAATCTGTTCTTCGAGGCGAGCGTGGGCGGCGGTATTCCCATCATCCGCGTCGTGCGCCGCGACCTCGTGGCGAACGACATCAGCCAGATACAGGCGATCATCAACGGGACGACGAACTTCATCCTGACCGCGATGGCTGATGGTCGTGAGTACGCGGACGCGCTGGCCGAAGCGCAGAGACTCGGTTACGCCGAGGCTGACCCGCGGAACGATGTCGAGGCGACCGATGCGGCGTACAAGCTCTCGATTCTCACCACGCTGGCTTTCCGCGCCGACGTGCGGCCCGAACGGATCCATCGGATCGGCATCACGGATCTTGCCGAGAAGGACTTCCGGTATGCATCCGAGATGGGTTACGTCGTCCGTCTCGTCGCGACGGCACGCCTCGTGGACGGAGTGATCGAGGCGAATGTGCACCCCACGCTGCTCCCGCGCGACCACCACCTAGCGTCTGTGAATGGCGTCTTCAACGCGGTTCTCATCGACGGTGACGAGGTCGACAAACTGGTGCTCTACGGCCGTGGAGCCGGCGCGCAGCCGACCTCCTCCGCGGTCCTCGCCGATCTTTGTGCCATCGTGGCCGACATCGTCGCTGGCGTCGCCCAGCGGGTCGATTTCCCCGCAACTTCGCCTCCCGTGCGAGCCTTCGGCGAGACTACCGCGCGCTTCTACCTGCGCCTGAGCGTGGCCGACGAGCCTGGTGTGCTCGCGCAGATCGCACGGGCGCTCGGCGACTCCGGAATCAGCATCGCCTCATGCATCCAGAAGGAGTCGGACGAGGAAGCACGCGTCGCCGAGATCGTAATCATGACGCACACCGCCCGTCAGAGCGCGATGACGGAGGCACTGCAGAAGATCCTTCACCTCAGTTGCACGCGACAGGTCAGCGCCTCGATTCGTGTCGATCGCTGAGCGCTCCGCCGGGTAGAAGGCAATGCGCTTCGCCGTTCGGGTACCGGCGACATCGGCGAATCTGGGGCCCGGCTTCGATTGCCTTGGGCTCGCCCTCAATCTTCACGCCGACTTCATCGTGGAGACCGGTAGACCGTTTCACATTCTGATCGAGGGCGAGGGCGCCAAGACCATCGGTCGCGACGCGAGGAATCTCGCCTACCGTACGCTCGTATCGGCTCTGGTGAGAAAGGGTATCGCGCCGCCGCCGCTCGAACTGACGATCCGCAGCAGTATTCCGGTGACCGGCGGGCTGGGGAGCAGTTCGACCGCGATCGTCGCGGGTCTGGCCCTAGCCGAATTGATGGCCGGTGGCGCGGTCGAATGCGCACGGTTGGTCGAACCGGCGGCCCGACTCGAGGGACACCCCGACAACGTCTCGCCTGCCCTGCTAGGTGGACTCGTCGCCTCACTCATGACTGAGGAACGCGTCGACGCACTTCGGGTTCCGATGGAGAAGATGCCGGGGGCGGTGCTCTTCGTTCCGGTGCTCCGAGTCGTGACGCACCGGGCTCGCGGTGTCCTTCCGCGGGTCGTGTCGCACGAGGATGCTGCGTTCAACGTCGCTCACGCCTCGATGCTTGTGGCCGCGCTCAACGCCGGTCGATGGGATCTCGTCGGTCGGGCTATGGACGATCGCCTGCATCAACCAGCGCGCGCGGAGAGACTCATCCCCGCACTTCCCGACATCCTTCGTGCGGCGCGGCAGGCGGGCGCGATCGGTGCCTGTCTGTCCGGTTCGGGATCGGCGATGCTCGCACTCGTCGACACAGATGCCGACGCGGTGGGTGAGGCGATGTGCGCCGCGGCGCGGGACCGCGGCGTCTCCGGTCGGGCGATTGTGACGCGCGTCGACGAATCGGGCACCGTCGTTCTCGACCGAACGTAAGACTTGATCAGGAGTGCTTCTATGGATACGGCCCATCTGATCGTGGGGCGCGCCGCTGTCTACTTCGTGGCGATCTGCGGGATCTGGGGGTTGCTCGCGTGCGTTCTGCCCAGCCTCCCGCGGGATGGACGCTACTACGGGACACTCCTGATCGGCGAGGGGCTTCTTATCCTTCAGTTCGCGCTTGGTCTGGGGCTTGTCTTCGCCGGACGGCTGCCTCCAGACCTGCTGCACTTCGCCTATGGTGGACTCGCGACGTTGGTCCTGCCCCTCGTTTACAGCTGGTCGCGCGGGCGCGAGGCGAGTTCGCCGCTCCCGACAGCACTCGCGGCGCTGTTCATCGCTGGCCTGGCGATCCGCGCGTTCACCACGAGCGCTGCCGGCCTGGGAGGACTGTTCGGCCCTATTCCGCCGTAGCGCGGCCCACGTCGAAGGGTCGGCTCTCGTCCGGCCAGCTTCCGAGGACCTTCACAAACTGCGCGTGCTCGCCAAGCTCGCGTAGCGCGTGGCGAACCGGCTCGTCGTCTTGATGTCCCTGGAAGTCGAGGAAGAAGACGTACTCCCAGACCCGCTTTTTCGAGGGGCGCGATTCGATGCGCGTGAGGTTGATGCCACCCTCCGCGAAGATCCGCAGGGCCTGATGAAGCGCACCGGCGTGATGTCGAACCGCGAAGACAATGGCTGACTTGTCCTTGCCGGTGCGAGGGGCGACTTGGTCGCCGATCACGATGAAACGCGTGAAGTTGTTTCGCTGATCCTCGATCCCCCGAGCCACGATCGGAACGCTGAACACCTCGGCGGCAGACTCCGACCCAATACCCGCTTCGTTGGGCAACTTCGCGAGTTCCACCGCACGCGCCGTGGACGAGACCTCCACCACCTCCGCACGCGGGAGGTTCGCACCGAGCCAGCGCCGACACTGCGCCAGGGCCACTGGCTGCGAGTAGACCCGATCGATGGTCTGTAGCGTTCCGTGCGAACAGAGGTTGTGCGAGATCTGAATCTCGATCTCGGCGCACGCCTTGATCTCGGTATCGACGAACGTATCCAGCGTAAAGGTGACACCGCCATCGGTGGAGTTCTCCATCGGGACGATCCCATAGTCAGCGTCGCGGCGGGCCGTGGCGAAGAAGACCTCAGGTATCGTGCGGCAGGGGACCAGTTCTGCCATCGATCCGAACTTTCGGCGCGCCGCGTCGTAACTGAACGTCGCAACCGGTTCCAGGAATGCGACGCGGATCGGCCGCTGAAGGGCGCGCGAGGCGGACAGGATCTCGGTCCAGATGTTACGGATCGCGAGATTGGGGAAGGGACCCGGATTCTGTCGTTCGAGACCTTCCATCAGCCTCGCCTCGCGATCTGGCACGTAAATAGGCGACCCCTCACCTGCCTTCAGTTGCCCCACGCGCAGAGATACGGCCGCACGCTCGTTCAGCAACCGAATCAGCGCGCTGTCCAGTTCATCAATCCGGAGTCGGCACGCCTCGAGGTCAGGCAGGCTGCCGCCTAGTGCGGAACGATGATGCGATCCAGTGTCCACGAAACCGCTTCCTCCGAAATGTCCGATCGCACGATGGGAGTCCCGACCCTCTCGAGCAGTACCCAGCGCTGGAGCCGGGCGGAGACCTTCTTGTCCAGCCGCATGGCGGATCGTACCAGCGCCGGATCGACACCGCGGGCGACCAGTTCGAGACCGAAGCGCTGGAGCAACTCGGTCTGGCGAGCGCGCAGATCGGCGGGCGCGGCGCCAACGTACTCGGCGAGGAGCGAGACCGCGTGAATGCCAATGGCCACCGCCTCGCCATGCAGCAGACGTCCGTACCCGGCGGCCGCCTCAAGCGCGTGGCCTATCGTGTGGCCGTAATTGAGGATCACCCGGCGGCCGCGCTCGAACGGGTCCTCCGCCACCACCGAGACCTTGAGATTGCCGCTCCGCCCAATCACCTCGGTCGTGACATTCAGGTCGAGACGGAGCAATGCATCCGCCTCGTTCTCGACAGTCTCCAGCAGGTCAGGATCCATGATCAGGGCGTGCTTGAGCGTCTCTACCCAGCCGGCGCAAATGTCTCGCCTGGGGAGAGTCGCCAGGAGGACGGGATCGGCCACGACCGTGTGTGGCGCGTGCCATGCACCGACCAGGTTCTTTCCCACCGGCAGGTTCACCGCCGTCTTCCCGCCGATCGCGCTATCGACCTGGGCAAGGAGCGTTGTCGGTACCTGGACAATGGCCAACCCCCGGAGATAGGTGGCGGCGACGAAACCCGCGAGGTCACCAACGAGGCCGCCACCAAGCGCCACCACGACATCGCGTCGCTCCGCACCACACTCGGCAAGCCACGCGAAGATCTCGGAAGCGACCGCGAGAGACTTGCTGGCCTCCGTAGCCTGCACGATCCACGCGGATGGGGAGAAGGCGGCCTCCGCAAGACTCGCCATGACCGCTCCGCCATGACGCGGAAAGACGTTCTCGTCGCTGATCAGAAAGGCGCGCCCGAGCAGGCCCCTATCGCGGAGGAACGGGCCTAGCCTGGTGGCCAGCCCCGGTTCCACGAAGTAGGTGCGGTCGACTCTATCTGCCATCGGGGATCGCCACCGCAGCGAGGATAAGTTCGGCAACCTCGTCGGGGGTGCGCCCATCTGTGGAGAACGAGTGGTCCGCCAGCACATAGCGCGGCTCTCGTTCGAGGAGGAGGCGAGTGATCAGTCCCAAGGGATCGTCCCCGCGGAGCATCGGCCTCTCCTCGGTCGCCTGTGCCGCGAACAGGCGACGAAGGATCTCATCGGGAGATGCGTCCAAACGTACGAGGACGTTGCCTGTGCGGGCAGCGGCGAGGTTCGCGTCCCGCTCAAGTGCTCCGCCGCCCAATGCGATGATCCATCCGTCGCGACCACAGGCGTCGGCCACGACATGAGCCTCGACATCCCGAAAGTGGGCCTGTCCCAGCCGGCTGAACGCCTCACCGATCGGCATTCCCAGCCTTGACACGATCTCCTCGTCCACGTCCAGAAAGCTACGCCCCGCGCGGGTCGCCACGATGCGGCCCACGGTACTCTTGCCCGACCCGCTGAACCCGACCAGAACGATGTTCCCCGGCACGTCCTAGCGGACGGGCGCGAGCGGCGCGCAGCGCGCGAAAACCGCCAGAGCCCGATCAGTGTGCCCCGAATCGATGCCGTAGTGCGTCACCACCCGGATCCGTCCATCGGCACCTGGCGGGCCTGTCTTCACACCAGCGTTGGCGACATCAGCGCGGAACCTCTCCGCAGCGGGCGTCCCACCCTGCACACCGAAAATGACAATGTTAGTGTCGATAGCTTCCGGATCCACGAACAGCCCTGGGATTCCGGCGATCCCGAGAGCCAGGCGACGCGCGTTCTCGTGATCCTCGGCGAGGCGATCGATCATGTGGTTGAGCGCGTACAGACCGGCCGCGGCGAGAACGCCGACCTGACGCATCCCGGCCCCCAGCATCTTCCGATACTTTCGGGCGAGTGCGATGAAGTCGCGCGACCCGCACAGTACCGAACCCACCGGACACCCAAGGCCCTTCGACAGGCAGAAGGTGATCGAGTCCGCGCCTGCCATCAGAGCGGCTACGCTCACACCCCGTGCGACCGCCGCATTGAAGATGCGGGCACCGTCAACGTGGACCGGCACCCCAGCGCCGTGGGATAGAGACACAAGAGCGCGCATTGAATCCACGTCGACGATCGCGCCGCTATGGCGGTTATGCGTATTCTCGATGGTGACGAGGCCCGTCCGCGGATAGTGCACATTTTCGCCGCGTATCGTCGCTCGTATGGCCGCGAGGTCGAGTTCACCTCGATGGCTCGGTACGGGTCGAAGTTGCAGCCCTCCGAGAGCCGAGCATCCCGCTACCTCGTAGAGCAGCACATGGCACTGGTCGCCACAGATGACCTCATCGCCCCGCCGCGTGTGTGTGAGCGCGGCGACCAGGTTTCCCTGAGTACCCGAGGTCACGAACAGCGCTGCCTCCTGGCCTGTCCTCTGGGCAGCCAACTCCTGCAGCGCAGTGACCGTGGGATCCTCCCCGAAGACATCGTCTCCGAGTTCCGCCTGGTACATCGCATCCCGCATCTCGGGAGAAGGCAGTGTGACGGTATCTGAGCGGAGATCGATCGCGGACGTCATCGCAGCCGACCTACATGCCGACCCGGTAGACTTTGTGCTGGTTCTCCGTGTACGTGGCGCAGTCGGCGTGATCCTGGTGCCGGACGATCATCACGTGCTCGGCCCCGCACTGGAAGCGATCGTTGTAGGCGCAGTCGACCGCGGTGCAGCGAATGACCAGCCCTCTCCAGGTTGCGGCGGGGCTCGGCGCTTCGGTCACGATCGACACTCCCTCATTTGACTGCCCCGGAGGGCAAACCTAGAATCACCGCCCGATTATAGTGGCCGATCTTCCCAGCGCCGGGCGGCATCGGCAGGTCGTTGAACTGCGCGGCCACATCATCGATTCGCTCATGTTGCCCCGGATCATGGAAGAGCTCATGGGGCTCGGCGTCGAGTACGAGATCCAGCAGCTGGACGTTGGTCACCGTCAGAGCGACACGAGCTATGCCCGACTCGAGCTCTCCTCGCCCTCGGATGTGCTCCTGGCCACGGCGCTACGGGAGATACAGGCGTTTGGCGCATCACCGGTGGACGTCGTGGACGCCACATTTGCCCCAGCACCCGCCGATGGCGTCTTCCCGGAACACTTCTTCGCGACGACCAACCTTGAGACTGAGGTCCATCTCGGCGGAGTCGGATGGACCCGGGTGCGCTACCCGGAGATGGATTGCGGAATCGTGGTGCGCGAAGGGGTACCGCAGTGCGAGCCGATGTCAGACGTTCATTGCGGCGAGCCGGTCCTCCTCACGGGCGGCGGCATCCGCATGAGTCCCGTGGAGCGTCCCCGAGGCACGACGCCGATGTTCGGTTTCATGGGAAGCACCATCTCGAGCGAGAAGCCCAAGGGATCGGTCATCCGCCAGGCTGCCGAATGGATGCGGATCGCACGGCGCGAAGGCAAACAGATCCTTGTTGTCGCGGGGCCCGCGGTTGTCCATACCGGCTCGCGGGAGAGTTTCGTCCGACTGATTGAAACTGGTTATGTCGACACAGTGTTTGCGGGTAACGCCCTCGCGGTGCACGACATCGAGATCGCGTTTTTCGGCACGTCTCTTGGCGTGCCCCTCGACGGCGGTCCCTCCCTGGACAGCGGCCACGAACACCATGTGCGCGCCATCAATCGCATCCGCGCGGCAGGTTCGATCCGCGCCGCGGTCGAGAGTGGCGCGCTCACCAGCGGCATCATGCACGCATGCACCGTACGCGGCACGGATGTCGTTTTGTGCGGCTCTATTCGCGATGACGGCCCGTTGCCGGACGTTATCACGGACGTCATCGCCTCGCAGCGTGCCATGCGTTCCCGGGTGCGCGAGGGTGTTGGCATCGCGCTGATGCTGTCGAGCATGCTGCACTCCATCGCCGTCGGCAATCTTCTGCCCGCATCGGTCCCCACGGTCTGCGTGGATATCAATCCGAGCGTCCACACCAAACTCGCCGACCGGGGCTCCTTTCAGACGGTGGGGCTGGTAATGGATGTGGGAAGCTTCCTCTCCGACCTGCTTGCAGTCCTCTCCGAGCCAGCGTAGGAGAGAGCGACCACAGCCGCGGAGTGCACCGCCATAAGTCCGGCCAGCGTCACTCCCGCGATCCCATCGACGTAGCCACGCTCGACCACCAGACGACGCCAGAACTCCCGCGCCGGTGCCGTGACAAGCGCCCGCACGGGTGGCTTCGTACCGGCACGCCGGGTGCGCGTCGCCTCGATCTCCGCATAGCGAAGCTGCTTGCGGACGAACTGTCGATAGCTCTCATAGTTGTAGTGCGCCAGGCCGCAGATGAGATGGGCGACTTCTCCATCGATCCGCACGAGTTCGTGCACCGGTCGATCGAGCAGGTACCCCGCATCAGTGCGCGTCATGAGACGGAGCTGGTAGTCGGGCCACCAGCCGCCACCGCGGACCCATTGGCCTCGGATGTAGTTGCGCCGCGGAATCCAAAACCCGCGGACTCCGCGATTGGGCGCGGTGCGAATCTCGCGCCGGATCTCGGCCGCCAGTCCGGAGGACACTCTTTCATCGGCATCGACGAACAGCACCCAGGAATGCCGTGCCTCCCCGAGCGCGCGCTGTCGCTGGTGTGCGAAGTCGACAAAGGGAGCATCGATCACTCGTGCGCCGGCGGTTTGCGCCAACGCTTTCGTGCCGTCGCGGCTGCCGCCATCCAGAACCAGGATCTCGTCGGCCCAGGCGAGCGAGCGCACACACGGAACGATGTGCCGTGCTTCATCGAGGGCGATGATCGCCGCTGAGACCCGCATCAGCCGCGGCTCCGCCGCCGGTACCACGAGCGGCGCTCCTCGAACTGGCGTGCCGAGATCGAACCGCTCCTGAGGTCGCGAATCAGTGCGAGAGTGTCGCGCACCTGCCCCGCGACGTCGATGCCGGTCGATAGTCCGCGACTCAACGCGGAGCGATGATTGGCGGCATAGCGCTTGCGACTCCTGCGAAGGGCAATTGCCATCGCGTCCGGCGTCTGCCGGGTCGCCGCTCCGGCGTGGTGCACGAACCGCCCTTCAGGCGTGTGCCAGGCCTCCCACCCCAGGTGGGAGGCACGGCGCGCCAGGTCGAGCTCCTCGCAGTACATGAAGTAGGCCTCGTCGAAGCCTCCCGTCTGCTCCACAACCTCCCGGCGGATCAGCATGGCGCCGCCGAGCGGGTGGTCGACACGGCGCGGGCGACGTAGAAATGCGCGGCTATAGCGCCCGTTCAGCCAGGAGTCCGCGATCAGTGGATGCGGCGGGAACAGATCGAACAGATCCATCAAGGGCGTCGGGAAGCGGAAAGCACCGTGCTGGAAACGCCCATCGGGATAGACCAGCGAGCCCCCCACGATCCCCGCGCGCGGAGTTCGTTCGGCGAACCGCACCATCGCGGCGGGCGCATCGCCGAGCGCCTCCATGTCGGCGTTGAGAACCAGGGCGTACGGGCCGATCAGGCCGCGAAGGACGAGATTTGCCCCCGCACCAAACCCGCGATTCACGCGGCACGGGTGCACCGTGACACGTGGGAAGGCCTCCGTCGCCGCCTCGACCGAACCGTCCGTCGAACCGTTGTCGACGAGGATGGTCTCGATCCTGGCTGCGGACTGGCTGCACGATCGTTCGATGGACGAGAGACAGCCCAAGAGGAGTTCTCGCGTGTTGTAGTTGACGACGACAATCGTCAGAGTGGGCGGGCCGATCACCACCCGACCTGAATGACCTGCTCGCCGATCATGCCGGCGGGAAAGCCGACGCCTTCCTGAACTAGACCGGCAGAAAAGCGGACCTGGCGACTGTCCTCGCGAATCATCACGCGAATGTGCCCGTCGACCGTAGCGGTCTCACCGGGGCGGAGCACGCGGCTGTCCCACTCGAGGGTGCCGTCGGCCTTCGGTACGGGCGGAAAGAGGCCCCAACGGAGCGGATAGGCCTGCGGCGCATTCTGCCAGGTCACGCCAACCCGCCATACGCCGCGGCGTTCGAAGAACGCGGGCTTCGACTCGTCACCATCGGCGCGGATCGTCGCGAAGCTCTCGAACGGGGCGCTGTAGGTGTGCCCCGGCGCGGGTCCCCATGACCGTATCGCCGTCGTACCCGTATTGCGAACCGTGATCCGCACGTCGATGGTCCCGCCAAGGATCACGGCTATGGGAGAAAAACGCACATCGACGATCTGCAGGCGCGGGGTACCCCCGTCCTGAATCGTGACCGGGACTGACGCATGGCTCGCATTACCGGCCAGGTCGCGGGCTTCCACGTGAATGATCGTCGGTCCATCGGGCAGCAGCTTGCCACCGTACATGCGGCCGCCAGTGGTCCCGTCCCAGAGGTGAGACTGCAGTGTGGCGCGGCGACTCCGCCATGGATCGATCGCGTGATACTGCCCGTGCGCGTCAATGGCGTATACGGTCGATTCGCCCTCCTTCGAGAGACCGTAGGTGATACGGAGCTCATCGTCCACGCCATCACCGTTGGGCGAGAACGAGGTCAGGTCCGTCTGAAGTTGCACGATCTCGACCGGCGTGCGATTCCCCTCCCGCACCGTCACGAGCGCCTCCTCGACGCTGCGCGCGCCGCTCTCATCGATTGCGGTGACGCGGATTCGGTAATCGCCGTCCCCGACGACCCGTCGCCCCAGGCCGGTGGGCACTGTCCCATCGAATCGGACGGCGTAGGTATCGGGTGCTCGAGTGGCACGCTCGCGCAGGACCATGGACTCCCCGGAGGCAGCAACGAGCAAGACTTCGACGTCGGCTCGTCGCCCCAGATCGTACTGGGCGGTGAAAGGGGAGAGCCCGCCCGAGCCGTCGGGGCGGACAACCGCGTCGGAAGCGCGCAGCGGCGAGAGCAGCGGCGCGGGGCCACAGGCTACTGCGGCGAACGCGAAGATTACTCCCAGCACGCCGGCGATGCAGCGCATGGGGTCGAGTGTAGTCACGAAGTCCCGAGCGGCTGTATGATGCTCGAAAGCGAAATCGGGCGCGACGGGGACCGAGTCGAGCCCACTCCCTCGGTGGAGACGAGGGGACTCGAACCCCTGACATCCGCCTTGCAAAGGCGGCGCTCTCCCAACTGAGCTACGTCCCCGCGCCTGGCCACTCGACGACGGTGGGCCTGCCTGGACTCGAACCAGGGACCTCGGTCTTATCAGGACCGCGCTCTAACCACCTGAGCTACAGGCCCGTGGAAGGCGACGAGCCGCCTGTCGGTTCACCGCAGAAGAGCGACGGCGACTCGCTGGACCTTGGAAAGCGTTCGGCATCGGGGAGGGCTCGCGCCCCCACCAACGCCAGGTGACCGATCGACCTGGAAGTCCCGAAGTGGCCCGTGCACCTTCCAGTGCACCCACTCCGCGGCTCTCCCTAGA
>Ga0194132_10002782_pt1 | contig 32169 bp, 36 predicted proteins | sample TA2KigOf80mmetaG_FD_148612 | JGI IMG/M metagenome (GOLD analysis project Ga0194132, IMG submission 148612) | Freshwater microbial communities from Lake Tanganyika, Tanzania - TA2015054 Kigoma Offshore 80m | ecosystem: Environmental > Aquatic > Freshwater > Lake | place: Tanzania: Lake... | reverse complement strand
GCGGAGCCCACGCCTGGGATGCCGCCGCCGAGGTTGAGCAGCATGAGCCGGATGGCGCGGCCGATCGAGGCGTTGGCACGAAACCCCGGCCCGAAGCAGCCGTTGCCGCCGTGCAGACCGATCTTGCGCGCATAGGGGCCGTTCACGATCATGAGCGGCGCAACGCCGTGCATGGTGCCCTGCACGCCGTTGAGATTGAACTCTTCGCGCAGCATGAGCGCGAGCCCGCCGAGCACCACCGGCAGGTATTCGGGCTTGCAGCCCGCCATGAGCGCATGTATGGCGACATCGCGCACGGTGGCCGGCTCCATGGCGGGGGGCACGTTGCCGACGAGTTCCCCGGGATCGCGGCGGGTGGCGGCGAGCATGTGCTGTATGCGCTGCTCGGTGGGCGTGACCACCGGCAGACCGTCCGACCACGCCTTCTCCAGAAAAAATTCGAATTCGTCCATGGTTCGGCGCATCCAGACTCAAACTTGGTAGGTTCCGTGAACGGCACGGCTGCCGCCCCCCCAGCCATGACAGACTGCGGTAAGGGGTCCCCAGCCGCCTGCGACGATCAGATGCAGGTCGCGCGGGTCCTTGATCGCGGGCACGAAGCAGTCGTCGTCGTCGGGATCGACGTTGATCTTGAGCGCCCGCTCGCGCCGCCAGTTGCCGCCGTTCTTCAGGTCGCGCACCCTGCGGCCCGCCAGCTCGCACAACCGTTGATGCACGTCGGCGCGGCTCATGCCCGCCCGCGCGCAGATGGTTGCCTGCTCAGGGCCCAGCGCCACGACCATGTCGGAGCGCACATGCATGTTCCACGAACTCATCGCGGTCATCGAATCGGCTATGCCATTCAGCAGCCGTCCCGGTTCCTGGCTCACGTCGTCGTAACATAGCCGCGGACTCTCCACCATCGCGCAGGTGATCACGTCGGCATCCGGGGCGTAGCCGCGCGAGACTGCGAGCGTTTCCCAGGGACTTCTCTCCATGTTCTCGGTCAGGCAGGCGGTGTAGCGCAGCGGCGTGGAAAAGACCGTCGCGGAGCCCACGCCTGGGATGCCGCCGCCGAGGTTGAGCAGCATGAGCCGGATGGCGCGGCCGATCGAGGCGTTGGCACGAAACCCCGGCCCGAAGCAGCCGTTGCCGCCGTGCAGACCGATCTTGCGCGCATAGGGGCCGTTCACGATCATGAGCGGCGCAACGCCGTGCATGGTGCCCTGCACGCCGTTGAGATTGAACTCTTCGCGCAGCATGAGCGCGAGCCCGCCGAGCACCACCGGCAGGTATTCGGGCTTGCAGCCCGCCATGAGCGCATGTATGGCGACATCGCGCACGGTGGCCGGCTCCATGGCGGGGGGCACGTTGCCGACGAGTTCCCCGGGATCGCGGCGGGTGGCGGCGAGCATGTGCTGTATGCGCTGCTCGGTGGGCGTGACCACCGGCAGACCGTCCGACCACGCCTTCTCCAGAAAAAATTCGAATTCGTCGACAGCCCCGTCCGCTTTCATATGTCGGCTTGCTCAGTCCGCCTTGATGCCCGCCGCCTTAATCACCTTGGTCCAGCGCTCGATCTCGGACCGTATGAGGGTGGAAAACTGGGCGGGCGTGTTGGAAACCGGCTGGGTGCCGAGCTTGACGAAGAGTTGCGCCACCTTGGGATTGGCAATGGCGATGGCGATCTCCTTCTGCAGACGCTCCACGATCGCCGGCGGCGTGCCGGCAGGAGCGAGGATGCCGTACCACTGGGTGACTTCATAGCCGGGCATCATCTCGTTCATGGCCGGCAGATCCGGCATCGAGCGCTTGCCGCCGGTCGTGGCGAGCGCGCGCATCTTGCCGACACCGATGTGCGGCACCACCGAAGGGCCGGTGCCAAACATCATGGTCGTTTCGCCGGTCAGCACCGCGATGGCGGCGGGCCCGTTGCCCTTGTAGGGCACGTGCAGCAGCTTGACGCCGGCCATGAGATTGAACAATTCGCCGGCGAGATGGGGCGCGCCGAGGCTGCCGCTGGAGGCGTAGGTCAGCTGGCCGGGCCTCGACTTCGCCAGTGCGAGCAGGTCCTTGACGCTGCGGGTCGGCAGTGAGGGATGCACGGTCAGGATGTAATCGGATGTCGCGATCAGGCTCACCGGATTGAAGCCGCCAATCGGGTCGTAGGCGAGTTTCGCGCCCGAGGCCGGCAGTATCGCCAGCGGCGCGATATTGCCGAGCACGAGGTTGTAGCCGTCGGCAGACGACTTGGCGGCAAGCTCGGTGCCGATGCGGCCGCTGGCGCCGGCGCGGCTGTCCACGACGACCTGCTGGCCCATCTGGTCGCCGAGCGCCTGCGCGATGATGCGCGCCGTCGCGTCCGTGCCGCCGCCGGGCGGATAGGGCGAGATCAGGCGTATGGTTTTGGAGGGATACGATTGAGCCCAGGCTGCGGGCATGCCGGTCAGGCAGAGAACTGCAATTGCAAACACCGCTTTTGCTGTCTTCATGCTTCCTCCTCGACATGCAGTTGAAATTCGGTCGATCCTCCGGCCCCGGATGTTCCGCCTTCAGCCCTCAAGGTGATTCTCGGGTGGGGCGGTCCACACCTGAAACGCAGGCCGTGCCTTAAGTTCATCGTACCAGCGAGCAATGTTGGGCATCGAAGGACCCTCCAGCCCGAACAAATACCAACGGTGTACCCGGATACCGATTGGAATATCCCCGAACGTGAAGCGATCGCCGGCCATGTACCTGGTGCGGGCAAGCTGGTCTTCAGCGATCTGCAGGCGATGCACGAAAGTTCGTCTCGCATCATCCAGTGCACCCGAATCGCGCCGCTCGGCCGGCAGGCGAACGAGTTGCATCACCATCTCGTGCTGCGGCGGCAACAGTTCGTTGTTCTCCCAGTCGAGCCACCGGCTTGCCGAAGCGAAGGTCCGGGTGTCGTTTCCGTAGAGCAATTCCGGACCATACTGCATGGCGAGATAACGAACGATCGAGTTCGATTCCCAAAGCACGAAACCGTCGTCGTCTATCGTCGGCACGCGCCCGTTCGGATTCTTCGCGCGGTACTCCGGCGTGTTCACGATGCCGAACGGCTGGTTGCCCTTCGACACGTGCCCGCCGGGTCCCATGGTGGCGCTGGCGAGGATGAACTCGAACTCGAGCCCGATCTCGGCAAGTGTCCACAGCACTTTCTGCGTGCGGGCCGAGGTGGGGCGTCCCCAGAGTTTGAGCATGGCGCAATCCACTACAACTTGGTTGGCATCAGTTGGGCTTCGCGCCCGAGACTTCCACCACCTTCGCCCACTTGACCGCTTCTTCGCGCATGTGCGCCGTGAATTCCTGCGGCGTGCTGCTCATCGAAATCGAACCTTCCCCCGCGATGCGAGATCTTAGGTCCTGCAACTGCATCACGCGCCCAAGCTCCTCGTGCAGCCGGCCGATGATCTCCTGTGGCGTGCCGGCCGGCGCCAGCACTCCGTACCATTGGAACGCTGCGTAGCCGGGCAGGTTCTCGGCGATAGCCGGAATGTCCGGCAGCGCTGCCGAACGCTCGGGCAAAGTGATTGCCAGTGCGCGCAGGCGCTTGTTGTTCACGTGAGGCATCACCGCAGAAATCGGCGATATCATCACCGGCGCCTCGCCAATCAGCGCCCCGATCACGGCGGGACCCGTTCCCCCCGCGTACGGCACCTGCGTGAAGCTGACCTTCGCCATGTACTTGAAGAGTTCGGTATTGAGGTGCGACGAAGTGCCGTGCCCGCCGCCGTAATTGATCTTGCCGGGATTCGCTCTGCCGAGCGCAATCAGCTCCTTTACGGTCTTCACCGGCAGTGAGGGATGCACGACCAGGAGGCTCGGTTCTTTCACGAGCAGCGAGACCGGCCGGAAATCTTTCATCGGGTCTACCGGCTGCTGCGGGTAGAGCTTGAGCGACATCACGATGTTCGCCGCGGTAAAGAATAGGGTATGGCCGTCGGGGGGCGCCTTCGCCGCGATCTCCGCGCCGATGTATCCGCCGCCACCGCTCCGGTTGTCGATCAGTATCCGGGCGTTGCCGAGACGCTCGCCGAGACGGTTCATGATCAGGCGGGCATAAACGTCCGTGCCGCCGCCTGGCGCGAACGCCACCACGACGCGGATCGGCTTGGAAGGATAGCCCTGCGCCGCCGAGATGGCCGGGCCCATTGCGCACAGCATGCCGAACAGCGCCAGACTGCTTCTGCCGGTTCCGTACCGCATCGTCACCTCCGTTTGAAAGTTGCCGTTATGCCAGCTTGCGATAGATCCATTCGGCGAACGCGAAGAGGTCGCGGTCGCGGTTGCGCTTGCCCACGATGTAGGCGCCGACCGGCATGCCGGCCGGGCCCTTGAACGCGGGCACCGAGATCGCCGGTACGTAAATGCTGGTCCAGATCAGCGCGAGCGTCGTGACGCCGGTCGTGTTGAAGCCGACCGGCGCCTCGCCGGTCGAGCAGGCGGTGAGCAGGACGTCGAACGGCTCCATGACCGCCCCGATGCGGGCCCTGCAGCGCTCGGCGAGGTCGCGTGCCTCGAGGTAGCGCTCGAAGCCGCACCCGAGGCCGTCCTTGATGCGGCCGTTTCGCAGCGTGGTGCTGATCTTCTCCCAGTGATGCTCGATCTCCCACGCGAAATTGCGCGAGAACTCGAATCCCGAGATGAGCTTGTGCGCCTCCGGGATGCCGTCGAACTCCGGCGGCAACGTGAGATCGGTTACTTTTGCGCCGGCGCGGGCGAGGCGGGCGGCGGCTTCCTCGAACAGCGCCTGCGTGGAAGGCTCCAGCAGCGGCCACAGGTGCGTGCGGCAGAAGCCGATGCGGGGCGGTTGCACGCCTTTCGCTACCGGCACGGGCTCGATGTCCAGCAGCGCATCGCGATAGAGCGCGATGTCTTCGATCGAGCGCGCGATGAGACCGAGGGTGTCGAACGAGCCCGCCGCCTCCTTGATGCCCACGCAGCGCAGGTCGCCGTAGGTCGGGCGATAGCCGAATACCCCGCAGAAGCCCGCGGGGCGCACGGTGGAGCCGCTGGTCTGCGAGCCGATGGAGAGCGCGACCATGCGGTCCGCCACCGCCGCGGCGGAGCCGCTGGAGGACCCGCCGGGCGTGCGGGTGAGGTCGAGAGGGTTGCGGGTTCTCGCAGGGTGAACGTTCGCGAATTCCGTGGTGACCGACTTGCCCAGCAGGACGCCGCCCGCCTTGCGGCTCAGTGCCACGCACGAGGCGTCGGCGCGTGGGCGGTGCCCCGCGTAAATCGGCGAACCGTATTCGGTCGGCATGTCGGCGGTGTCGATGATGTCCTTGACCGAGAACGGCACGCCGATCAGCGCGCCCTTGCGATCCGAGCGGTCGCGCGCTTTCGCGTCAGCGATAGCCTGGTCGGGGTTGACGTACTGCCAGGCCTGCACGTCCCGTTCGCGCGCGGCGACGCGGTCGAGGCAGGCGCGCGTGATGGCCTCGCAGGTCGTCCTGCCTGAGCGTACGGCCGCCACCATCTCGGTGGCGGTGAGCTCGTTCAATGCGGTCATTGCGGAAACGCCTCCCTGTCGTGGTGACTGCGGCGGGTTCAGGTATTCGGCTCGAGCTCGGCCGCCGCCTCGGCGAGCAGCGCGTCGAACGACTCGGGCACGCGGATCTCGCGGCCGATGACGCGCGGGCAGCAGCCGGGCAGCCAGTACGCGTTGGTGGGATGCCCGCCGCCGGCGACGACCAGCACGAGGTTGTCGGGCTTCGACGCGACAGGCCACGGGTCCTGGCCGAGGCTCTCGGGCGCCTGGATCTCGATCCACTGGCGCGCGCCGGACCGGCGCAGCCGCTCCATCGGCACTTTCGAATGCTCCCAGAGGAATTCGCGGATCGAGGCCTTGGTCCACTTGAGCCCGGCCATCATCTGCGCGACGACCTGCGGGATCATCAGGACGCCGGGCGTGCCTTCGCGGTAGCCGACGAGGCCGCCCAGCTGCGCGCCGGCGAGCACGTCGGCGATGCGGTGCATGCCCTGCAGCGCGTCCTCCTCGGGCGTCTCCTTGATCGCGCTGCGCCGCTTGATGTTGGTCGCGCCGTTCGCGAAGACCAGCGACACCGAGTTCGTGCCGCGCGCGTAGCCGTGGCGCTCGGTGCCGTGCGGCAGCCAGCCCTCGGGCAGCCCGGCTTCGTCTTCCGCGAATACCGCGTTGGTGTAGCGCATCGCGCCGTACATCGCCATCGCGCCCACGCCGGGCAGGGCGCCGCCGAGGTTCTGCTGCATCAGCCGCAGCGCGCGCCCGATGGCGGCGCCCGCGGGATGCCGCGGGTCGGGGCCGAGGCAGCCGAAGCCGTCGTTCAACCGGATCCGGCGGCCGATCGGGCCGTTGACGATGATGACCGGGTAGACGCTGCCCGAGTCCGCCTGCAGCGCGTCGGCGTCGGAGTGCGGGTCGAGGAAGGCCTCGACCGCGGCGACGAGGACGGGCAGGTACTCGGGCCGCCCGCCCGCCATCGCGAGCGCGATCGCTGCGCCCTCGACCGTCGCCACGCCGCCGCGCGGGGGGAACTTGCCCAGCACGTGCGCGCGCGGCAGCACCGAGCCGCACAGGACCCAGTCCACGCGCCCGCGCGTCGCGGGCACCAGCGGCAAGCCGTCGCCCCACAGGCGCCGGGCGTAGGCGCGGTTCGCGGCGAGCGTCGCGTCTTCCTGCGGCGCGTGCTCGACGGCGAACGTGCGGCTCTCGCCGGGCTTGCCGCCCGCGCCGGCGGGGGCCCAGCGCGTCAGCCCGTCGTAGAACTCCTGCTTGCGCAGGCGGATGGGGTTCGTATCGCTGCCGGGCAGGAAGCTCTCGATGGGGAAGATCACCATCGCGGCGTCCGGCGCGAACCCGCGGCCCGACATCAGGTTGCGTATGACGCCCACGAAGTCCCTGCGCGCGATCATCACCGTCGGGATGCCCAGGGTTTCCAGATTAGCGGCTGCACGGCCGCATGCTGTGGCGCAGGACCCTCAAGCCGCGTTGCCGATGATGATGGCGTCCACGCCGCTCTCTTTCACGAGCTTCGCCGTGGCGGGCAGGCCGATGTGGTCGTTGCCCTTCGGAAAAGCATCGAGCGGCAGCACCTCGGTCCCCGGGAAATCCTTCTCGATCATCTCCTTGATGAGAGGCAGTGCGAAGTAGGCCTGCCACTGCTCGTTGGTGAGGAAGCCGATCCGCTTGCCGCAGATCGCGTCGAGCCGTGCGGCATGAAGCTGCCTGACCTCGATGCTGCCGGTGGGGTCGTGAAGTTCGAGCTTCGCCATGATGTCTCCTTGCCTGGTCTGCGCAGCGCAAAGCGCCGCGGTCACACCCTCATTTTCTTCCCGGTCTCGCGCAGCACGATGGATTTTAGCTCCCATGGCCCGAAGCCGCCAACCAGAACGAGCTGACCTTCATCGGGCGCACCATGTCCGGCGGCGCCGAAGCGAACTGCTTTGCGCGCGCGATCGAGTACGTGCGGCGCGGCGCGATCCGCCTCGATCCTGTCGTCACCCACAATCTCCCGCTCGCGGACTTCCAGCATGCGCTGGAGGTATCCCGGCGCCGGATCGAGCACGCGATCAAGGTCTCGATGACGCCGTGAGCACGCGGAAAACATTCCAATTGACCGTGCAATGGGCGGAGCTGCCGCACAGCCTGCTCTCGAAGACGGCCAACCGGATCATCAACGAAGTGCGCGGCGTGAACCGCGTGGTCTACGATATCTCGAGCAAGCCGCCGGCGACGATCGAGTGGGAGTAGGTTTCGCCATCTATCGGGATCTATCGCGGACTATCGGTTCGGGCTGCCGCAGGCGGCGAATTTATTGATTTGGATAGTGGATAGTAAACAGGCGCTCAGAGACCGAACTCGAGGTTTCAGGGACTATCGCCAACAAGCGGAAAAATTTGACGGTAAATCTGACGGTAAACTTTTGGCGGTCGGCCGGTGAATTTGGTGTAACGTCAGGCCGGTTGGAGCCGTGATGGTAAAAATGCGAGCAAAGCCAAGCATCCATGCGGGTTTATACGAAATCGTGCCGCGATGATCGACGGTAAACCCGCCGGGTTCTCATGCGCGCCTGTGCGGCGGGCCCCTTGAATTCATTCGTCGCGAATAGTAGCCCTGTTCACCTGGCTCTCTACCTCGCTGCAGGCGCGCATCAACTCGTCGAAAGTGAGGGCTTCACCTAGCAAAACCTGGTCCTCGCGCATGTCCGCGTAGTCATCGGCGAGGGCACGGAGCGCCTCGCCGGTGGGGACGAGATGCAGATGCCCCGTCACGGCCGGCATATAGTCAATGGTGCCTCCAGCGGCGTCCTTCTCAACGAAGAAGAAGGATTTGTGCTGGGCGACGACCAGCGCTACGGCACGGTCCGCAATGACAGCCTCGAAGTACTGGCTTTGCCCGAGCGCGGCCAAGTCGTGCCAATGGCGAGCGTATCGTTCGCTGCGTATCCGGCCTTGAGCACAGTAGACGTGCGCCGCAGTTGCTTTTTCCCAAAACGTCCGCGCCACGCCCATCACCGTAGGAAATGCGGTGGGAAATGACACATTTTCAATATGCCCATCCATGTCGCAGGCCACGGGCATCACCTGATGCGGTTCACCTGTGGCCCTCGCTCCGAATTCCAACACCACAACTGGAGAAACATAGCCGGTGCCATGTTTGAGCGCGGAATAATGGAGCAGCAGTTTCTCGTTTTCTGCGCCGCCGATTTCCAGTTTGGCTTCCATCCGCTCACGGGCCAGCGCACCCTCGATGATCGGACGCACGCTTCTTGCGATCCATTCCGGCAGACGCTCGCGCACCGCCTTGGTCCATTTGTTGGCCTGACTGCGGTTCGTCGGCAAAGTGCATTCTTTGCCGACCAGATCCGCGATCAACTTGCGGATGTCGTAGGTAAGGTCGATGTCCTCGGAGAACCGGTCGATCACCTTGTACGCTTTGGATAAGGACGTACCGCCTTTCAAGGTCAGATGAGCGGCCAATGGCGAATCGAAGAGAGCACCCAGCGTCCAGACGACCCACACATCCTTTTCAAGCAAGTGCGTCGGGCGATCCGTTTTCGCGCGAACCGTTTCAAGAACTTCGCGCTGATCGTCGCGGTTGAGCTTGAGGAAGGCTTCAGCCACGGGCTGTTTCTTCGCCGATTGCGCGCGCCATCCAGGAGGGCAGTATCGCTCGCGCAGATGCCAATGTACGCCATTCCGACGGCGGCAAAGTCCGGCGCAAGGCCGCCAGTGATCTGCCAGCATGTGTCGGCCCCATCCAAGCCAAGGCACGCACTGCCGCCCCAGCAGGGCTGGCGCCTAGGGCGAGCATCCAACGAGGCACATGTCTTATCAGTATTTCCGAGCGGCCAAGTTTCAGCTTCCGGGTTCGGCCGGAAGTCAGATAGACCTCGCGAATAGGTACCTGCTCGGTTAATCCCAGGGCGTTGGCAGCCGTAGCGCCATGGGGAACGACAATTTCCCCGCTTTGCGCAGCCAGCGCTTCCACGACCTTCTCGGGGGCAGGGGGGCGCGTGCCGAAACGGCTGGATACCGTGGTGACATAAGCCCCGCGTGCGACGCGCAGCAACTTGCCTTCCTTCGTTAGCCGGGAAAGGGCCTGATCAATGGCGGCCCGGCTGCCAAGATGTAGGAACTCTTTGGGCGAGAGCATTCCGCCCTCCGGCAGGGAGCGCGCATGCAGCAGGATGCTTTCGGGCAACGTGTTCACAGGATACCTCGAATGTCAGAAACATAGCATATATTCTGACATAACACCAGAGAAACGGTTCCCGCGCGGGGTGCTGATGATCGCCACCGGAGCACTTGACCGTGGGAATTCGTGATGGACGTGACGGTAAAAAATTAGTCGAAAAATTTCGGTGCAACAATAAGTTAAGCCGTTTGAGGGCGGCGAATTTTGACGTTTCTGAACCTGTAGGGCAGTGTTTTGACGGTAAAAAAATTGGCGAAATAATATTTAGAGACAATATGTTAGGTCTTTTGATGCCGGCGCTTTTTAGCGTCATTTCAAACCAAGGAATGGCTCGTTGATGTCGCCAGGCAGCATCACCGGGGCCGATAGATCTCGATAGATCCAGAAAGGTGGGCCATGTCGGGCTGTCGACTGTCCTCGATAGATGCCGAAAACTTTTTCCAGCTACCCGATGCGAATGACGGTAAATCTGCCGGTAAACTTGGTTGGCGCGGAAAACATCTCCTTGCGCAACAACGACTTGGGGATCTCGTTTACTATCGAGTGGGCGTAGGGGGCATTCGAAATCTATCGAATTGGATCGGGGACTATGGCTCCCACAGCAAGTTCACGTAGATCGAGCGGGTAATTCCCCCTATCTCATGACGCTGGCAGCCAGTGAGCGTCGGCATCGAAAGCGACGCCTAGACGCGACGCGAGAGCGTCAAGGTTCTTGTCCAGCGTCCACAGCCTGGCGCCCGGAGTGAGTCGTGCGGACGCGAGCAACGCCATGTCGATTGCGCCACAGCCGGAGTCGTGGAGCCGCTCTCTTTCGATCAGGGCGAGCGTCTCGTCGGTTGTCGCGACGACCGCCTGCTGCAGCTTCTTCAGATCGCCGATCGTGCGTTCGCGCGGGGCCGGTAACGTTCCGCACGCGAGTTCAATCACGATGAGCGGATGGCACAAGACCTGGCCGTTCGCCAACAACGATTGCAGCACCGGGTTGGCGCGCCGGAAATGCGCAACCCAGACTGAAGTATCCGCGAGGACCAGACTCACCGGCCCGTTTGCGCCGCGGGTCGCCGACGAGGAATGTTCTTCATCGCCGGAGCCTTGCCGCCTAAGGCGGCGAGCCGCTTGCCCGCCTGCACTCGCACGAAGGTCTTCACCGCTTCACGAAACAGATCGCTCTTCTCCATACCTGGATCCGCGACGTCCAACGCCTTCTGATAGAGCTCGTCTTCAATGGTGACCGTTGTTCTCATGGGAAGCCTCATCATCAAATGTGATGTATAATAGCATCAAATGAGGTGGGTGTGACGACAGGCGTCGGGGACGATGGTGTGTCGCTGATCGGCGGGTGTACACAGTTTGGCCCGCCTCTGTTAGACAAGCGATTGCGATTTCGGGGGGCGCGTCTGCTTTCGCTGGACGGGTGCCGATGCCGAAGACGTCGAGATCGTGGACTATCACTGACGGAGAACCGCTTCCTCGACGCGATCGAGACAGATCGCTCGATCGATCCGAAGTCGCTCAAGATCAACAGCAGCGTCGTCGAGCTTGTCGAACGCATCGCGCGGGCCTACGGCTTGAGACGATGGCGCGAGGCGTGACCGCGATGAGGCGCCATCTGCCGGAGGCCTGCACGACCGAATCTTCGACTCGGGTAGCGCTGGCGATCCCCGCAGCGCGATGTTTACTGCGCAGCAAATTTCGCCGTTTCGTCGAACGTGGTTGGGTATGCGGAGATGGCCTGCGGCATCCATCGATGCGTAGACACTTGTTTTCGTGCCTACACAAGAAGACGGCATAAGTCGACGAACCCTATGGACAACCTGGCTCAAGTCATCCTCCTGCTGGCCGTGGCCGTGGCGATCATGGTCGCCTTTCAGCGGCTGCATGTTCCGACGAGCCTCGGTTACCTGCTGGTCGGCCTGATCCTCGGGCCGCACACCGCCGGCCCGACTGTGAATGTTGCGGGATTCAAGGTGCTGGCCGAGTTCGGCGTGGTCTTCCTGCTGTTCTCGATCGGGCTCAATTACTCCCTGCCGCAGCTGCACGCGATGCGCCACCAGATTCTCGGTCTCGGCACCGCGCAGGTTGTGCTGACAACGGTCGTCGTGGCCGTGCTGCTGTGGCTGGCCGGGATAAGTGCCGTCGTGGCCTTCGTCATCGGCGCCGTATTTGCACAATCCTCGTCCACCATCATCGGCCGGCAGCTGGCCGAACAGGGCGAGGACGGCAGCCCGCATGGCCGGCTCGGTCTCGCCATTTCGGTCTTCCAGGATGTCACCGCCGTGCCATTTCTGATTCTGATTCCTGTGCTGGGCACAGCCACCGGCATGGACAAGCTGGCCGGCGAACTGGGCTGGGCCATGGCAAAGGCCGTGCTGGCGTTCGCATTCGTTTTTTACGCTGCGCGCTGGGCTTTGCGCCCGTTTTTCCACAGGGTCGCCGAGCGCCGCTCTGCCGAACTGTTCACCCTCACGGTGTTGCTGGTGGTGTTGGCAGCCGCGTGGACGACCAGCAGTCTGGGGCTGTCGCTGGCTTTTGGGGCGTTTCTGGCAGGCATGATGCTCGGGGAAACCGAGTTCCGGCATCAGGTGGAATCCAGCATCCGTCCGTTTCGCGATGTGCTGCTCGGCTTGTTTTTCGTCGGCATTGGCATGCTGATCGATCCGGCTTTACTTCCGCGCATCTGGCACTGGGCCATATTGGGCGCTCTGTTGTTGCTACTGACGAAGATCGTCGTCGTCGTCGGGATCGTGCGCGCGAGCGGCATCGATGCACTCGCTTCCTGGCGTACCGCCCTGCTCCTGGCAGTGGGTGGCGAGTTCGGCTTTGCCCTGCTTGCTATTGCGCTCGATGCCGGTGTTGTCGCACAGGAGACCGGTCAGATTGTGCTCAACGCCGTCCTGTTTTCCATGATCGGAGGCGTCTTGCTTATCCGCCACAACGACGTGATCGCGGCCCGGCTGGCCAAGCCTGCCGCCGAGGCTTCTCCGCTGGCGGACCAGCTTGCCGGCCTACCCTTGCCCCAGGTGCTGATCGGCGGCTACGGCCGAGTCGGTCACACCATTGCTGTTCTGCTCAAGTCCAGCGGCGTCGATTTCTTGGCTCTCGACACGGACCCGAAGCGGGTACAGCAAGGGCAGGCCGACGGGCACGCCGTTCTTTACGGCGACATCGCTGACCCGGAGCTGCTGACCGCGGTGCGGGCCGAGCGTGCCAGCCTGGCCATCGTCACCGTCAGCAGCCATGTCGTCGCGCTACGGGCGGTCGCTGCCTTACGCCAGCATTGCCCACAGGTTCCGGTGATCGCCCGCGCACGTGATCTCCAGGCCAGTTCGGCCCTGATGGGCGCAGGCGCGATGCACGCCTATCCCGAGGTGATCGAGTCCAGCCTGCGTCTCGGCGCGACCGCCTTGCGCGTGCTGCGCGTGCCCACGGTCGACATCGACCGGATGCTGCAGGACATCCGCGACTGGGACTACCAGCCCGTAGCCGAAAACGACGTGAAGGAGGATCCCAAATGACGACTGCCCGGATGATTCTCGTCGCCACCGACCTGTCCGCGCCGGCGCGCCATGCCGTGCAACGCGCCCTTCTTCTGGCCTCTTTTGCCGGCAGCGAAATTCACATACTCCACGCGCTGGAGCTGGATGCCCTCGACAGCTTGCGCGAGCTGCTCGGCGCGAACCTATCGCCGACCAAGGCAGCCCTCGAGGCCGACGCATGCGAACGGCTGGCGCAGCTGGCGACCGATGCCGCAGACCGCCAGGGCATCGCCGCGCAGACGCGGGTCGTTGCGGGAGCGCCGCTCGCGGTCATCGCTGGCGAGGCCGATGCGCTGGATGCCGGCCTTCTCGTGCTTGGCGCACGCGGCGAGTCCTTCCTGCGACACGCCATGCTCGGATCGACGGCGGCGCGTCTGTTGCGCAAGTCGGTGCGGCGCCCGGTACTCGTGGTCAAGCAACCGCCGCGCTAGGACTACCGCAACGTTCTGGTCGCGGTGGACTTCTCGCCAGCCTCGCGGGCGGCCATCCGTGAGGCGAGGCGATGGGCACCTGGGGCCGAGCTCGTCCTGCTGCATGCCTTCGAGTTGCCCTATGCGGGCAAGCTGACCTATGCCGGCGTCGAGGAGCAAGTCATTCGGCAGTACATCAGCGATGGCATCAGGACTCGGCGCGAGCGACTTCATGAACTCGCGGCGAGCGCGGGTCTTGCTTCGGGCAGCTATTTGGTGCGAGTAATACACGGCGACCCCTCCCAGCAGATCATCGCCATGGAGCAGGAATACGATGCCGACCTCATTGTCGTGGGCAAGCACGGCACGCACATCACCGAGGAACTGCTGCTCGGCAGCGTGACCAAGCATGTGCTGGCTGAGTCGCAATGCGATGTGCTGGTCATCGCGGACCCGCGTCCCGCTGACACTGATCTGCCATGAACGCGCTGGCGCTCGTCGGTGGTGTGGCCGGCGGCGTCGGCTTGTTGCTGCTTGACCTCGACCCGCTGCCGACCTACTGCTTCAATCGCGATGATATCGAGCGCGCCTACGAGGTTTCTGCTAACCAGCGCGATACCGTGCTCAAGGTCGCTATCACACCATGACGGTTCGCACGCGACTGCGCGGTGGCAGTGAGGCGCGGGGCGCCCGCCCGGCGCGCGATGCCGCGCTCTGGCTCGCCGCCTATCTGCTGATCATCTCCGCGCCCTTGCTGTTGCTGCTGCTCGGCGTGCATCGCGCGCCGGGCCGCGGCTTCGTTTGGGACTTCTCGATGGCGCTGGGCTATGCGGCGCTGGCGATGTTCGGCGTGCAGTTCGTGCTGACCGCGCGCTTCCGGCGTGCGACGGTGCCTTTCGGCATCGATATCGTCTACTACTTCCACCGCTACCTGGCACTGTGCGCGCTGGCGATCGTGCTGCTGCACGTGGGTCTGCTGATGTGGGAGCGCCCGCAAGCGCTCGGCCCCTCCGACCCGCGGCGCGCGACTGCGCACATGACGGCCGGCCGCGCGGCACTCGCGCTGCTGTGCGCGGTGGCCTTGCTGGCCCTGGTGCGACGGCGCTTCGCGCTGGAATATGACCGCTGGCGCATCACGCACGCGGCGATATCGGTGGCGGCGATGGCGCTTGCGCTATGGCATGTGTTCGCTCCCGTTTGGACGCTGGTCTACCTCATGATCGCGGTAGCGGGCTGGCGCGCGTGGCTGGCGCGAGAACTGGCCGGAGCGCGCGCCGCGATGGCCGTCTACGCGGTGCAGCTCGCGCTGAACCTGGGTTGGTCGTTGCTTTTCTTCGGCGGGCGCATGATCGGGGTCGCCTTCGCCGAAATCCTGCTGCTGCTCGGCGCTGTCGGCGTCAACGTCGTGCTGTTCTGGCGGATCGACCGCGCGGCCGGCTGGTTGCTCGTCCCGTACGCCGCGTGGGTCGCATTTGCCAGTGTTCTCAATCTGGCGCTGTGGCGCCTGAACTGACGTCGCGCCGGGCTTTGCCGAAAGCCGTGCGGTAACGGACCTGCGGGTATGCCGCTCCTTCGGTCTCTCGGACGGGTTGACGGTAAAAAAATGGTCGAAAAGCTTATGTGCGGCAACTACTTAAGTCATTTGATGCCAGCACCTTTTTTCGGGCAACTTCGAGCCGCAGGAGGGCTCGGTGACGTCCTTCACGAACGGCGCTGCGGCCGATAGATGTCGATACATCTCGAAAGGTCGCCCAATTGACAGGACCGATCGTCCTCGATAGATGTCGATAGATCGTGGAAGCTGTTATCGGGGATGCACGCGCGATCGACGGTAAGTCTGACGGTAAATCTTTTTCATGCAGAACGAAGCGCTCGCTGGAACAACGGCTTACCAGAGCCGTTGATGATCGAGTGGGAGTGAGGGGTCAAACCCGCTACACCTTGGCTAACTTAGCCAAGGTAGCGTATCATACGCAGTCGACAGGGAGATCACCATGGCGACGCAGGTCAACATGCTGGAAGCGAAGAATCAGCTCTCGAAGCTGGTGAAAGCGGTTGTGGCCGGAGAGGAGGTCGTCATCGCGAGCAATGGCGTACCGATGGTTCGGCTGGTTCCGGTGAAGGCGCGGCGCAAGCCGCGAAAGCCCGGCGGGTGGTCGAAGCTGCCGGCGCCCGCGCCCGACTGGGACGCGCCGGCGTTCAACCGACGGATTGCCGACGAGCTGGCGGGCAAGCGAGCGCGATGACCCGCTATCTCCTCGATACCCACGTGATCTATCGCTGGATGCGGGATGACCGGCGCCTCGGGCGCGAGCTGCGCCGGATCCTAGCCCAATCGGACTGCACGGTGAGCGCTGCGAGTCTGTGGGAGATGGTGATCAAGAATGCCCGCGGCAAGCTGCCGCTCCCCAAGGGATCGCTTGGCGATGCACTGGAGGCACAGGGATTCGCGGTGCTCGCAATCTCCGCGCGACACGTCGAGGCGACACGGCGATTCGATCAGGTAATCGCGGACCCGTTCGACCGGCTCCTGGTAGCGACGGCAGCCGAGGAGGGCATGCTGCTGCTGACGCAGGATGCAGGCATTCTGGAACTCGCCGCGCGCGCGAGACTTCCGATCGCAGAGGGCCCCACCTAGGATCAGGGAGCGACGCCGAAGACGTCGAGATCGTGGACTATCACTGACGGAGATCGACATGAGCAGGAAAGTGAAACCCGTGTCGCCCGGCGAAATGCTGGCAGAGGAGTTCCTGAAGCCGCTGGGCATGAGCAACTACCGGCTGGCGAAGGAGATCGGCGTGCCTGCACAGCGCATCGGCGAGATCCTCGCCGGCAAGCGCGCCATCACGGCGGACATTGATCTGCGGCTGTGCCGCTTCTTCGGGCTCTCGGATGGCTGGTGGCTGCGTCTGCAGGCGGATTACGATACCGAGGTTGCGAAAGCAAACCTTGCGAAGGTACTCGCGAAGATCAAGCCATGGAAGGAAACAGCGGAGCAGACTGCGGATGCACACTGATCCGCTGCGTGCGTGCGGCAGTGTCGTGACGGTAAAAAAACGCCCATAAAAATTCGATGCGACAACACGTTAAGGTATTTGATGCCGGCGTATTTTTGGGTCCGTCCCGAGCAAGAGAGTGGTTCTTGCACTCGAAGATTCGCATGCAGAGAAGCGATAGATCTCGATTCATCCCGAACGCTGGCCATTGTGGAAGCGCCGATTGTTCTCGATAGATGTCGATAGATGGTGAAAGTCGCGATGCGGGATGGCTGTCAAAATGACGGTAATTCTGTCGGTAAAATTGCGGCTCTGGGATGAGTTCTCCCAGGCCAAACAACGGCTTACCGAAGCCGGTGATGATTGAGTGGCATGAGCTATTAGGAATGAGGACTGAGGATTGAGTGAAGGGTAAGCGCCTTATCCTCTTCACGCTCAATCCTCAATGCTCAATCCTCAATCCTGTATGTCCGACGAAACCTTCATGCGCGAAGCGCTCGCGCTCGCGGAGCAGGCCGCCGTTGCGGGAGAGGTGCCGGTCGGGGCGGTGGTGGTTCGCGAGGGCGTGATCGTGGGACGCGGGTACAACCAGCCGGTCACGAGCGCCGATCCGACCGCGCACGCGGAGATCGTCGCGTTGCGCGACGCCGCCCGGCGCGTGGGCAACTACCGGCTCGGGGGTTGCATGCTCTACGTGACACTCGAGCCGTGCGCGATGTGCGCCGGTGCTATCCTGCACGCGCGCATCACGCGCGTCGTGTACGCGGCGAACGATCCCAAGACGGGCGCCTGCGGCAGCGTGGTGAACCTATTTGCGGAGCCCCGCTTGAATCATCACGCGCAAACGCAGGGCGGGGTGCTGGCGGATGCTGCCGGCCGGCTGCTGCAGGCGTTCTTTTCCGCCCGCCGCCGCGAACCGGACCATGCCTAGAATCCAGATCAAGATCAGCTCTCAAGAGCTTGATCTTTATTCAGATAATGGAGAGAAGATCAAACGCTATTTGATCTCGACTTCGAAGAACGGTCCAGGAGAGCGCAACGGCAGTTATTGCACGCCGCGGGGACGGCACGTCGTACGCGCCAAGGTCGGCGCAGGACAGCCGGTCAACACCGTATTCGTGGAGCGGCGGCCCACCGGTGAAATCTACAGCCCCGAGTTGGCCACGCAATTTCCGGGGCGGGACTGGATCCTGACTCGCATCCTGTGGCTCTCGGGCCTGGAAGTGGGTTTCAACCGGCTCGGGAACGTGGACACGATGCGGCGTTGCATCTACATCCACGGCAGTCCCGACTCGGTGCCGATGGGCCGGCCGGGCTCCATCGGTTGCGTGCGTATGCGCAATTCCGACATCCTGGAGTTGTTCGACCGGGTCACCGTCGGGACCAAAGTAGAAATCGTCGAGTAAGCAATAAGTTGACTCCTCATCCTCGCGTGACTTCTCGATGGGCTGCGCGCACCGCAGCACGCTCGGCGCCGCAATAGTTAGGTCGTGCCGAAAGGGCAATCGCTAGAGGTTGTAGCGTAGCCCTGATTGGATTGTGCATTGCGCCAAAATGGGCTAGATTGTGCGCCGCAACCACCGCACAAGCGGGAACACCAAGAAAGGCGGCGCATGAAGCTTCAGGACAAGGTCGCGATCATCACCGGCGCGGGCAGGGGTATCGGGCAGGCTACCGCCGTCAAGTTCGCCCGGGAAGGCGCCAAGGTCGTGGTCTGCGACCTCACCCCTGAATGGATCGAGGAAACCGTCCAGCTGTGCAAGGAAACGCGCGGTGATGCCTTCGGCTTCGTCGCCGACGTGCGCGACCTCGGGACGCTTGCGCAGATGGTCGAGGTCACCGTCGCGAAATGGGGCAGGGTGGATTGCCTGGTCAACAACGCCGGCATCGTGATGGACGCCCAGCTCAAGAACATGACCGACGAGCAATTTAACAATGTGATCGACATCAATCTGAAGGGCGTCTACAACTGCACCCGTGCGGTGGTGGACACGATGCTCAGGCAGCAGTCGGGCGTGATCCTCAACGCCTCTTCCATCGTCGGGCTCTACGGCAATTTCGGCCAGACCAACTACGCCGCAGCGAAGTTCGGCGTAATCGGCATGGTGAAGACCTGGGCGCGCGAGCTGGGACGCAAGGGCATCCGGGCGAACGCGGTGTGCCCGGGCTTCGTCGAGACCACGATCATCAACTCGATCCCGGACCGGGTCCTCGCCGCGCTCAAGGACAAGGTGCCGCTGGGGCGCCTCGCGCGCCCCGAAGAGGTTGCCAACGCGTTTGCATTCCTCGCCTCGGACGAGGCGAGCTACATCAACGGCGCGGTGATCGAGGTGAGCGGCGGCCTCACGCTCTAGCAGTTTGTTGAAAAATGCGCCGCGCTCACGAAAAACGTCATTCCCGCGGAGGGGGAATCCAGTAAGTCATTGATCTGTCATACACCGGATTTTCCAGGCTCCCGCCTACGCGGGAGCGACGATCGTTTTTCAACAAACTGCTAGCGGCGTGAGTGGTGAGTAGTGAGTGGTGGGTCGCCGCCTTTTTTTCCACTCACCATTTACCACTCACGAATCACTGTCTTTGGTGCTCGACGGCGAGCACCCGGATCTTCGTCTTTCCCACCCAGTCGAGCAGCGGCATGAGATCGGCGAGGCTCTCGCCCTCGACGATCTTGATGTGCGTCGCGTCCACCGCCGTCTGCGAGAACGTCGGATCCACCGGCAGCCAGCGCCCGCCGACGAGGCTCTCGTTCCAGCTGTGGTAGAGAAAACCCTGCAGCTCCTGTGAGTAAACCAGCCCGTTGACCACTCGGGTCGGTATCCCCGCCGCGCGCGCGAATGCGGCGTAGAGGTAGGCGTGGCCCTGGCACTCCGCTTTGCGCTTCTCCAGCACGTCGAGCGCGGAGAAGACATCGAGGGGCACTTTTTCGACGTTCACCCGCAGCCACTCGACGATGCGCGCGATTTGTTCCGTGCGCGACGCGCTTCCGCGAACGATCTCTCCGGCCGCGCTGCGAATCGACGGATCGTGGCTCTGCACGCTGATCGAGGGCCGCAGGTAGCGCGCATGGGCGGCATCCGCTGCAGCTTCGTCCCCGGTTGCGGCGCCGGCCGCGACGCGCCGCATTTCGCACGTGATGTTCCCCTGCGTGCGCTCGCAGCGCTGGGACCCGTCTGTGGGCGGCGGCTCGTCCACGCCCTGCAGCGCCACCTTGAGCGCGGTGACCTCACGCGGGCGCTCGATCGGCTGCTGGGGACGGATCAGGCTGAACTCGACCAGGCTCTCCTTCTTGTTGAGGCTCGCGAGCGCGACGTAGCGCCGGGCGGTGCCGGGCTCCTCGATCGCGGAGATCATAACGCCCTGCAGTGAGAGCTCGAACGCGGGCCTGCCTTGCTGGTCGATCCAGGTCGTGACGCGCTGGTTGCGCATGCTGGTCTCGATCCGGAACGCGTTGCCGGTGAAGAACTGGCTCTTCTCGTAGGCGACAACGCGCTGGGTGACGTCCGCGAGCGCCTGCACCTGGCCGCTGTAGACCTGATAGGTGTATTCGCGCCCGGGCGCGAGCCCGGTGACGACCGGGAGGAGCCCGATCGCGCTGGAGGGATAGAGCCTGCCCTGCACCGGGAGCCGCTGCTCGTTGGGCTTGCCGCCCGTCACGATCGTTGCGACCAGCCCGTCTTTTTCGCGCTTGCCGGCCAGCCGCAGCTCGCTGCCGTCGATGTGGTATTCATGCGCAAAATCCACCAGAGCGAGATCGTGCTCCACCGTGTCGCGCGCCTTCAGCGTGACCTTCTTCTCGATGCCGAGGAAACGCAGCACGAATGAAGCTTCCGAGTTGATCTCGTAGCGCGCGGGCTCGCCCGCGAGCGGCCGGATCGAGAAGCGCGAGAACCCGATCCGCTCGCCGTTGAAGACGATATGGGTCCAGTACTCGGAGAAGGGCAGCCGCGCGAGGTCGTACTGCAGCGGCGCGGCGGGCGGTGGACCCGCGTCGTGAAAATAGGTTCCGAGGCTAGCGCAGCCGGCGAGCAGGGCTGAGAGTGCCGCGGCCGCCAGCCGCAGCAGCATCCAGTCGCGCAACGGGCGCATCATGGAAAGAGCCTCCGGATCTTGTCCCGGTCGGGAGCGGTGACGACGCCTTTTTCCGTGACGAGGGCCGTCACGAGCGCCGCGGGTGTCACGTCGAACACGGGGTTGCGCACGCTCACGCCCTCGGGCGCCCAGCGCGTGCCTCCGTAGCCGGTAACCTCCTCGATGCCGCGCTCCTCGATCGGGATGTCCGCGCCGCTGGCGATGCTGAGGTCTATCGTCGAGAGCGGACAGGCGACGTAGAAGGGGATGCCGTGGCGCTGCGCGAGCACCGCCACGCTGTAGGTTCCGATCTTGTTGGCGACATCGCCATTGGCGGCCACCCGGTCCGCGCCCACGATCACGGCGTCGATCTCGCCGCGCCGCATGAGATGTCCGGCCGACACGTCGGCGATCAGGGTGACGGGAATGCCGTCCTGCGCGAGCTCCCACACGGTGAGGCGCGCGCCCTGCAGGAACGGGCGCGTTTCGTTGGCATAGACGCTCACCTTCTTGCCGCCGGTGATGGCGGAGCGGATCACCCCCAGCGCCGTGCCGTGGCCCGCGGTGGCGAGCGCTCCGGCATTGCAGTGCGTGAGCACACGCGCCCCGTCCGGGAGCAGCGCGGCGCCGTGCCCGCCCATCAGGCGATTCAGGCGCACGTCCTCCTCGCGCATGGCGTGCGCTTCCTCGAGCAGGGCAGACGCGACGGCGTCCTGGTCCGCGCCGTCGAGCCCGGCGAGCTTCTCGCGCAAGCGCCCGAGTGCCCAGAAGAGATTGACCGCCGTGGGGCGGCTCTGCGCGAGCGCCTCGAAGGCGCGCTCGAGCCCGGCGCGGAAGACCTCCGGCGCCGCGTCTTTCAGCCGTCGCGCCTCCAGTGCCACGCCGTACGCGGCGGCGCACCCGATCGCAGGCGCCCCGCGCACGACCATCGTACGGATGCCGTCGGCCACCGCTTGCGCGCTGTCAAAGGGAAGATAGGTGCACTGCGCGGGCAGCGCGCGCTGGTCGATCATCTCCAGGCGCCCGTTGCGCCAGCGCAGCGTTTCAAACGATGCCACGTTAAGGATCCGTGAACGGTAAACGGTGAGCGGTAAGCGGTGAAGGGAAAAGGCCGATGCCGCTGCTCCGCTTACTGCCCGCTGCTTACTGCTCACCGCTCACTGCTTAATGCTTACCTCTCACCGATTCTAGATTACCCGCTCGTTGCCTCCGTCCACCGGCACCTGCGCGCCGGTGGTCTTGGCGAAGGAGGGACCGCACATCTCGGCCGCGAGTTCCGCCACGTCGCGGCTGGTGACCTCGGTCCTGAGCACGTTGCTGGTGCGGTACTGCTCGACGGTGAGCCCGTAGTGGGCGGCGCGCTCCTTCAGCACTTCGTCCGTCCAGATCCCGGTGTCGTACACGGCGTTCGGATGCAGCACGTTCACCCGGATGCCGTCCGCGCCCCATTCGAGCGCGGCGACGCGCGCGAGCTGGTTCAGCGCGGCCTTGGATGCGGAATAGGCGGCTGCCCCCGGACCGGGCGCCGGCACGTTCTTCGAGCCCACGATGAGCACGCGCCCCGAGCGCAGCGCGAGCCTGAGCAGCCCGTGGCACTCGCGCAGGAACACGAGGTTGGCGTCGAGGTTCACCGCCATGACCTTGCGCCAGTCCGCGCTTCCGAGCGCGGCGATCTTCGTGCCACCGCCGAAGACGCCGGCGTTCAGGATCAGCATGTCGATACCGCCGAACGCGCGCACGCCGGCTTCGAGGGCAGCGACGACCTTCGCCTCTTCGGTAACGTCGCACCGCACGCCGAGAAAATCCACCCTCCGGTGCAGGGTCTCGATCGCCGGGCTCACGTCGAGGCCGATTACGGCGGCCCCGCGCGCGAGCAGCGCCTCCACGCAGGCGCGCCCGATTCCGGACGCCGCGCCGGTCACCAGCGCGACCTCGCCCGCGAACACCGGCGCACTCCCGGCCTTGCGCAGCTTGGCCTGCTCCAGGTCCCAGTACTCGACGTCGAAGATATGCCGCGCCTCGAGCGCCCTGTAGCCGCCGAGCAGGGTCGCGCGCTCGATCACCTCGGTCGTGTGCGCGTAGAGCTCGCCCACGATCGCCGCGTCCTTCGCGGTGCGCCCGAGCGCGCACAGCCCGAGATCCGGATCGAGCACGACGCGCGGCGCCGGGTCGAGCATCGTCTTCGTCTCCTTCGCGTGCGGGGCGTGCTGCTCGAAGTAGGCGCGGTAGTCGCGCGCGTAGGCCTCGACGTCGCGCCCGATCATGGGCACGCGCTTGGTGCGGATCGCATGGTCGGGCGTGGCGGGGCCCTGCGCGATGGCGCGGGCGTCCTTGCGGCGCGCGAATCCGACCGCGCGCGCCTCGCGGCTGCAGCTCATCACCATCGGGAAGCCGGAGACCGCGCAGATGCGCCGGCGCAGCGTGGCAAGCTCCATGCGCAGCGGCCCGCCCGCCGCGCCGTCGCGCGGCAGCGGCAGCGACCAGGCGCGCTGGCGCGCGAGGTAGTTCTCGGCAAGCTGCACGAGCGCGATCATGCGGTCATACGATTCCTTCGCGCTCTGGCCGAAGGAGAAGATGCCGTGGTTCATCAGCACCATGCCGATCGTGTCCGGGCCGGACTCGGCGGGAAACTTGAGCGCGCAGAGCTGCGCGAGGTCGAAGCCCGGCATGATGTAGGGGATGACCACGACGCGGTTGCCGTAGATCTCCCGCACCCGCGCCTCGCCGTTCGCGGTATTGGTGATCGCCAGCACCGCGTCGGCGTGGGTGTGGTCCACGTACTTGTGCGGCAGGACCGCGTGCAGGATGGTCTCCACAGAGGGCGCCGGGGCGGAGGCGCGCGTCATGTGCGTGACGAGCTCGTTCACCATCTGCGGGTCGGTGAGCGCCTCGAGCCGCGCGAGCTTGAGCAGGTGCGCCATGCGCACCGGGGAGAACCCCGCCTCCTCGATGAACTCGAGGTCCCAGCCGCTGCCTTTCACGTAGAGGATGTCCTCCTCCTCGCCGGTGAGGCTGCTCTCGCGGATCTTGACCGAGGTGTTGCCCCCGCCGTGGAGCACGAGCGACTTGTCGCGCCCGAGCAGGCGCGAGGTGTAGACGCGCAGCCCGAGCTCGCCCTTGAAGTTGGCCGCTTCGGAGTCGTTCCAGAGGTTTTTCATCGCACTGAAATCCGGGCTCTCATTTCATCACGATTGCCGGCGTTGAGCGGCAGAAAGTCCTTCCGTCCGTTCGAACGCACGCAGTCAAAGCGGCGCCTGGGGCGTCCGCCACTTCGACAGCGTAGCTCATTCTCATTTGCCCGAGGCAGTGGTTCATTGGTCGATACTGCTTATGGGCGCGTTGAGCGGCGGGGCTACCGTCCGCTCGAACGCGTGCAGTTAAAGCGGTGCTCGGGGCGTCCGCTTTAACGGTAATTATAATGTTCCCCGTGACCCTACAGCCTTCCTATACCGTCCGCGCGGCCGACTGGGACGCCGACCGGAAGGCGCTGCGGGCGATCCGCTACCAGGTGTTCGTCAAGGAGCAGGGGGTGCCGGAAGAGCTGGAATGGGACGATCTCGACGGGCGCTCGCATCACGTCGTCGCGCTCGCCCCCGACGGAGTCCCGATCGGCACCGGGCGCCTGCTGCCCGACGGCCATATCGGTCGCATGGCGGTGCTCAAGACCTGGCGCGGCCGGGGCGTGGGCAGCGCGGTGCTGAAGGCCCTGGTCGATTCGGCGCGCGCGAGCGGTTTCGCCCAGGTGCAGCTGCACGCGCAGACGCACGCGATCGGCTTCTATGCCCGCCACGGCTTCGCCGTCCAGGGCGGGGAGTTCATGGAGGCCGGGATCCCCCACGTGGTGATGTCGCGGCCGATCAAGGCGCAGGCGCGCTAACCGGGGATTCTCGCGTCTCCCGGGGCGCCGCGCGTATCGAGCTTGAAGCGGCGGGTTACCGTGTCTCCCGGCGCCCCTTGTGCGCCAAACGCGCGTTCCTCGAACATCACTTCCCCCGCGCGGTTCACGAGCAGCACGGTGCAGGCGCGCGTGCCGTAGCGCTCACCGGCAACGAAGGAAGGCGAGAGCTCGCGCTCGCGCTGGATGCCCACGCGCGTATCGGGCAGCTCGGCGTCCGGGGCGACCGTGCGATCGGCGAGGATGGCGAACAGGCTCCGCGTGAGCTCGCCTTCGCCCGCCCCGAGCAGCGCCGCGACGCGCTCCTTGCCGTGCGCGACCTTGGGCCACGGGGTATCGAGCAGATGGTTGCTCAGCCCGTGCACGCCGGCAGCGATTTTCGCGACGCCCGTACCGCGGTTCGAGTGCCAGTAAAGTTGCTCGGGCCCGCCCGCGATCAGCGTGTAGCCGCCGTACTTGGGGTCATGCCGCGCGGCCCGCTGCAGGTAGGCGCGGGGCTCTTCCGTCCCGCGCAGGAAACCCGCGACCAACTCGCCACGCGAGCGCGGTGCGTTCCTGGCGGATACCCCGTCGCGGTAGTTGGTCACGGCGGCGATGCGGCCCGAGAGGGTCAGCCCGAGCCAGGTGCCGCCCTGCTCGAGGTCGCGCCCGCCAAAAATGCGCGGCTCGTCGTTCCAGAAATCGGCGGCGGCGCTCGGCCGCGCGTACGCCTCGTCGCGGTTGCCGGCGAATACCAGTGGAAACTCGGGATGTGCGCGCCAGGCGAGGAGGATCAGGCACATAAACCGGTGAACGGTAGACGGTGAACGGTAAACGGTGACATGCAGAACGGCGCAGGCAAACAGCGCGGACTTTTCCGTTCACCGATCACTGTTCACCATTCACGGATTCTCGAAGCACTCGATGTGCCGCGGGGTACCGGACATCAGGCATTCCTGAATCTTGAGGCGCGCGACGGCCTCGGCGAGCTCCCATTCGAATTTCGCGTCGTCGGCAACGCCCTCGTAGACTTCCATCCACAGATTGGGCTCTCCGCGCTTCTTCATGAGCCGGCCCTGGACGCCCGTCGCCCGGCGCATCGCGCCGAGCAGCTCACGGACCCGGGACCCGCATTCGGCCGCCCGGTTCGCGTCCACGCGGTAATAGACGTAGTAGGAGAACATAGCCAACGATTCTAAACCCACTCGCGAGCGGGGGTCAGAGCGGGTAGGGGAGCAGCTGGCGCTGCAGGACCGGACCGTCGAGCGCCTTCCAGTGCACGTTGCCGCTCTCGGCGCTTGCAATCTGGATGACCGCGAGCACGTCGTGGCCGCCGTCGGGCGCCCGCGCGGCGTTGACGATCGTTCCGCTCGCCTGCTCGCCCAGGTCGGGGCTGTAGAGCTTGTCCCCGGGCCCGGGGCGCTCCTCACCCGCGACGTGGGCGAGGTACATGCGCTGCTTGACGCGCCCGAGATGGTGCGTGCGCGCGACGATCTCCTGGCCCGGGTAACAGCCCTTGGTGAAGCTCACGCCCCCGATCAGATCGAGGTTCACCATCTGCGGCACGAACTCCTCCTGCGTTGCGGTCGTGATGACCGGAATGCCGGCGCGGATCTCGAGCCATTCCCAGTACTCCGGATCGAGCGACCGTGCGCCGTGGGTCAGAGCCTCCACGATCGCGGGCGCTTTCTTCCGCGTCGCGACGATCTCGTAGCGGTCCGGCGGCAGGCGCAACACCATTGCATCGGGGACGATGGCGACCTCATGTATTGCCCGCGGCCCCCGGCCCGCCGCGTGCTGCACGAGTTCCGCTGCCGCGCCGGCGATCCCGATGCAAGTCCAGTCCGCGGAGGCGTCGGCAAGCGTGACCTTCGAGCGCAGCACGTAGGCGGCGAGCCGCTTGCGGATCGGCTCGACGAGGGGCAGGGGAAGCTGCAGGAAGAAATCCTCGCCGGAGCGCCACAGCAGGAAGCTCGCGAGCACACGGCCCTTTGCCGTGCAATAGGCCCCATAGGTGCTGCGGTCGGGCGCGAGCGCGTTCACCTCGCAACTCAGCTGGCCGTGCAGAAATGCGCGTGCGTCCGCGCCCGAAACACGGATCAGTCCCGCCCGGGTCAGGTCGCAAACGCGCAACTGCGGCTGGTTTTCGGAAGCGGAGCTGCTCATCGGGTGTGATGGTGTCGTCGCGGCGATTTCAAAGCTGCGCCGCCGCGCCGAATGGTATCCAAAAACCTCGCGCACGCAAAATCGTTACCGCGGCACTCGTCGAAGAGCGGAACGCTACTTCGCAGAGGCTTGCGCAGGCATCGCGGTGGGGAACGCGTGCGCGTTTCAAAAAAAGTTGCGCGCATTTCCGCGGTGAAATGCGTCACGCCGCCCGAAAGCTATCAGTTTGAGAGGTTTTTTGTGCTGTAATGCCATGATATGAAATAACAAATAGGCACTGTGGATAACTTTAGTTGAGGCACAATTCGACCTTAAACGTTCCGGCGGACGCCGGGACACGGCGCGCCGCGGAGACGGCTGCCGTCCGGAAAGACAGGGGGGCGTTTCTGGCAACCGAAGCACTGGTTTCCGCAGGAACGTTTGTCTGGGGGTTGCAGGGCATCTGCCACCTTCATCGTATTCCGTTTGCGCCCGACCTGGCGCTGCAGCAGTTTCCACCACCGTACAGCCTGCTCTCTTTGCAGCGTGCCGCGCAAGCGCTGGGGCTGAAGAGCGGGCTGCGCGCCGCAACACTCGAGCAGCTCCCGAAGTTGCCCACGCCCTACATCGCGGTGCTGGCCGGTGCTGGCGCGGACGGAGAAAGCGCCGGTGAGGCGCATGGGAACGAGGAGGGGCGCGCTGGCGCGTGCGGGCTTGCTCTCGTCGCCGGTTGCGACGGCGGCCGCGTCGTGTTTATTGAGGAGAACGGGCGTCAGGCTCTCACCGCGACGCTCGAGGAGTTCGGCAGACGTTACTCCGGACAGGTCCTGCTGTTCGTTCCCGAATCGCGTGGACCGGAAGGGGATGCGTCCACGCAAGGCACGCCGCGGTTCGGCTTCGGCTGGTTCGTCCCCGAGTTGCTGAAGCACCGCCGCGTCTGGCGCGACGTATTGATCGCCTCGGCCGCGATTCAGTTGATGGCGCTGGCAACGCCGATCTTCACCCAGGTCGTGATCGACAAGGTCATCGTGCATCGCACGTTCTCGACCCTGACGGTCATCGGCATCGCGCTTGCCGTGTTCCTCGCTTTTACGGCGGTGATGAGCTGGGTGCGCCAGTATCTCGTGCTGCACACCGGCAATCGCATTGACGCGGTGCTGGGAGCGCAGGTCTTCGAGCACCTGTTCCGGCTTCCTCCGCGCTACTTCGAGCACCGGGCGACCGGCGTGCTGGTTGCGAGGGTGCAGGGCGTGGAGACAATACGCGAATTTCTCTCCAGCGCGGCGGTGATGCTGGTCCTGGACGTGCCGTTTCTGCTGATCTTTCTCGCGATCATGCTCTACTACAGTGCCGGGCTCACGCTCATCACGGTCGCTGTGCTGGCAGCGATCGCGGCATTGAGCCTCGCCGTGACCCCTCTCTTGCGCGAGCGCCTCAACCGGCAGTTCCTGCTCGGCGCGCGCAATCAGGCCTTTCTCACCGAGTACGTGTCCGGCATGGAAACCGTCAAATCGCTCCAGATGGAGCCGCAGCTGCAGGCCCGCTACGGCGACTATCTGGCGGCCTACCTCAAGGCGGGGTTCGATACTCGGCGGCTTGCCAACTCCTACAACGTCGCCGCCGGAGCGCTGGAGCAGGCGATGATCGTGGCGATTCTTTGTATCGGCGCCTGGATGGTCATGGAGGCGCGGGACTTCACGATCGGCATGCTGGTTGCGTTCCAGATGTTTGCCGCGCGCCTCTCGCAGCCGATGCTGCACCTCGTGGGGCTGTGGCAGCAGTTCCAGCAGGCGAACATCGCGGTGAAGCGTCTCGCGGACATCATGAACGCGCCGGCCGAGCCGCACCGGCTCGTGCCGGCGCGGGCGGGCAGCGGCGAGGCGGCGATGGATATCCGTGGCTTGAGCTTCCGCTACGGGGAGACCCGGCCGTACCTGCTGCGTGATTTCAACCTTTCGATCAAGGCAGGCAGCTGCGTCGCCGTGATGGGTCCTTCGGGGAGCGGGAAGAGCACGCTGGCGAGATTGCTGCAGGGTTTCTACCTTCCCTGCGACGGTGCGATCCTGCTCGACGGCGCCGACATACGGCACCTGTCCGCGAACGAGCTCAGGCAGAACTTCGGCGTCGTGTTGCAGGAAACGGTGCTCTTCAGCGGCACGATCTACGACAACCTTCTGCTTGCCTGTCCGCACGCGACGTTCGAGCAAATCGTGCACGCGTGCCGTCTCGCCGAGATCCACGAAGACATCGAGCGCCTGCCCGAAGGCTACCAGACGGCCATCGGGGAGCACGGGGCGGGACTCTCCGGCGGGCAGAAGCAGCGCATCGCGATCGCCCGCGCGCTGCTCAAGCGCCCGCGGGTGCTGATCTTCGACGAGGCGACGAGCAGTCTCGATCCACCGACAGCGGAACGTTTCGCGGCAACAGTGAACCGCCTCCGGAGGCGGGTGACGATGATCTTCATCGCCCACCGTCTGCCGGACGGACTGCAGGTGGATGACGTGATCACGCTGGGTCGCGACGAGCGTGCGGAAACCGTGCCCGACGGGCGGAACCCGTCGAGTACAGCAACGAAGTAGAAACAACAGGAGCTGCCATGGCACGGATCCTCTGCGTATGGGAGTTGGGAGGCAACATCGGGCACGTCGCGAGCCTTGCCGTTCTCGCAAAGGCGCTCACGGCCCGCGGCCACGATGTGATCTGCGCGTTGCGCAGCCTGCAGCATGCCGATCAGTTCCTCGGGCACGAAGGCCTGCGTTTCGTGCAGGCGCCGCTCATGCGCGGAGACAGCACCGGTTCGCGCGAGGCGCCGCTCAATTACGCCGACATTCTCGAGCGCAGCGGATTCTGCGACCGCCCGGCGCTCACGACCGCGGTCAAGGCCTGGCGCGAGCTCTATCGTCTTGCGGCACCGGATGCGATCCTGTTTGCACATGCGCCGGCGGCGCTGCTTGCCGCGCGCGGCACTGAAGCCTACCGCGCGATCTTCGGCGTGGGCTTCTGCTCGCCACCGCGCACCGTGCCGTTGCCGAGCATGCGGCCCTGGCTCAACGTGCCGCGGGAGCGCCTCCTGCAGAGCGAGCAAAGGGTCGTAGACACCATGAACCAGGTCCTGCTCGAAACGGGCGGGTCCGGGCTGGAAAATCTGCGCGACCTGCTTTCCGTCGAGCAGGACTTCCTGTGCACTTTTTCCGAGCTGGATCATTACGAGGGGCGCAGCGCGGGGACCTACTGGGGCCCCATGGTGCCGGAAGAGCATGGGGCCGAGGTATCGTGGCCGCGCAGCGAGGCGGCAAGAATCTACGGCTATGTCCGGGCGAACACGCCGAACCTGGAAACCGTTCTTGCCCAGCTGCGGGAGACGGACCACGGCTATTGCTGGTTCATCCCGGGAATACGGGAAGAACTCGTGAAAAAGCTGCAAGGCGAGCGCTTCCGGTTCGTGCAGCGACCGCTCACGCTCGAGCAGATTGTCACCCAGTGCCATCTTGCGATCACCAACGGGGGGCACGGCACCACCGCGTCGCTGCTGCTTGGCGGCGTGCCGTTGTACATGTTTCCGCGGCACCTCGAGCAGTTTCTCGTCGCGCGCAACGTCACGCGGCTCGGGGCCGGACAGATCGCGGAGTCCGCCACCGAGGCGCCGGACTACGCTGCTGCCGTGCGGCAAATGATCGAGGAGAAGCAATACACGTCAAGCGCGCAGCAGTTCGCGGCGCGCTATCGCGATTTCAGCCCGGGCCGGCAGATCGCTTCCATGGTGGACCGGCTGATCTCGGCTGCGGACGGGTTTTCGGGCAGAGCGACGCAGCGCACGGGGACAGGGTAGGGAAAAGGGGAAACGGGTGCAGGTCTTGCCTCCGTAATGCGGTATCGGATCAAGGGGGTGCACTATGCCGCACGCGATTTCGGTCAGAGCGACGGAAGAGCCCCGCTACGTGATTCAGCGGGCGAAGCACGAGTCTTCGTGCTTTCTCGTCGGGGACGATTACCTCGTATATCTCGACTGCCTGAAGGAAGGAGCCGGGCGCTCGCGGTGCGCGATCCACGCCTACGCGCTCATGCCGGACGCCGTGCACCTGCTCGCGAGCCCGGAAAGCGAAGACGGGCTGGCCATGATGATGCGCTGCGTCGGCGGGCACTACATCGAATACGCGAAGTACATCCACCAGCGCAACGATCCGGTCTGGGGGAAATGGTCCATCTCCGGACTGAACGGCGGCGCGCGCGATCTGCTCACCTGTTATCGCCGGATCGAATTGCAACCCGTGACTGCGGGACTCGCCGCCAGCGCTGGCGAATACCCCTGGTCGAGCTATCGCTGGCACGCCGATGGCAGCGAGGATCCCGTCGTTCGCGACCACCGCGCGTACCTCAAGCTCGGCGCGAACGACGCCGAGCGGCGGGCCGCTTACCGCGCCTCCTTTTGCGAGCCGTCCGAACGGCTTTCCGGGAACCGGCACGTCACGGTGCCGCAGCGCAACCTTCCTTCGGATTTCCCGATAGGGGTGTTCGCTGGGGCGAAGGCCTAGCGTAGCCCGGACTATGGATCAAACCGGTCACGAATTCAGGTGGGCGGCGTGAGCGCGCTTTACCTGTTTTTTGTCGCGGCGGTATGGGTCTTCCTGACCTTATTGCTGTGGAGAACGTGGTGCCGCTGGCGGGTTAAGGAAGGCGGTAGCCCGCGCACGCGCGACGCGATCGCGCTCTTCATTGGTGCGTTATGGTTCGGCGCGTCCTTCTGGTACGCCGGTGGCCGGACGATCTACTACGACATGGAGGTGAATCGCCTGTGCAAGCAAGATGGAGGCGTGAAGGTTTACGAGCAGGTGAAGTTACCAGCGGAGAGGTTCGATAAGTGGGGAAACGTCGGTGTTCCGAACAAACGGCACGCTAAGCCATCCGATGATTATTACTTTGAAACCGAAATCCGGTATTTGCGGACCGGGAACCCGTCATTGCAAAGAGCAAGCACGGTGCTCGTGCGACGCAGCGATGGAAAGGTCTTGGGAGAGTCGGTCAGGTACGGCCGGGGTGGGGGAGATCTTCCAGGGCCGTGGCACGGGTCTTCGTTTAGTTGCCCCTCTATAGGCGAAGCCGAAGGGAGCCTTGAAACGTCGATATTCCTGATAGCGAAAAATCTAAAATGACTAAGGCCGCACTTTATTCTCAACAAGCCGAACTTGCTCTTGCAGCGTACGCCAATCTTAAGGTTGGGGTAGCACGCGCGGCTTATGAGGCGGCGCTGCGGGACGAGGGTCGCGGTATGTCCGTTGCACAGGCCGAACGCTTCGCCGAGCGTTGGCGAGTGGTCGACCAATACAACGATTCTGACCTGCGTTGAATCCTGATCCAGTTGCAGTGAGAGTTTTAAGTCTAGCGTAGAGCTAATGCAGGTTCAATCGCTGGTTCACCTCCTGGGGCGTTGGGATTGGTGGGAATAGGCTCTGATGCAACG
>Ga0194132_10002778_pt1 | contig 32211 bp, 23 predicted proteins | sample TA2KigOf80mmetaG_FD_148612 | JGI IMG/M metagenome (GOLD analysis project Ga0194132, IMG submission 148612) | Freshwater microbial communities from Lake Tanganyika, Tanzania - TA2015054 Kigoma Offshore 80m | ecosystem: Environmental > Aquatic > Freshwater > Lake | place: Tanzania: Lake... | reverse complement strand
ACACCGTTTTTGGGGGCCATGGGCACTCCTCAAAAACTTGATGATTTTTCAAAACCATGGTAGCCGCCTTACAAAGCCGTTGCCAGTCCATAGGATCACACATTTTCTGCAAATATGCCCATTTCGATACGTTCCTTCGCAGGGCCTCAGGACAGTGCTCCGAGCAGAAATCCAGGGCGATAGAGGAAGCAACGGCTTGTATTAGCCATAACCAACCCTTGCCACCCTGAGCGTCAGCGAAGGGTCTACGGGCGTTCCTGGAGATAATACTCATCTCTCGCAGGCGCGCTCTTAGACCCTTCGCTGACGCTCAGGGTGGCAAAGCATGAAGCGCGTTGTTACAGGCGCCACTGAACGCGACCGCTCAGATTTCTCCTCCCCGGGCGTCGTCGAAATGACTGCGGCGCCCGTGCGTTAAGCCTTGTCCTTCTGGCTCCTCAGGTCCTTCTTCACGCTTGCCTTTGCATAGGCAGGGTCGTACCACTCCCGGCCGAGCGCCTCTTTCTTGCTATGCATCCTGTCCTTCATGGGGTAGAGCGCCAGGCCGCGGTCTTCGAGCGGCAGCTTCACCGGCGCGTGGCCGCGGCGGGCCGACTCTCGCAGAGCGATGGCGATCTCCAGCACCTTGCGGAGGTTGTCGCCGCTGCAGCGCGGCTCGATGCCCTTCTCGATCGCGTCCACGATGGCGACTATCCCGCCCTTCTGCCGAGTGCCGCCGGGAGACATCCAGTCTTCCGTGCCGCCGAACTCGTCGAAGAAGTGCGTATCCTCGTGCTCGCGCGCCCAGGACTTGCGTTGCGCCGGGCCGCAATACAGGTGGCCGCTGTTCCAATCGGTAAAGTACACACCCTTCTCGCACAGCACCTCAAGGCCGTCGCGCGGAGTCTGCCTGTTATGGATGAACCCCGTGACGCCGTTGGCGAACCAAACCACTCCACCCATGTTCTGATCGTCGTTGCTCCAGGGGTCGCCGGAGACCCAGCCGGTCAGCCAGTCGATGTCCGACCAGCCCGCGAACATCCGGAGCGCGCTGAGGCCCTGGCACCCGCCGCCGGAAATCTCGATGGTCGACTGGTACAGGTTGATTGACTGCACGTGGCCGAGCTCGCCGGACTTGATAAGGTCCAGCACCTTCCAGTGCTGCGGCATGTTGATGTACGCGTCGCCTGCCGCGAAGGGGATGTTACGCTTCTTGCACTCCTCAACCATCGCGTCCGCGTCCGAGAGCTTCGCCGCGATCGGCTTCTCGCAATAGATAGCCTTCACGCCCGCCTGCGCGCATCCGATGACCACCGGCGGGTTGGGTGAGACCGGTAGAATGGGCGCGGCAATATCGATCCTCTCCTTCGCCAGCATCTCCTTGTAGTCGCTGTAGCCCGGAACGCCAAATGCGTCCATGAACCTCTGCCGGTTCTCCGCGTCCGTGTCGGCAATGGCCACAACCTTGGTCCTCGGGTGCCACTCGTATCCGTTCGCATGGCCGAAGCCCTTCAACCCCGCTCCGATAACGCCGACGCGGAACGGGTATATCTTCTCGTTTTCTGCCAAAGCAACGCTCCTGAAAATTAGCTGAGGACAATAGTACATCAACGCGCTCATGGTGCGGTAAGCAGCTTGCCATACGGACAATGAACGTACGTTTTGGGATTTACAGTGACGAATTCCTGAATATTTCCTTCCGGAGATCGACGATAGTGGGTGCCTTTGCGGCACTCTCGCGTGGTAACACTCTTCTTTGTCAACGGAGGCTACGATGCGCGGTCTGAACCTTTCCAGAGGGTGGGTCAGGTGGGCTGGGGCCGTCGCTGTTGGCGTTGCGGTGCTGGCGGTCATAGCGGGCGCGGCATGGAATTTGGCGCAGGACGACGCTCCTGCGGCTGCGGCAGTGACGTCCGGCGACGCCAGACTGTCGGAGGCGGAGTTGGCCTCCACCGAGCGGTCTGCCGCCACCTCGCCGTCCGACGGCCAGGCGGAGGGCATCCAGGTGCACGGCGACTGGGTCATCGAGGTCTCGAACCCTGATGGCACACTTGCCAGGGTGGTCGAGTTCGAAAACGCCCTGTACCCTGACACCGGGGCGAGCCATCTCGTGGCGGTCCTGAGCAGGGTCCGGAGCCAGGGGAGGTGGGCCGTCGCCATTGGTGAAACCGGTAGCGGTGGACCTTGTTTGGTCGAGGTGCCCGGAGGGACCGAGCCGTCTGCATGTTTTCTCGTGGAGCCTACCCTCGGGGTCCCTACCCCTGGCACACAAATCGTTGAAACCCTGACAGTTAGCAACAGCAATTTGGGGCGGACTATGGTCCTGAATGGCTCGGCGTTCGCTTTGACCGACGGGGTAATCGACTTCGTGCAAACTACAGCGTGGGTTTGCGCCGGTACCGTGGCGCCGAACAGTTGCACTTTTGACCAGGCCCAGGAATCGCGCGAGTTTACGTCGGCTACGCTGCCGGCTCCGGTCGAGTTGATTGAGGGCCAGCACGTCACGGTCCGCGTCTCGATATCGTTCCCCTAGTACCTGAGGTGTCGCCTGTGGGACGATTTGTAAAAACGGCTGCCGTGACGCTATTGGTCGGCGCGGTCTCTCTGTGGGCCGCGGCCAACCCGTCGCGCGCAGTTGCTGAGGGCGACGACGTGCTGATCGAGGTGTTCGAGACGGTAGGCGTATCCGATGGCAACGTTGTGCGCCCACAGGCCGATATCGTGCTGAGCGAATCGGTGGGCGTAGCGGACACGATGATTGTCAGGCGGGGCGCCGAGATCAACCAGTCCGAGACGATTGGAGTGACCGACGCAAGCCGGCTGGGCCCCGCCCGTCTGATAGAGGTGACCGTTAGCGTCGGCGCTCAAGACAGTCAAACTGCTCTGTCCGGCCGAAACGTCGCGGTCAATGAGTCTATTTAAATCATCGATGCGCGCAGGGCAGCCGGCGGCGCAAGCGTGAACGTAGATGAGACCGTGGAAGTGATCGACGGGCCCGAGGCCAAAGGGCAGGGGATTCTCGGCGCGGTGCCGGCCCTATCGGGTCCGCCCTTCGCCGCTCTCGCGCTGGCGCTTCTGCTGGCGTCGATATGGGCGCGGCGCCGTAGCGCGCGAGGCCTACACCCCCGCTAGCGCGCGCGTCTCCTCCAGCATCTTCGTCACCTGCTCCGGCGATTCCCCCTCCGCGTAGACGCGCAGGAGCGGCTCCGTGCCGGAGAAGCGCACCAGCGACCAGTAGCCGCCGTCGAGGACGTAGCGGAAGCCGTCGCGCGTGTCTATCTTCGATACGGCGCGGCCGGCGACGGCCCTGGGCTGGGCGGCCTTCACCTTCGAGAGGATGTCCACGCGCTTGGCCTCGTCGAACTTGAGGTCGATGCGGTGGTAGTAGTGCGGGCCCACCTTGTCGCTCAGCGCCTTCAGCAGATCCGACACCGACTTGCCGGTCTTGACCATCAGGTCCAGGATCATCAGGCCGCTCAGGATGCCGTCGCGCTCCGGGATGTTGCCGCGGAAGGCGTAGCCGCCGCTCTCCTCGCCTGCCAGCAGCGCGTCCTCCTTCATCATGATCGGCCCCAGGTACTTGAAGCCGACGGGCGTGTCGAAGACCGGGACGCCGTATATCTGGCCCAGGCGGTCCACCATGCTCGTCATCGTGATGGAGCGCACCAGCGGGCCGCGCTTCTTGAGCACCTCGAGCTGGTGGTAGCAGAGCAGGGCGAATGCCTGGAGCGTCGTCACGAAGTTGCCCTTCTCGTCCACGATTCCCAGCCTGTCCGCGTCCCCGTCCGTCGCTACGCCGACGCTCGCCTTCTGGGCGGGCACCTCGGCCATGAGCTGCTTCAGGTTGTGCTCGAGCGGCTCCGGCTGCACCATGCCGGGGAAGGCCGGGTTGCGGTCCGCGCGAATCTCCGCAACCTGCGTCTTGCCGCCCGCCACGAGCTTCTTGAAGTAGCCGGACCCGGCGCCGTGCATCGAGTCCACCATAATCTTAAGCCCGGAGCGCTTGATGCCGTCCAGGTCGACCAGTTTCCCGATGTTGCTCAGGTAGAGCGGCTCCGGATCGAACTTCTCGACGAGCTTCTTCGAAGTCGCGTCCGCCATGGGGATGCGGTTTACCTTGCCGGTGGACTCCACCTTAGCGATGAGCTTCTCTAGCTCCGCCACGACCTCGGGCGACGCGCTGCCGCCGTAGTGGGGCTTCACCTTGTAGCCGTTCCAGATGCCGGAGTTGTGGCTGGCGGTGATCACCACCCCCGCCGCCGCTTTCCGCGCCACCAGGTTGTAGCTGGCCACAGGTGTTGGGCAGGCGCGGTCGGCGAGGAGCACCTTGATGCCGTTGGCAGCCGCCACCTCCGCCACCGCGTTCGCAAAGTCCTCTGATGCGAAGCGCGTGTCGTAGCCGATGACGAGCGCCTTGTCGCCGTTGCCCTGGGCCTTCATGAGCTCGGCCGTTGCCTGGGCGCAGTAGCGGACGTTCTGGAAGGTGTAGTCCTCGGCAATGATAGCTCTCCAGCCGTCTGTGCCGAACTTGATTGGCATGGATGGTGCTCCTGGGGTGTACTGTGTAGCTATGATGATACAACGGGAATGGTGCGAGAGGGCGACGTTGCAGCGTCCGAATGGCCGTCGCTGGCGCGTGGACAGGCTCGTCTGCGGCGAACGGGACTCGCACCTGCCTGATGTCCTCGGACCATCCCCTGACCCCTTCCTGCCTTCGGCGGAAGGGGAAAAACAATTAGGAATCTGGGGCTCCGCCCCAGACCCCTACCTCTCTCCCTAGCCCTCTCCCCTGAGAGGGGAGAGGGGATAAATCCCTGAGGGCTCCGCCCTCAGACTCCCGTTCAGGCGGCATAGCCGCCTGCCTCAGAACCCCTTCCCTCCGAGTCGCAGGTCCCGTAAGAGCGTAGCGAATCTGAGGGAGCGGCAGGGGTTAGGTGGCTGCCTGTCCCTTTCTTACCTCTCCATCGACGGGAGAGGTCTTCGGCGCTTTGGCCGAAGGATGAGGGTGACTGTCTGCTCGGCTGTTGACCGTACCTCGTACCTCGCTCTGGACCCCGATGAGTCATCGAATCGGGGCTGTACCCCATACCCCGGCGGGGAATTCTGGGGCAGGCGGAGAGATGTCTTCGGATTACCTCTTCCTCTCCAGCACCGCGCGCACGCGCTCCGCCACTAGCTCCGCCTCGCCGTCAAGGAAGCCGTGTGGGTTGATGAAGAACGCCTCGCCGGGACGCTTGGCGGGCGCGACGATGATCTCAGGGTCGCCGGCAGCCAGCGCCGCGACGACCTCCTGCGGCTTGGGGCCGCGCCACTCCGGGGTGAAGCTCACCGATACCTCCGGCACCGGCGCGGTCCAATCGTGCTGGTCGATTCGGGCGGTCACGCCGGGGATCTCGCTGATCGCGTCGATGATCACCTGGTCTAGCTGCCGCCAGCGGCGCATGTCCGCGGCGTGGTCGCGCTTCACGTAGCTCTCAAGGGCGGTGACGAGGCCGACGATCTCCTCGCGGCACACCTTTGTGGGTCTCCCGACGCCCTGGTTGGGGCTGTTGCTGAGAGACGCCGCCGCGATCAGGTCCTTGCGTCCGGCCAGGATGCCGCTCGACTGCGGCGCGCGGATCGCCTTGCCGCCGCTGAAGGAGACCATGTCCGCGCCGTGGTCGATGAAGCGGCGGAGGTTCTCCACGGGCGGGAGCATCGCAGCCGCGTCCACCATGATCGGCAGGCCGTGCTTGTGGGCGATCTTGACCATCACGTCCAGCCCGTCGAAGGAGTCGGGCAGGGCGCGCGATGCGATGAAGGCGAGGCCGAAGGCGTTGGGGCCGATGGCGGCTTCGATCTGCGCGGGAGTCGCGCCCTTCTCGTCTCCCACCCACACCGGCTTCGCGCCCGCCTCACGCCACTGCTGCACGTACTTGTGCGTGTGCATCTTCTTGATGACGAACTCGTTCTTCATCCCCGTCGTGTCCGGCAGTTGAAGCGCCTTGCCCGGATCATTGCCGGTCATGCACGCCGCCGCCTGCAGCACCATCGCCGCCGCGCCGCCCGCCGTCACCAGCCCCGCCTCGGCGCCGGTGTGCCTTGCGATAACCTCACCCGCCCTCTCCACCAGCTCGTGCATGTGGACCATCACCTTGCTCGCCTCGGCCATGGCCGCCGCCGTCTCCGGCTCCATAATCGAGCCGCCGAGCTTCGTATCGGTGCCGAACGCGTTGATGACCGGCTTTATGCCGAGCCTGCCGTAGACGGCGCCGCGCTTCCTCAGATTCTCAAGCGCGACTGCGGACTTCGATGGGGCCACGGTGGGGTACCTCCGGGGGATGGATGCGGCTAAATGATACCCGGGCCTATCGAGGGTTCTCGATGGAGGGGGAGGGAGAGGATGCTTGCCTTGTCCTCCCTCTCCGTACCCAACCCAGCGGACGCAGTCCGCCACTACGAAAACGAAGACACCGCCACGCTACCACCCCAATCACCCTCTCTGTCGCCCAAAGCGGCGACATCTCCCCCATCGAGGGGGAGAAAATAAGTCAGCGAGGCCCCGAAATCTCGGGGCCTCACTTAATAAATCTCTTAAACTCTGCGTCTTCCCTCAGCGCCCTCTGCTCTTAATCCCTACGCCTTCACCGGCTTTGCGAACGCCTCTGCTTTGAGCAGCGCTGCCTTGTCCGTGCGCTCCCAGGGCAGGTCCAGGTCGTTGCGGCCGAAGTGGCCGTAGGTGGCCGTCTGCTTGTAGATCGGCCGGCGCAGGCCGAGGTCGCGGATGATCGCGCCCGGGCGCAGGTCGAAGTTCTTGTTGACCAGGTCCACGATTGTGCTGTCCGGCACTTTGCCCATGCCGAACGTCTCGACGGCTACGGACACCGGCTTTGCGACGCCGATGGCATAGGAGATCTGGATCTCCAGCCTGTCCGCCAGGCCGGCCGCGACGATGTTCTTCGCCACGTAGCGCGCGGCGTAAGCGGCCGAGCGGTCCACCTTTGTGGGGTCCTTGCCGGAGAACGCGCCGCCGCCGTGGCGGGCAACTCCGCCGTACGTGTCCACGATGATCTTGCGGCCGGTCAGGCCCGCATCGCCGACGGGGCCGCCGGTGACGAAGCGGCCGGACGGGTTGATGTGGAAGACGGTGTCCTTGTCCAGCAGATTGGCTGGGATGACGTGCTTTGCAACGTGCTCGATGACGTCTTTGCGGATGGTAGCCTGGTCGACGTCCGGGCTGTGCTGCGTGCTGACTACAACTGTGTGGACGCGCTTTGGCACGCCCATGGAGTACTCAACCGTAACCTGCGCTTTGCCGTCCGGCCGCAGGTACTTGAGGGTCTTGTTCTTGCGCATCTCTGCCAGACGGCGGCAGATGCCGTGCGCCAGGTAGATGGACATCGGCATGAGCACCGGCGTCTCATTGCAGGCAAATCCGACCATCATGCCCTGATCTCCGGCGCCGATGGCCGCAACCTCGTCGTACTTGCCGTCCTTGTTGCCGCGGGTCTCGAGGGAGTTTGTCACTCCGCCGGAAATGTCCTGCGACTGCTGGCCAATGGATACCATCACCCCGCACGACTGGTAGTCGAAGCCGTACGCGGGGTCCGTGTAGCCGGCCTCCTTGATGGCGTTGCGGACGATCGCCTGCATGTCCACCCTGGCGTTCGTCGTGATCTCGCCGATCACGGCAACGAGGCCGGTGGTTGTCGCCGACTCGCAGGCAACGCGGGACATGGGGTCGATGGCGATGAGCGCATCGAGCACGGAGTCGGAAATCTGGTCGCAAAGCTTGTCGGGGTGCCCCTCTGTCACGGACTCGGACGTGTACAGGTATTTAGGGGAAGTGGAGAACGTAGACGGCATATGAAAAGGACCCTCCCTGGGTACGCGCGCATGACCGGCGCCGCCGCCTCACGCGCTCGCGTTCAGACTTGCTCCGGCCCTCCCGGAGGGCCGCAAAACCACTATTGAGATTTACCTGTTTGCCGGAATAAATCAAGGCTTAGGTGCCTATCTCCCAGCTTGCCAGGTACTTATCCTGCTCCTCGGTGAGCACATCGATCTTGATGCCCATGGCCTGGAGCTTGAGGCGGCCGATCTCCTTGTCGATTTCGGCCGGCACCGAGTAGACCTTCTTCTCCAGCTTGTGTGCGTTCTCCACCATGTACTCGGCGGAAAGCGCCTGGTTGGCGAAGCTCATGTCCATGACCGCGGAGGGATGGCCCTCAGCGGCGGCCAGGTTGATAAGGCGGCCCTCACCCAGCAGGTAGATGCGCCTTCCATTGCCCATCAGGTACTCATCCACATAAGGCTTGGCCTGCCGCTTGCTGTCCGCAAGCTCCTCCATTGCCTGGATGTTGATCTCAACGTTGAAGTGGCCGCTGTTCGCGATCAGCGCGCCGTCCTTCATCACCTCAACGTGCTTCTTGTCGATCGCCTTCATGCCGCCAGTGAGCGTGATGAAGATATCACCGACCTTCGCTGCCTCGTCCATCGACATCACCAGGTGGCCGTCCATCGCAGCCTCGAGGGCGCGGATGGGGTCCACCTCGGTGACGATTGTGCTGGCGCCGAGGCCCTTGGCGCGCATCGCCACGCCCTTGCCGCACCAGCCGTAACCGGCAACGACCACCTTCTTGCCGGCCCACAGGACGTTCGTCGCCCTGGTGATGCCGTCGATGGTGCTCTGGCCGGTGCCGTAGCGGTTGTCGAACAGGTGCTTGGTGAGAGCGTCGTTGACAGCGATGACAGGGAACTTGAGCGTCCCGCTCTTGGCCATGCTGTTGAGGCGAATGACGCCGGTCGTCGTCTCCTCGGTGCCGCCGACGATGTCCTTGAGCGCCTCCTTGCGGGTCGTGTGGAGGGCCGATACAACGTCAGCGCCGTCGTCCATCGTTATCTGCGGCTTGACGTCTACTACCGCGTTAAGGTGCTTGTAGTAGGTCTCGTTGTTCTCGCCCTTGATGGCGAATGTGGGGATGCCGTACTCAGCAACCAGCGCCGCCGCCACGTCGTCCTGCGTGCTCAGCGGGTTGCTGGCGCACAGGGCCACGTCCGCGCCGCCCTGCTTGAGGGCGATCGCCAGGTTGGCCGTCTCCGACGTGACGTGCAGGCAAGCCGCCATTCTAATGCCCTTGAGCGGCTTCTCCTTCGAGAACCGCTCGCCGATCTGCCTGAGCACCGGCATCTCTCGCGCGGCCCACTGGATGCGCCGAACGCCGTCGGCCGCGAGTCCAAGGTCCTTAACGTCGCCCTTGTACGACTTCGTTGTTTTGGTCGCCAAAACGGTCCTCCTGGGGACGGAATCGATCGTGTTGTGGTCTTCCTCCTCTCCCCGAGGGAGAGGCCTTTGGGTGCTTTGACCCAAAGGGTGAGGGCTACGGCTGTTCTGCCCTACTAACTACCATTCTTCCGCCACGGCAGGCTCTCGCCGGCCGAAAGCGGCGTGAACTGCGTCAGGGACGAGAGGCCCCTGAAACGTGACTCAATATCTTTGTTCGTCAGGGTGTGAATGCGGTCCAGGCTGAAGCTCTCCACGGCGAACGAGCCCATCACGGAGCCCAGGATCGCCGCGCGGCGGAAGCCGTTCGCGCTCAGGTCGCCGGTGGCGGCAAGATAGCCCATGAAACCGCCGGCAAAAGAGTCGCCCGCGCCCGTGGGGTCCACGACCGTCTCCAGAGGGAACGCCGGAGCGGCGAAGATGGAGTCCTTCCGGAACACCAGCACGCCGTGCTCTCCGCGCTTGATGATCATCGTGTGCGGGCCCATGGAGATGATGCGCTTCGCAGCCTTCAGGAGGTTCGCCTCCCCGGAGAAGCTGCGCGCCTCTCCTTCGTCCATGAACAGCACGTCAACCTTCTGGACGACCTTGCCCAGCGCCTGCCGCTCGCCGCTTATCCAGAAGTTCATCGTGTCCAGCGCCACAAGTTTGGGGCGGGACGCCATCTGGCCCAGCACATCGAGCTGCAGGGCAGGGTGTATGTTCGCGAGGAAAAGGTACTGGTGCTTCCTGTGGTCCGGGTTAAGCTTGGGTTTGAAGTTGGCGAACACATTGAGCTGGGTATCCAGCGTCGTGCGTGTGTTAACGTCCTCGGCGCCGTACACGCCGGACCACCGGAACGTCTTCCCCGTCGCTTTCTCCAGGCCAGCGGTCTCCACGCCGTGAGACTTGAGCAGGTCGATGTCGTGCTTCCGGAAGTCTTCTCCGATAACCGCAACAAGGCTCACTGGTGTGAAGTAGCTGCTGGATACGGAGAAGAACGTCGCTGACCCTCCCAGGGCGTCCACGCGCTCCCCGGCGGAAGTCTTGACAGTATCGTACGCGACAGACCCAACGACGAGTACGGACATGCCTACGCCTTCTCGGCCTTGCGCTTGGCCTTAATCCTCTTCTGGGTCTTGCGATGCTTCTCCCAGGCCCTTCGCTTCGACTTGTTCATTGACTTTCTCCTTGTGTTTCTCTGCGTCCTGAAACTCTGCGCACTCTGCGCTTGATTTTCTCTCTTACGGCTCGTTGCCCCGGCTCGTCGGCAGACCCTTCTGTATCCAGACGGGCGTTCCGCCGTCCACGCTGAAGAGCTTCTCCTGGTCCAGCCCCATGGCTGCCGCCATCTCGCAGGCGAGCCCGCTCCTTGCGCCCACCGCGCAGATGAACACCAGGTTCTTGTCCCTGGGGAGGTCGTCTACCTTTGCGAGCACGTCATCCACGGGGATGAGCGTTGCGTTCTTGACGTGTCCGGACCGGTATTCGTCCGGCTTGCGGACGTCGATAAACATCGTGTCCGGCTTGCCGTGCATCTTACCGGCCTCATCCACTGTGAGCCTGTAATACGGCTCTCCTGGCTCTCTTCTGGGCATTATCTTAACCTCCGGCCCTGCCTGGGCCAATCCGAAGTCCGGTTGTATATGATACTCGTTCCCCGGCCTTTTGTCTTACTGCCGTTTCTTCGGCCGACTGCCGACTACTCACTGCTGACTGCCGGCTGTCACTTCACGTACTTCCCAATAATCGCCGAGAGCCGCGTCCGGGTCTCCTTGCTCAGGTGCTCTCGCCCGGTGATGATCGCGTTCTCGAGCGCGGCGCCGCAGGTACAGTCTCGCTTCTCCGGGAGAGCGCCAACCAGGTCCTGGACGATCTTCTGCGCGTTGGCGACATTCTTCATAAGGTTGGCGACGACCAGCTCGACGGAAACTACCTCCTCGCCCTGGCGCCAGCAATCGTAGTCGGTGACCAGCGCAAGGGTGGCGTAACAGATTTCCGCCTCGCGGGCCAGCTTCGCCTCGGGCAGCGCGGTCATGCCGATAATACTCGCGCCCCACGAGCGATAGAGCTCGGACTCCGCGCGGGTTGAGAACTGGGGCCCCTCCATGACGACGAATGTGCCGCTGTTGTGGGTCGCAACGTGCTTCTCGGACGTGGCGTGCAGGGACGCCCGTAGCTGAGGGCAGAAGGGGTCAGCGAACCCGACATGGGCCACGATGCCCTTTTCGAAGAACGAGCTCGGACGGAAGCCGCGGGTCCGGTCGATTAACTGGTCCGGCACCAGCATGTCCAGCGGCCGGACCTCTTCCTTCAGGCTGCCGACGGCGCTGATGGAGACCAGCCTTTCCACGCCCAGGGTCTTGAGGGCGTAGATATTTGCCCGCGCCGGTATCTCCGAAGGGGAGTACCGGTGGCCGCGGCCGTGGCGGGGGATGAACGCCACGCGATGACCCGACAGGGTCCCGATGACAACCTTGTCGCTCGGCTCACCGAACGGGGTCTTTATGGCGCGCTCCTCTTTGTCCGTGAGCGCCTCCATATTGTAGAGGCCGGAGCCGCCAATGAACGCCAGCTTGACTTCAGCCATGTGTATGCGCCTTTTTGAGATTCGCCAGGCCGGTGGTGTACGGCTTCCTGGCCACGCCAAGCTCAGTGATTATTGCCGCGATATAGTCGTTCGGAGTCACGTCGAACGCCGGGTTCATCACGGCTATGCCGTCCGGCGCGGACTTGTACCCGCCGAAGTGCGTTACCTCGCGGGCCGAGCGGTCCTCTATGACTATCCCTTCTCCGGACGAGAGGGTGAGGTCGATTGTGCTGAAGGGTGCCGCCACATAGAGAGGTATTCCGTGCTCCTTCGCCAGCACGGCCAGGCTATAGGTGCCTATCTTGTTTGCGGTGTCGCCGTTGGCCGCTATTCGGTCCGCGCCTACGATCACGGCCTGCACCTTCCGCTGCCGCATGAGCTGGCCGGCGGCGGAGTCCGGCAACAGCGTCGCCGGGATATGGTCGTGCATAAGCTCCCAGGCCGTCAGGCGCGCGCCCTGGAGGAGGGGCCGCGTCTCCGTGGCGTACACGTGCCCCAGCTTGCCGGCTTCCCACGCGCTGCGGATAACGCCAAGCGCTGTGCCATGGCCCCCGGTGGCGAGCGCTCCGGTGTTGCAGTGTGTGAGCACGCCGGCGCCCTGTGGGAGCAGGTCCGCGCCAAGCTTGCCCATGCGGCGGTTAGCCTTCTCATCCTCTTCATGGATCCGCAGGGCTTCAGCCAGGAGCTGCTTCTCCGCAGAACTGGGTGAGGTGACCACGTGGGCGTGCGCCATCATGCGGCGGACCGCCCAGGCGAGGTTGGCGCCGGTCGGCCTCGCGTTTGCGATCACATCCGCGGCCGCCTTGAGGCGCACCTGGAACTCGTCTGGGGTGTAGTCCGTGAGCTCACCGGCGGCGAGCACCACGGCGTATGCGCCGGCAATGCCGATCGCGGGCGCGCCTCGGACCCGCATGTGCTTGATCGCCTCGACAACTGCGCGGTAGTCGGCAAGCTCCAGCCACACCTCGCTTGAAGGCAGGTGCGTCTGGTCGAGCAGCATCACCTTTCCATCGCGCCAGTACAGGGGCCGTATTACTGTTGGGCCGGTGTTGGACAACTATCTCGTTTTCACAAAGAGAACTCCCCTTGTCCAGAGAAGTTCAGGTGAATGGTCGTCATGCTGCGGGCGGCTTGGACATGGGGGCGCTGGGCTGATGATCTACAGCAGGACAGACGATTGTCGTAACGACAAGATTAATGTTACGGCCCATGACAGGCAGTGTCAATGGATGGCGGCCGTAGGTACAAGTTGGCGACACTGCCGTGGCTACCTATCTCACTCTGCCGAACCTGGGCAGTGATTCCCCCACGAGCGGCATTGCGTACTCGATGAACTTCGCAGTAGGAAAGCAGGTCGCAGGATCATAGTATTCGGCCGGCATTCTCTTGACCGCGTTTGCCACTTCCATGAGCAGGGCGAGCCCCGTGGTGCACTGATAGCCGGACCCCTGTTCCCTGAGCAGCGTGACGATCTTGCCCGTCTCGCCTGCGATTGCGGCCTTAACCGCGGCGCGCCCGGCTATTTCCGCCTCGCTGGTGTCCGCCGTGGAATAGGTTGAAGCCATTGAACGCTGGATTGTGCCGGGCTTCTCATATCTCACCCGCACCCTTAGCCGCATACCAACGAGAGACGCCAGGTGCCGGCCGGCGCCCTCGTAGTACGCGTGGCCGAAATCGTCCACGTACCATGGCTCCTTGTTCTTGCCGAGGACTCCGTCCTTGCCGCGGGCGTTCTCGGCCACAACAGCAACGGCGAAGCCGTTCTTGCGATAGGAGGCCTCAATGAGCTCGACGAACCTGTCCTCATCCACCGCCGATTCGGGGATGCAGACCACGTGCGGGGCGTCCCGCTCTTCCCGCCGGGCCAGCGCGCCTGCCGCGGCAAGCCAGCCGGCGTCGCGTCCCATAACCTCAATGACTGTTATCGGCGCTTCTCGGCCCATCGTCTCAGCGTCCCGTCCCGCACCCATCGCTGCGATGGCCACAAAACGCGCCGCGCTGCCGTATCCCGGCGTATGGTCCATCGAAACCAGGTCGTTGTCGATCGTTTTCGGGACGTTTATCACCGAGAGAGGGATGCCTGCGTCCCTGGCTGCGATACTCAGGCGGTTGCCGGTATCTGCCGAGTCGTTCCCTCCAATGATGAACCAGTACCTGATATTCAGCCGCTCGACGAGCTCCAGCACGACGGGGACGTCATCAGGCTTTAGCTTTCGCCGCGATGACCCAAGAGCGGCGCCCGGGGTGGCTGCTATGGCCTCCCATTCGTCCCGCGACTGGCCCCTGAGGTCGTATAACCGTCCGGCAATGACGCCGTCCAGGGCGTGATCGGCCCCGTAGATGTTGCCGATTTCCCGGTGAAGGCAGGCCTCGCGGAATATTCCGTACAGGCTCCTGTTGAGCACGGGCGTGCTACCTCCGGACTGCATAACCATAGCGTTGCCCAATACCGCCAAGGGATGACCTCCTGAGCTGTCACAGCTTCTCCCCCTCTAAATATGCCACAGGCCACCGAGCCAAGTACATTCCCGTGGGGAGGAGGCAGCCGGCGCGATCAGTTTCCCTGCGCGGGGCCATTTCCGGTAGGCCTACCTCGCGTCACGATATTGTCACGGCTTGGCCCGGCAGTGTCACAGTCTCGTCACATCACAGGTCCATTATGGTACTTGTCCGCCGCAAAAATCTCGAGGCCGTCGAAGGCAGCCAGGGGTAGGCATAGACGAGTTACCGGACTTGCCTTATTGTTTAGGTGTGCAGTCTGACCGACTAAGCAAGTTGTACCCCCCCCAAGCTAATCTGCCCAGATGTGCCTTGTCGTTGGGATCTCCCGTTACGATGCCTTTTGTAGGATGGCAAAAGGCCGGATGTTATTGACCCCATAGACGTTCAACCGGAGCCGAAAAAGCCAGGCATTCTGGCAGCCGACGCTACGTAGTCCTGCGCTGTGAAAGGGCAGGGGTACTTTTCTCTTTTTTCGGTGATTCCCGGTACAATATTTCTTTTCCGCGTGCGTTCCGAAATGTTCGGAAAGCCGGAGGTAAACCGCGAATGAAGGTTTGAGTCCACGCATCATACAAACGCCGCAGCGCATTTTAGTACCGAAAAGACACTGAGGAGTTGTGGATGCTTAGAGAAAAATACACGGACTTAGCGCAAGCGACAGACCGGGCGATTGTCGTATATTTCGGCGAGGTAGGCAAGGACGACGTTGACATAGCCGGGGGCAAGGGAGCGAGCCTCGGCGAGATGACCAGGGCCGGATTCCCTGTGCCGCCAGGATTCGTCGTCACCACGTCCGCCTTCAAAGAGTTCATGGAGCGCAACCGACTCTATGAAGCGATCGACGGGCTCATCCCAAAGTCCGCGGGCGCTAACCTTTCGGAGCTGCAGCGCGCGGCCCTGCAAATCCAGAACATTATTACCTCGGCCCCCATGACAATGCAGGTCATGCGAGAGGTCGAAGAGGCCTACCGCCGAATAGGCGAAGGCACAGTTGCAGTCCGTTCCTCCGCCACTGCCGAGGATGGCGAGGACGCATCCTTCGCGGGGCAGCAGCGGACCTTCCTTCACGTGGAAGGAATAAAGGACGTGATAAAGGCGATACAGGGGTGCTGGGCTTCCCTGTTTGAGGCCAGGGCCATCTTCTACAGGGAGACCAATGGCTTCAGGCACGACGACGTCAGCATCGCCGTGCCGGTGCAGCAAATGGTGTCGTCGGACGTCTCCGGTGTCATGTTCACCGTGCACCCAACAACGAACGACCGGTCACATATGGTGATCGAGGCCATCTACGGACTCGGCGAGCCGCTCGTATCCGGCGAGCTATCTCCGGACACTTACGTGCTGGAGCGCGGCAGCCAGCGCATCGTTGACCGCCAGATTGCCGAGCAGTCATGGAAGATGTGCCGAGGGCGAAGGCAAAACGGGTACAGCAACGGCACAGAGCATGAGGAGATCCCCGTCGAGCTCCAAAAACGGCAGAAACTTAACGACATCATGCTTGCCAGGCTGGCCATCCTCGGCCTGAAGCTCGAGAAGCACTACGGCAGCCCCCAGGACGTCGAGTGGGTCCTCCACAACGGGCATCTCTACGTGCTCCAGTCCCGCCCAATCACGACACTCCAGAGCACCAATGGTCATGTAGCGCCGGCGGACCACGAAACCGACATCGAGGCGGTTATCTCCGGCTCCCCAGCCAGCCCCGGCGTGGTTTCGGGACCGGTACGGATAATCCACAGCGCAGACGACATTGACAAGGTGATGACTGGGGATGTCCTCGTCACCGAGATGACGACCCCGGACTTTGTGCCCGCGATGAAGCGGGCAGCCGGCATCGTCACGGACCGAGGGGGAAGGACATGCCACGCGGCTATAGTGAGCCGCGAAATGGGCATCCCATGCATCGTGGGCGCGGGCGCCGCCACAAAGGTGCTGACTAACGGCGCCATTGTGACCATCAACGGCCGCACCGGCAAGGTGTACGCCGGCGATGTTACGGCTCAGCTAAAGACCAATAGTCCGGCGAAGACCGGTCAGAAGCTCAAGACACGCACAAGGTTCTACGTGAATCTGGCGGATCCCGACGCCGCCGAACGTGTGGCCTCCATGCACGTGGACGGTGTGGGGCTTCTGCGCGCGGAGTTCATGATGGCCCACATCGGGGAGCACCCGAGGGCTAAGCTGGACTCCGGCAGGCGCGGCGAATACGTGGACAGGCTGGCGGAAGGCCTTGAGAAGTTCGCCTCCGCTTTCGGAGAGCGGCCGGTCGTCTACCGCTTCTCGGACTTCAAGACGGATGAATACCGCAACCTGAAAGGCGGCCAGCAGTACGAGCCGCATGAAGACAACCCAATAATCGGCTACCGCGGCTGCTCGCGCTATCTCCAGGAACCCGATCTGCTGGAAATGGAGGTTGAGGCGATAAAGCGCGTGCGAGCGTTACACAAGAACCTGTGGGTGATGCTGCCGTTCGTCCGAACGCTCGACGAGATGAAGGGCGTGAAGGACCTCCTGGACAAGTTCGGGCTGCCGCGCCAGGAGAACTTCAAGCTCTGGATGATGTGCGAGGTCCCGTCCAACGTTATCCTGCTGGAGGAGTTTCTCGATTTGGGCGTGGACGGCGTTTCCATCGGCAGCAACGACCTGACCCAGTTGATCCTTGGGGTGGACCGCAACAGCGAGAAGCCGACGTCCACGTTCGATGAATGCAACCCCGCCGTAATGCGGGCAATGGAGAGGGTCGTCAAGGTCTGCAAGTCCCGGGGCGTCACCGTTTCCATTTGCGGCCAGGCGCCCTCCGTCTACCCCGAATTTGTCAAGGCGCTGATCAGTTGGGGTATCACCTTCGTCTCAGTCACGCCTGACATGGTCGACGAGACACGGGAGACCACCTACAAGGTCGAGAACCAGCTCTAACGGCTTTCATCGTACCCATCAGCCGATCACCTCAGGCTCCCCACGCCGCCTCCGCAACCAGGCGAGTGGGGAGCTTCATGTTCCCCCGGGGTTTTCCAGCCTGTGAATGACGGCATTGCCTCAATTCGTTGGGATGGGTTGTGCAATTTGCCAAGACATTATGGTAGTGGTTGGGAACGCCAGAGTTCTTGAGCATTCTCACATTCTACGGGTGAATGTTCCGTAACTTACCCACTGACTTGGAATCGGCATTGGACCGGTTGTCGAACATGCTGGTAATCAGTGTGCTGGTGGTGCTTTCAGTCAGTATCTCACTCAATTTTCCCATGGGTGCGTGGGTTGCCAACTAATGGCTCGGTTTTGCGTTGCGGTGGGCTTGGATGCATATATGCTTCTCGGCGCTTCACGCTTTTCTATGTGCTAACTACGAGAAAGTCTCTCGAATAGAAGAAGAGCGTGACAAGGCCATAAAGTCTCTCTGTGAAATGGAAGACAAAGCCAAAAAACTTAAAGTCACGATAGCCAATTGAGTTGCCAGAATCCAGACGTTCAAATGCAAATACGAATTCTGGAGCATGGTGCCGATAGTGGCTTAGAACTCATCTCCGCATGAGCCGCAATAGAACGTCATTTGAATGTAGGAATTCCGAATTTGCGTTCCCCTGTACCGGACACAAGCAACACCGTTCGGCCGGCGCAATTCAACCATTTCGTCTCAGCACATATCGTCGCAGTTGTACTCCTCCGTCAACTCCACAAGATTCATGTGGTGCTTGGATGCGGGCTGGCGTTTGCGGTTCTGAGTCATTTGTAGGATCCCATGCTCGATAAAAAGAAGCCGGCAAAGGACATGACGAACACGGAACTTGCCATACGGTTCTTTCCTGACAAGAAACTACCTGAGGCGCTTCATGCGTTTGCCCACGAGCGGGATAATGAAGGCGCTCAAAGGCTACTACATAAGTAGGCCATCACATGGGAAAATCTGATTCCAAAATACACCCCGCCCCCAATGTCATTGCCGACGTTGTGCGTGAGATAGGTTACGGTCGAAGGATTGGCAACGAAAAGGGACTTCCTTACATAGAGGCTCACGTAGCCGTTACGCATGTCCTTCAGGATGGTTGCATCGTCGTTGTCGCCGTATCCGAAGCCGCTCGGTCCCAATAGCCACACGGCGTCGTTGAAGCCCACCTCTTTCCAGTCGGCGGGAGGCTCGGTCGTGCCTTTGAAGTACCTCCATGTTTCACCGTTTGCAATCAGTTGCGTGGGTGCAGCCTGGGCCTGCCACGGGCTCGCCGCCAGAAACAGCGTGCAGGCCGCCATCACGAGCATCCCTCTTGCCGTCCACGACTTGCCGGCGCAGACCACCGACCGGAGCGCGCTTGCGGAAGTCATCGAGTTCCCCCTCCATCCTTCCCTTACCCCGGGCCTCGCCCACGGGGCTGTTACATAGCTGGTATTGTGGAGGGACGGCCGGCGTCGCTGCCTCCCCAGCCATCCCTTGTAACAGCCTAAAGATGTAAGTTCGCCGCCTGTACGCCCCTTAAGACAATCACCTGCGCCACAACCGACTACACAAACGGCTTACTTTCATTGGCGAAACGGGCGATGGTGCGCATGTGCCTCGTCTTGCTATCGTCCAAACGGACTCGTCCTCAGTCCCCGGCTACCATCCACCTACAGTCAACTGCTATCATAGTCAGGGCCGTTTTGGTGAGGGTTAACCAGTCTGGGAAAGAGGGGAAGATGTTCAGCAAGATTCTGATTGCCAACCGGGGCGAGATCGCGTGCCGAATTATCCGCACGTGCCAGAAGATGGGCGTGAAGACGGTGGCGGTCTACTCCGAGGCCGACCTCGAGACGCCGCACGTCCGCATGGCGGACGAGGCAGTCTGCATCGGCCCGGCTTCCCCAATGAAGTCCTACCTGAACATCAAGGCTGCCATAGAAGCCGCGCAGAAGGCCGGCGCGGAGGGCATCCACCCCGGATATGGCTTTCTCTCCGAGAACTCCGCCTTCGCGATCGCCTGCCGAGACGCCGGCATCAAGTTCATCGGCCCCTCTCCCGAAGCGCTGCAGACCATGGGCGACAAGATCCAGGTGCGCCAGCTTGCCAAGCAGATAGGCCTGCCCATCATCGACGGCACAAACTCTGCCGTCAGCGATAAGCAGGCGCTGAAGCGCGCCAAGGAGATCGGCTATCCCCTCATGGTCAAGGCGGCCAGCGGCGGCGGCGGAATAGGCATGCACATCGTCCGCAGCCCGGAGCAGCTAAAGCCCATAATCGAAATGGGCCGGAACGTGGCCAAGAGCGCCTTCGGCAGCGCCAGCCTCTACTTCGAGCGCTACCTGGAGCATGCCTCCCACATTGAAGTGCAGGTCCTGGCGGACGAGAAGCGCCATTACGTGCACATGCTCGAACGCGACTGCTCCGTGCAGCGCCGTAACCAGAAGATCATTGAGGTTGCGCCCTCGGTAAAGCTGGATGCCAACCTGCGCAAGGAGATCACCGGGTACGCGATCAAGCTGGCCAAGCACATCAAGTACACCAACGCGGGCACCGTGGAATTCATGGTGTCACCCGAAGGCGATATCTACTTCCTGGAGATGAACAAGCGCCTGCAGGTGGAGCACGGCATCACTGAGATGATCACCGGCATAGACATAGTAGAGATGCAGCTCCGCATAGCCTCGGGCGAAGCCCTGCCGTTCACCCGGAAGGGCATAGAGGCCCACGGATTCGCAATGGAGGCCCGCATCAACGCGGAGGACCCAGTGAACTTCCTCCCCTCCGCCGGTCGCATCAGCCGCCTCAATCTGCCTGCGCTTTCCGACAAGGTGCGCCTGGACACCTACATTTATGAGGGCTACCAGGTCGGCGTCCACTACGACTCTCTCCTGGGCAAGCTGATGTGCTGGGGGGAGAACCGCGAGGACGCGCGCCTCCGCCTGGCCGCGGCATTGAACGAGCTGCAGATCGAGGGCGTGCAGACCAACGTGCCCTTCCTGAAGAAGGTAGTGGCATCCGAGGACTTTACGAGCGGGAAGTACGACACGTGGCTGGTCTCTACGCTGTTGAACGCTGAGAAGAAGGCTGCGGAGGCGGCGCAGGAGGGTAGGGACAAGGCGCTGGCGGCCGCTATTGCTGTAGCTGCGCTCTCGGCCCGGGAGGCCTCTCGCAACGGCACCTGGGAGGCGCATGGCTTCAGCCCGAGCGCATGGAAGACCGCGGGCATGATGGACCAGATGGCCGGCCGCGGCCCAGCTCGGCGCTGGTAGTAGCGTTAACCCTCTCCCAGCCTGAGCGCCTTCTGGAGCGATATCTGGCGAATGAGCACCATCAGCCCCAGGCTGACGACGACGAAGAACACCATCATCACACCATAGGTGACAAGCAGGGCCTGCCAGTTCACTTCAACGGCGAACGGCGGCACAACGCGCCCTCCCCAGTCGTCGTGGCCCAGGAACGGCATGATCGTTGCCCCCAGCCGCCCGCCCATCCACGTCCCCAGCGCCAGCCCCACTGCGACCACAAGCACCTGTTCCACCCAGATGGCCGTCATTAGCTGCCCCATCGAGAGGCCCACGGTCCGCATAAGGCCAAAGTGGACGCGCCTGTTCCGGAATGAGACATATGCGTGCACCAGGAAGCCCAGGCAGCTCAGGACAAGCACGGTCCCGAACGCGATCACGAGCAGCGCGCTCCAGCCGGCCTCTACCAGCGGGTCTACCGACGCGTCGTTCGCCGCCAGCCGCTCTGCACGGTCAACGACCTGAGACGCCGTGTAGCCCGGGGCCTGGAACAGCGCCGCGATCAGGGCCTCGCGATCCTCGCCCGTTGCCGGCGTGTCCACCCACACCTCCATTTGCGAGATGTCGCCCGTCGCCGAGCCGATAGTCACGTACCGTTTTACCGCGGCACGGTCAGCAACAACGTAGCGCCGCTCCGGCCCCCCCGTAGTGGGAAACAGGTCCAGGGTGCCTACGATCCTCGCCGGCACCCTGGCGCCTGATATGGAGATCGTGAACTCATCGCCATCGCCGTGGCCGGACGCCTCCGCGAACGCCTTGCTTGCCAGCACGGACAGGGGAGAGGGCTTCTCACCGAAGTAGATGCCGCGCGGCGTCATCGGCGCGCCGGTTGTCCAGAAAAAGACCGTCCCGTCTGCCGGGGCATTCGCCAGCACTTCACCTGCCGGCCTGGACGAATCGCCAAGGGCCTCGCTGGTCGTTTGCAGCAGGTTCCACCGCGCCGCGTCGTCGAACTCGTCCAGGACCACCGTCTGCCCGTTGGAGCGCTTCACGCCCAGGCTGTCTATGAGGACGGATCCCGGCCTGATCTGCCCGAGAGTCGCCTCCTGTACGTACACGGAAACGACGTGCAGCGGCCGCGTCGCCGCGAACTGCTGTATCGCGCCTTCGTTGAGCGCCTTCTCCATTGTGAAGGGCTCCGCATCGTTGAGCCGGCCAAGCTCCACGTCTGTGAACTGGCCGTGGCCGTTCTGGAGCCTGACGTTCACGGAGACAGTGGGCTGGAGCCTGTCTGCCTTCAATCGTAGAAGTATCGAAGTGGCATCGTCCGGTAGCCGGAGTCCGGTTATCGCCGTCGCATTGGGAACCTTCAGGGAACGCAGCAGCTCCGGCAGTGGTCGCGGCGCGAAATCGTCCCTGAACCACACCACGTCGACGAAGGTGTCCGTGTCCACCGCAAGGAGCTCGAAGTTCGTCCCGCCGTCGAACGTCACATCCTGTCCCGGCGTCCGCGTGACAGCGCTCGCGGCCGTCACCCCCGGCGCCTGGCTGAAGGCCTCCGCCGGCTCGGCCGCCGGCCCCGTCCCCGAAGCCGGCCGCACGCTGTCCATGCGTATCTCGCTGCCGGTCAGGAAGAGTATCCTCTCCGTCACATTGCGGTCCAGCGTCACCCCAAAGCTAGCAGCGAATATGCCCAGCCCTGCCGTCAGAATCAGCAGCAGTGAAAGCCTCGCGTAGTGCGTCGGCTCGCGCGACATCTGCCACACACTCAGCACCAGCCCGGTCGGCAGCCATGCAGACGTTACCTTGCTTACCAGGTTCATCGCCAGCGGGAACAGGCGCAGCAGTATCATCGCCGTCGCGATGAGCACTAGCCCGGGCACCGCCAGCAGGAGCTGGTCAACCGTCTCCTGTCCGAGCTGGTCCCGCGCCACAATGGAGCCCTGCTCCGTAAGCTGACGGAACAGCAGCACGCTTACCACCAGCAGCAGGACATCTATGTAGTACCGCTGGTAGAACGGCTTCGATGCCGGGCGCGCCGAGAACTGGCGCTGCTGTACAAGGCCGATCCGCGCGGCCTGCCAGGCAGGGACCATGAGCGCCGCGAAGCTCAGCAGCCCGCCGAGCGCGCTCAGCAGGTACGCCGTTCGCGATATGCCCACCTCGAGCTGCGACCCTCCGGTAAGGTCGCTGAACACCGGCGTATAACCCAGCAGGCCAATCGTCAGCGCCGCGAACGGCGGGGCGATTACGATCGCCACCAGGGCAATTGTCGCGCCCTCTAGCCCGAACACAGTGTGTATCTGGGCGGAGTTGGAGCCGCGGCTCCGCATCAGCGCCACTTCGCTGCGCTGCGTCTCGACTACAAGCGCGGACATCGTCGCAACGTAGAACAGCACCACCAGCGCTATCATCGCCAGCACAACGAACATGGGCAGTCGGCTGAAGAAGATCCTCTGGTCGTAGTCCCGCAGCGCGTTGTCCAGGTCGGTCGAGTACGAGAACCCGAGCAGGTTTCCCGCCAGGTTGCGGCCCATGGTATCGATATGTAGAACGGTAAGGCTGGAGTTCGTCGCGTCAACTTTCGACTGGTCGATGTCCGAAAGCCAGTGGTAGGTTACCTGCATGTTCTTGAACGCCGGCGTTATCACGTTAAAGAAGGCGTTCTGGGTCACATAGAACGGGAGAGAGCGAAACCCGGACCCTATCGAAGCCTGCAGCGTCTGCTGCTCCAGGTAGTTGAACTCCGCGTTGTCACCCCGCTCGAACATCCCGCTCACGGTGACGTACAGCACCGCGTCGCTCGTCCCAATCGAGCCGTCCGGGTTCACGATGCGCTCCGACCACGTGGGCTTCGCCACAAACCGGTCGCCCACCTTCACGCCGAACTGCGCCGCCGCGTCCGCCGGCACCAGCGCCTCCACCTCCACCGGCCCTCCCGGCGCCCCCACGCCCTCGTCCAGCGGCCGCACGCTGCCCGCCGGAAGCGACACGTTGTCCATGAGCTCCGGCAGGAAGGCCACGAAGGTCCGGGCATTGTCGCTCCCTGCCTCCGCTTCACGGCCCGGCGTCCCAAGGAACATCGTCGGCGACTTTCCCGCGCGATAGGTCGAGCGGGCCATCCAGCCGATGCGGTATCCTGCCTCGGCTTCAAGCGTCCCGGACGTTTCCGCGTAGAGCTCGGGGCTGGTAGGGAGCTGGCGGTTGGTGAACAGGATGTCGAGACTTCTGTCGTCGTACCTGCCCAGGGCATTCTTGAGCGCCAGGTCCTTCAGAGCGTCGAAGTAGATAACCGTCCCTGAGAGTATCGCGGATGCCAACAGAACGCCCACCATCACGTACATGAGCATCCGCCAGTGCGCCACGCCGCGCTTGACGACAAGCTGCCAGGCCGAGATGAGCCGGTTAACCGCCAACCTTAAGTTGTGCTGAAATCTCTTCATAAGCACTCTGAGAATAACAAATTACGAATTACGAATTGAAAACAGTTAAGCGGCCTGCCTTTCTGACTTGTAACTTGTAACTTGTAATTTGTAATTCGTAATTTCCTACACTTCCCCGCCTCTGGCTATCGATATCAGGCTCAGGCGGCCGATGCCACGATTCAGCAGGAACACCGCCGCCAGGAATAGCGCCGCCAGCGCCACATAGGTGAGCGATAGCGCCGCCATGTCTGTCGTGAGGATAAACGGCGGCAGCAACGGGTCGCCGTTCTCAGTGACGGCCAGCGGCGATACCATCATCCGGCTCATCTGCATTCCAGCCCAGGTGCCAATCCCCAGGCCGATCGCCGCGACTGCCAGGTGCTCAAACCCCAGGAGGCTCGCAAGCTGTCCCCGTGAAAGTCCCACGAACCGCAGTGAGCCCATCTCTTTTCCGCTCCGCTTGGCGAAAAGGAGAAGGTAGGTCACATATCCAACCGCGGCGGCCAGAAGCCCTATGAGGGGCGCCAGCAGCGCCAGCGGCTCCCATCCGGCGATGGTCAGCGGGTCGCTCCGCAACGATTCCAGCTCCGCCGTAGCGTCCGACACGCCGCCCGTCCGTGTTGTGAATTCGTTGATAGCCGATGTGATGGACTCATGCATCGTCGGGTCGGCTTCAATGAAAGCCTCGTGCGGCCTCTCGTTGTAAAAGTCCATCAGGTTGTTCATGTGGCCCATCACGGCGTTAATGTCGGCAACCATGAATCCGGCGCTTGTCGGCGCGACTGTGGGGAAGTAGTCCACAATGTCCTTGATGACTACGGGCATCCACCTAAGGTTGATGCGCGCCGTGACGGTGTCGCCCACTTTGTAGCCGTTCGCCTCCGCCAGCCGGGAGGATACAAGTACCGGCATGGGGAAGTCCGCCGGCTTCACGTAGAAGCCGCGCAGCCCTCTGGCTGTGAGGTTGGTGAACGAGAAGCGAAGCGCGCCCTGCCCGCTGTGCACGTCCGCTGTCTCGGCCGTTACCCTTTCCGTGAGGTCGGCCCACGTGTAGATCGGTGTCCACTTGAACGGCCCTTCGAAGTCCTCCAGCACGATCCGCCGGCCATCCTCGGTCGTTACGAATACGTCGTCGAAGAGCACCGTGCCCGGCGTCACAGGCACGCCGCCCTCGCCGGACTGGCCGGAGGCGCCCTCTTCGTAGACCTGTATGGAGACGAGCGTCCTGGGCTGGGCAATGTGCTCGGGTATCTGGGTGGACAGCTCGTGCCACTCCCCGGAGCTGAGCCGGCCGATGAAAACCGAGGTCATAGCTCCGTATCTGTCGGCCACCTGCGCCATGACCGTGACGAACGGCAGGTAGTCAATCGGCTTCACCCACAGGCCGATCGTGCTGCTGGCGTTCACAGGTATAGGTATCGGCCTGAAGCCCTCCGAGGGGTGCAGGTCCTCCATCATGTCCTTCAGGCTGCGGTCCGCGAAGTCGCTCCGGTACCAGGTGGTGTCCGCGAATGTCCTCGTATCCACGGCGAGGAGGTCCGCGCGCGTCGTGCCGATGTCCACGGGCTGCCTCAGGGCCAGAGAGTACTTGTTGATCCCGGGAGTGCTGTCGAAGTTCTCTCGCACCGCTGGGATGCCTCCAATGACGCCGAATTCGCTGAATTTCGCATAGAGGTCGGACGGTGTCTCGTACCTCACACGGTCTTCGCGGCTGCGCTCGAGCGTGCCCCCGACGGTTGTGGAGAGGATCCCCAGTCCGGTCGCAAGCACCAGTATGAGGATGAACCACGTGTACTGCATGGGGTTGCGCGCCATTCTCCAGAGACCCATGGAGAGGAATACCGGCGCCACCTTCATGAGCTCGCGCTGCGCCATGAAGAAAAGCTGCAGCGGCGCTACGGCCGTCAATCCGCCGAAAGCGAACACCATGGGGCCGGTCAGGTCAAGCGGTCGCCTCATCACCGCCACCAGCGCCAGGAGCGCCGCCTGCGAGGCGATTCCCAGCAGCCTTGCCACCGGCTTCTCCGCGTTCTGCGTGGCCCCATAGGCCGCAAGGAATGCTGCCAGGCACAACACCGGCCATAGCCACGCCGTAACATCCCCGGCATTTCGCTCCTCCACAGTGATGCCGACTGCCAGCGCTACTGCGGAGGCAACGGCGACAAGGTGGACTATCGACGTCGACTCCCCGGCCACGAACCGGACGATCATGGGGAAGAAGCGCATGAATAGCAGCGCGACCACAAGCAGGAACAGCACCGGCGCAAGGAGCAGCGGCTCGTTGACCTTGATATCCGTGAACAGCCCGCCTGACGCGAACTGTCCGCGCTCGCGCAGCTCCCAGAAGATGAGGCCGCCGATCACGATCAGCGCCACGTCCAGGTAGTACCGCTGGAACAGGGGGAGCGACAGGGGCCTCGCCTGGCGCAGCTTGTGCGCAAGGAGGCCGCCGCGCGTGCCGGACAGGCCCATCAACACGAAAGTGGCCAGGCACGCCATACCCAACCCGAAGCTCACGACGAAGGGCTCTGGCTCCAGGACGATAGGCAGAATTCCGCCACCCGTCATATCGCTGAAGTACGGTAGATACCCCGCCAGCGCCACCGCGGCAATGGCGAGAACCGGCGCCAGGACCATCGAGGGCGCAGTAATAAGAAGCCCCTCCGCCAGGTACAGGACGAGGAGCTGTCTTCCGCTTACCCCGCGGGAGCGCAGCAAGGCGGTGCCGCTCTGCCGGCTCTCAACCAGGTACGAGATCACTACGCTGAGCAGGAAGAGCACGGTGAAGACCGTGACGGTGAGAAGCAACAGCATTGGGATGCGGGCGAAGAGGCTCTGTCGCTCGCCCTCGCGCGTGAGCGACCGAACCAGTGCAACGTTGGTCTGCGAGCCCGGCACGGACTCCATCATCGCCTGCTCAAACGCCCGCAGCCGAGCGCGCGCCTCAGTGGTCGGCCACACCTTCATCGTGTCCTTGTCCAGGTACAGCACCCAGGTCGGCTGTCCCAGCATGCCCGGGTAGACAGACGATATGGACTCAAAGAGCGTGTGCCGGGTGACGAACAGGGGTAAAGGCGAGCGGTCGCCGTCCTGCGCCAGCGTCGGCTTGTCGCTTGCCGGAGGAGGGTCCAGGAACGCCCTCGCCCGGCTCCAGTACGGCGTGTTTACATCGTCCGGCTCCATGATGCCGACGACCGTTGCCTTGATGTACCGGTTGGCCCCCAGCGAGGAGGCGAATATCACCTGCTCGCCCAGCTTGAGCTCGCGCCTGGCCGCTCCGGTGTGGTACAGCACCGTCTCGATGAACGGGCCGTTCGGGTCCATCTCAACCCTGTCGGTTGCCATCCGCCCTTCGCGCAGCCTGATGTGGTCGCCAAGGTTGGAAAGGTAGTGCAGGTGGCCGACGAGGGCATACACTCCCTCGCCCGTCGCTGCCGGCAGCGGCCGGGAAGGCGTGCCTGCAAGATAGGGGTTGCTCTGGACGTACTGCTCGCCGCCGACGGCCGTGAATACCGCCCACTCCTCGAAGACCCGGTCCATCACCCGCTGCGTCGCGAAGACCGTGATGGGCGGCTCCCCGGGCTCGACCTGCACGAAGATCTCGGTCGGCGCGGGCAACGGCTGGGGACTCAGGAGGGAGGCGCCGGCCTGCCACACGGGTGGGGTGGGGGAGAGAGGCTCGAAGACGCCTGTGATTTTCGCCTTGATTGTCTGGTTGGAAGAGAGGGAAGGGGAGAACCGGACTTCGTCGTTGACCCTGAGGCCGAACTTGACCGCGGTCTCCGCGTATACAACCGCCTCAATCGTCCACCCGAAGTCGTCCTGCAGCACCTCGTCGCCGGACATCTGCCCGGCCAGGAACCGCGAGTGTTGCTCCAGGTTTGTCAGGGACTGTACGTATCCGCGGCCGACAACAATGCCCTTGCCGTTGCCCGGGGGCAGCGGGTTGGCTGGCGTGCCAGTGAGGCCCGTCTCCGTCCGGAAGAACTCCTCTCGGCCTGTGTAAACGTCCTCAATGTTCTCCGAGACGGCGGCGTCCAGCACGCCCTCGGCCCCGCGCAGCGAAGTCTCGGACGTGATAACTTTCCCGCCCGTCACTTCAACGTTGGCGTTGTCCAGCCTGTTAATCGAGGTCTGGTAGGCGAGTTGATCGAGCGCGGTCAGGTATACCGGTGTGCCTGCGGCTAGTGTGACGGCAACCAGGACCCCTGCGAAGACTGCAACGAGGAGCTTCCAGTCGTCGGCGATTCTTTTTCGGACCAGGTTTGGAATTGTAAGTTGGCGCATATTCGGACGAAGCGTGGACGAAATAGAATCCGCGAGTCCTAAATCTACAACATATTCGGCCTGTATGCCAGAAGGACCGCAATCAATGCAAGAAAGGGGCGCGCTCGCCCAAAGAAAGTGGGGACGACTTTGAAAACGTAGTACCATAAGAACGGGTTATCAGGAGGTAGCAGAACATGACAGATCTCCCACAGTCCAGGCACGGCAACTCCCAGGCGCGACCGCACGCCCAGCGACGTCCTGCAGGGGCCGCGCGAGGCGATGTCCGCACTCGCCGCGGCAGCCGGCGTTTTGCCCCGCCGGAGCGCGCCGACGCCGTGGAGGGCTCCTGGGACCACGTCGCTGAATGGTACGACTCCATGGTGGGCGAAAAGGGCTCGGACTTCCACCAGTCCGTCATCATCCCGGGCGTGGTGAAGCTGCTTGCCCTCAAGCCGGGCGAAGCAGTCCTGGATATCGCATGTGGCCAGGGCGCGGTGAGCAACACCCTCTACAGGCTGGGCGCGGATGTGACGGGCGTGGACATCTCACCCCAGCTCATAGAAATCGCCCGCCGCCGCTCACCCTCCGAAATCACTTACCACGTGGGCGACGCCCGCGACCTGAAAAAGCTCGATGCCGGCCCGTTCGACGCGATTGTATCGGTAATGTCGGCCCAGAACATCGACCCCGTGGAGCCCATGTTCGCGGAGTGCGCCCGCCTCCTGAAGCCGGGGGGCCGCTTCTTCATGGTCATCTCCCACCCCGCTTTCCGGATACCGAGGCAGTCCGGCTGGCTCTGGGACGAGCAGCGCAGCCTGCAGGTCCGCACGGTGGACAGGTACCTCTCTCCACTCCGCATCCCCATAGATATGCGTCCTTTCAAGAGGCCGTCCGAAAAGCAGACGTGGACTTACCACCGGCCGGTAGAGGCATACGTCACAATGATGGGCGCCGCCGGCCTGTGGACGAATGCCATGGAGGGGTGGACTTCCCACAAGCGCAGCGACTCCGGCCCCCGTGCAGACGCGGAAAACCATTCTCGCGACGAATTCCCTCTCTTCCTGGCCGTGCGCGCCGTCAAAGTGTCCGCTGCAGAGCCACGTGAGCGCCGCGTCGGCCGCGAGGCCCGCAAGCCGGTGGCCCAGGACCGCCGTCCTCCGTCCGGACCCAGGAGCTAGCGCTCGCAGGGACGGACTCGCGATCAGCAGCCCTCTGAGGAACGCCCGCGCTCCCGGCCGATGAAAGAGGTCCGCATCGGCAAGAAGACATTCCAGGTGCCGGACAGGGGGCGCTGACTAGAAATCTGGAATCGGCATTTCCCTGCTGGTGATTGACGGAGCGGTCGTTTCCGTCCAGGACATCACAGTCCTGGAAGACATGGAGCGCTCGCGGCACGAGTTCCTAGGTATGGTGAGCCACGAGCTCCGTTCGCCCCTGGCGGTCATCAAGGCCACGGCGGAAACCATCCTTCGCGCCGGGCAGCCGCTGGATGTCGCCGATGCCGATGAGCTTCGGGAGGTCGTCTCCGAGCAGGTCTCCCGGATGAAGGAGCTTCTGGACAACCTGCTGGACATATCGGCCGTAGAGTCCGGCCACCTGGCCGTGAGGTCCGAGCCGCTCGACCTGTGCCTGACGGCGGAGGAGGCAATAGCCATCTTCCGCCGCTCGACCGGCAACCGGCGAAAGCTGGAGCTCCTTTGCCCCAGCAGCCTTCCTCTGGTAAGCGCTGACAGGTGCCGGATATTGCAGGTGCTGACCAACCTGCTTTCGAACGCCAACAAGTTCTCTCCGCCGGAAGGAGAGATTCGCGTTGAGGTCGAGTACCGCGCCGGGGCCGTTGCGGTCAAGGTGTCGGACCACGGCATGGGTATACCGCCGGAGATGCAGGACAGGCTCTTCAGGAAGTTTTCTCGTCTCAACACGCGCGTCGAAGGCACCGGGCTGGGGCTGGTGATCTCGAAGGGGATAATCGAGGCGCATGGCGGGAAGATACGGGCGGAGAGCGCGGGTGAGGGGAAGGGCGCAGCATTCACATTCACCTTGCCGGGCCTGGAGGGTGATGATTCTCAATCGCCTTCGCCTGCCGCCCCCCGAAAGGGCGGACGAGGCGAATAGGCCCGTCCTGGTGGTGGACGATAACACGGCCATGCTCAAGATTGTGTCCAGGGTAATCTCCGGTCGCGGCTACCGAGTGATCACCGCCACCAACGTGGCGGACGCCATTGCGGCCCTGGACGCCGCGCGGCCCCCTGTTGTCATCCTGGACGTGAACCTTGGCCCCGAAGACGGGCTGGAAGTGTTGCGCAAGGCCAAGGAGTACCCTGGAGTTTCCACGGTCGTTCTCAGCGGCACCGCCGAGGGACGTATCCTGGACCGCGCTCGGTCTCTTGGCGCAGACAGGATCATGGGCAAGCCATTCTCCATAGAGGAGATTATGGACTTCCTCAAGTCCGTCCTGGGCTAGCCGGACCGTCCGAAAAAACACACGCGGCCCCGATTCCCATCGGGGCCGCGTGCTTTTCTATTCAATTCCGCTGAGCGGTACTACCTGCGCGGGGCGCCGCCGCCAAAACCGCCGCCGCCGCCGCCGAACCCGCGGCCGCCGCCACCGCCGGTGCGGGGCTCCTGGGGCTTGGCCTCGTTGACCGTCAGCTGCCGGCCCTTGATTTCCTTGCCGTTCAGGTCCGCGATCGCGGCCTTCGCCTCGGCGTCGTTCGACATCTCCACAAAGCCGAACCCTCGCGACCGGTTGGTCTCGCGATCGGTCACGACCCTCGCAGAGACTACCTCGCCGAACTGGCTGAAGGTCTGCCTCAGCGAGTCGTCCGTCTCAGAGAATGAAAGATTGCCAACGTAGATCTTCATGCGGCGCTCCTGGTTGCCACTGAATTCTCCGTATCGAACGTCTGCAAGCGTCGCATGAGCTTCACGGCTGAAAGGTTCACAAAAAGGCCGGAATCAGGACAATTGCGTAAACTCGATTCTGGAGTCACGGAGAATATACCAGCTTTTCTCGCGGTAGGAAAGGGGGGGGGTACTTCATCCCGCGCAAACTACCTCTCCAAGCCTATGATATCAAGCTAAAGGGTGGTTTGAACGCTTTCTTCGTCGCCATGCCTGAGAGTCCGAGTGTTTACGATATTCGCTATGTCCGGTCCGGAATCAGGTATCAAAACGTTAAGCCGCCCGTTCCAGGCACAGGCGCTACTCAACGCCCTGGTCCTCCGGCGGCAGGGGGGACCGGTCCCGGGAGAAGCGTCAACGCACCTGCGGCACGCTTGCCGCACTGTGAGAAAATCAGAGAAGATGGGAGCACGATGGGAGCAGCCCGAGGTGGTGCAATTGGAAGGCGATAACCCGATAATGAACGCAACATACCGCGAGCTCGGCGCCGCAGTGGACGAGAACCTCTTCGCCCTCTTCCGCGCTATGGCCACCCAGCCCGGGAGCGAGATCGTTGAGACGCCGCGGCTGGCCTACCACCTGTGCCCGCCCACCAACCCCATGTACAAGGGTGTATGGCGTTCCCGCCTGTCCGATGAAGAGGCCGACTCCGCCATAGACGAGGCGATTTCCTGGTTCAGGGAACGCAATGCGCCGTTCATGTTTTGGTGGACCGGGCCCGGCACAACGCCCGACGACCTTGGCCAGAGGCTCGAGGCGCGCAGCTTCCTCTCCATGGAAGCGCAGATGGAGCAGATGGCCGCCGGCATAAAGTCCACGGAGCTGGGCGCGCCGGGGATGGCGGCCGATCTCAACCGCATGAACGAGGCCGCTCTGAGGTCCGTGCCTTGTAAGATAAAAAGAGACTGGCTGATGTATAAAATGTGAGATAGCGCGGCAGGCCGATCAGGCCTTGGTCCGACATTGTCGAGACCGTCCTTCAGCGAGGCCGCCGCGCAAATCACCTTACAGATCCCGAACAGTTGCCTGAGCGTCATTAGTGACAGCTCGCTTCCGCAAGGTAGGGACAGAAAGGGACATCATGGCCAGTCAGAGTACATTTATCGGTATCGATGTCTCAAAAGCAAGTCTTG
>Ga0194132_10002777_pt1 | contig 32217 bp, 34 predicted proteins | sample TA2KigOf80mmetaG_FD_148612 | JGI IMG/M metagenome (GOLD analysis project Ga0194132, IMG submission 148612) | Freshwater microbial communities from Lake Tanganyika, Tanzania - TA2015054 Kigoma Offshore 80m | ecosystem: Environmental > Aquatic > Freshwater > Lake | place: Tanzania: Lake... | reverse complement strand
TCCGCCCGCCGCTCGCGCGCCGAGGGGAACACGTCATAGGGAGCCGCTACCCAACTCCAGCCGATAGAAGCGGTTCGCATTCTCGCGCCAGAGCTTGCGGCGCGCCGAGGAGCTCAAACCCCCCGTCAGCCCATCAAGCGTTTCGACCCAGCGCGCGTAGGTGGATGCCTGGAACGCGACCGGCCAATCGCCGCCGTAGACGATCCGATCCTCGCCGAAGCACGCGATCACGTGATCGACATACGGTCGGAGGTCGGCGGTCGTCCAGTTACGGAAGTCGGCTTCCGTCACCATTCCGCTGATCTTGCAGATGACGTTGGGGAACGACGCCAGCGTCCGGATTTCCGATCGCCAGGGGTCGAGCAGACCGGCCTGTATATCCGGCTTGCCGATGTGATCGAGGATGAACGAGGTCTCGGGACACTGGCGAACGAGCTCGAGTGTGTTCTTCAGTTGCGGATGTTTGAGGCAGATGTCGAAGGTTAGGCCGTACTCCGGGAGAATCTGGACGCCACGCACGAAACGGGGTTGGACCGCGAACTCGAGCGACTCACCCTGGATGAGCCGACGCACGCCGCGCACGAGCGGACTCGCCTTGACGAGCGCCTCCAGATAAGCCCGCGACTGCTCGCCGAACTCGCACGGAGCCCAGGCGACGATCGCGCGTATGCGGGGGTCTTCGTTCGCGCGGGCGGCGACCCAGTCGACCTCGAGCAATCCGTAGGCGGGCTCGACCTCCACCTGCAGGTACACCATCGCCTCTATCGGGATGCCGGCCGTGTGCTCGCGATACTCGGTCAAACCGTAAGGACGGTCGAGCACCGCGTTGCCGTCCATCCAGGACATCCGAAAGTGCGTCGGATCCCACAGATGCAGGTGCGCATCGACAACGGGGAAGTCAATCACGGCGTTATCCTCTGTCCCGTGGCGGGAGCGCGGCTATTATGCCGCCTGCTGTGCGCCGCCGCTGAACCCCGGAAGGATCGTGACCTGGTCGCCGGCGGCTATCGGAGCCGCCACGCCGCCGAACCCCTCCGCGGCGCGCCCGTTCACCAGGATTGTGCAATGCTCGTGCACTCTGCCCTCCGGCCGATCGTACACCCACTCGACGAAGCCCGGCAGGCGATCGGCGAGCCGCTCGAGCAGCGCCCCGAGCGTGTCCGGCTCTACCACCGACTCAGTGAGGATCGCCCGGCCCGGACCCAAACCCAGCTTGCCAGAGGTCCAGGGAAGGATCGTCACCGTGACGAGATCGTCCGCCATGCTGCGCCAGCCGCGGTCAGAAAGTCCCAACCAGGTGGCCCAGACCGACCTCGCGCAGAGTCGCCTCGGTCGGGCGGCCGTCCTCGGGGCGCCATCCCATCCCCTCACGGTACGTCCGGACCATCGCCTCCCAGTGCGATCCAATCCCGATCCCGGCGTTAGGTCCGTCAATGGGGGTGGAGCCGTACCGCGCCGAGGGTCGCTCCAGCGAGGGGTCCAGACCGTGCTGGAAACCGAACACACGCAACTGGTTGACGATGCGCCGGCCGATCGTCATCGCCTCGTCCAGGGTCATCTCCCAGCCCGTGATCGCGTTGAGGACCTGGAGCGCCAGATCCGCATGGGTGTTGCAGAACCGGCAGATGCCGAGGCAGTCGTCGAACTGGTGCCAGCCGTTGAACTGCGCCGCGAGTGCGGCTACTTCGTGGGGATCGAACCGGTTACGCTGGGGCGGCAGGCCGATGCGCTGTGTCTGGATGCCGCCGAACGTCGCTTCGATCGTGCTGGTGTTTGACAGACAGGTGTCGAACATCTCCGCCCAGCGACCCCGGTGATCGTGGCTGCGTGGCGTGTTCCCCTTCAGGGTGTAGACGGCCATCGCCAGGGCCTCGCCGCCGATGAACTCTGCGGCGCGCTTCGCCCCCTCGGCGAGCACGTCGCCGAAGTCCTCCCGCAGCGCGATCTTCCGGAGCAGCGCGCGGATCGCCTCGGCGTCGCCCCAGCGCAGTTCGAGACCGCCCAGGCTCTCCCGCGAGATCAGGCCGCGCTGGTAGGCCTCGATCGCGAAGCCCACGACCCAGCCGGCTTCGTTGATGTCGTAGCCGTGGGCGTCGACCTCGTTGGCGAGCATCACTACCGCGCCGGCCTCAGTGACCCCCACCTGGGGACCGAATGACGCGATGCCCTCGTACTCTGGTTCCTCCCCCTTGAATCCGCTGTACGGCCCCTCGGTCACCTCGACGAGTTTGCAGCACCCCATCCGACACGCCCAGCACGGGTTGTTCTTGATCTTGAACTTGGTCCGGATGTACTGACCGTTGATCTGCTCGTGCTCCGGAAAGACGCCGGTCTGGTAGTTATGGATCGGCAGCCAACCGCCGACCGCCGCGCCGGAGACGCCGCCGCCGGTGCCCCACTGGAAGAGAGAACTGGTCCGGTTCTCGCTCGCGGCGACGAAGTACGGCTCAATGAGCGAGTTGACCTTCGCCGGATCGCGGATCGGGATGGGCGTCTTTCCGCGGGCAACCGCGATGGCCTTCAGGTTCTTCGCGCCGAGCACCGCACCAATGCCGTTATGCGCCATCACGTGGCCCCGATCGCCGACAAGGGCGGCGAAGCGCACCATCTTCTCGCCGGCCGGACCGATGGAGAACACGGACATCCCGCGCTCATTCGTGCCGTGGGCGGCGCGCATTCGATCCTCGAGGGTCCAGGTATCGACACCTCGATAGTCTTCCGCATCGCGCAGTTCGGCGACACCATCGTGCACATAGAGGTAGACCAGTCCGTCGGCCCGACCGGTGACGATCATCCCGTCGTAGCCGTTCTGGCGCAGGAACACCCCCATGTACCCATTCGCCTGAGTCGCGCCGGCCTGTCCGGTCATGGGGCCTTTGAAGACCGCGGAGACGAGTCCGGTGCCAGAGACCTTGGTGCCCGCCATCGGACCGCTGGCGATGACGACCGGGTTCTCCGGTGCGTCCCACGCCGTGCCCGCCGGGCATAGTTGCGTGAGGTAGTGGACGCCGAGGCCGGTGCCGCCGACCCATCGTCGGATCGTCCCCTCGTCCAGATCGTCGTGGCCAATGGTCCCGCGCGTGAGATCGACGCGCAGGATTCGACCCATGTAGCCGCCGGGGAGTGCCATGACCGAGCCTCCAGAGGATGTTGGGTGCCTGGTGCTCGGCCCATTCTACTGGCGTCACGCCGCGTCAATGCAGTCGAGGGGTGCGGTATAGACTGCGCGCACGGTCCACCGCCGGTCCTCCGGGGCCGAGAGGAGCAGGGGCAATGGGGAAGCAGCTGGGCATCGTCGTGGTCGGATGCGGCGGCATCAGCAACTGTCACACTGCGGCGCTTGCGCGGATTCCCGAAGTCAAGCTCATCGCCTCGGTCGATATTGACGAGGCAAGGGCGAAGGACTTCGTCCATCGCTATGGCTTCGAGACGCACGCGGCGGATCTCGGGGCGGTACTCGGTCGGGATGATGTCGACGCGGTGGTGGTGACGACGGCGAACGACACGCACGCGCCGCTCTCCGTCAAGGCTCTCGAGGCCGGCAAACACGTCCTGGTACAGAAGCCGATGGCGCTGACCCTGGCCGAGGCGGACGTGATGATCGCGACCGCGAATCGGGCGAACCGTAAGCTGATGGTCTCGTTCTTTGAGTTCTTCCATCCTGCCTTCCGCCGCGCCAAAGAGATCGTGGATCAGGGCCTGATCGGGGATGTCTTCTTCTTCAAAGCGATCATGGCGTGGTACATGCCCAGCATGACGGCGTGGCGGTTCGACCCGAAGATCTCCGGCGGCGGCATTCTGATGGACGGCCATGTCCACCACATCGCGTACTTCCAGTGGCTCCTGGGCGATCCGCCGGTGGAGAGCGTCTACTCCGAGTTCGGAGCGCTGAACTCCACCGCGGCGGTCGAAGATACCGGAGTCACGCTCATCCGCACCGCGAAGGCGATCGCAGAGATCTCTGGATCGAACCGGCTCCTGGAGCCGAACGCTCAGTCTGGCCGCTATTTCAAGGAGTGGATTGAGATTTTTGGATCGAGGGGCACGATCCACATCGACCCGACCGAGCGACCATCGCTGCGCGTCTACATCGAGGGGAACGAGTTGCGGGAGAGTCTGGGCGGCGGATGGATCGCACCACGGCTCGAGCCTTCTCCTCCCCTGGAACGGGCCTACTCGAATCACTTCAATCCGGACGAGAACCCGTGGGTCGACGAACATCGCCACTTCGTCGATTGCTGCATCAACGACAAACCGGTCGTGAGCGACGGCTATTTCGGTCGAAAGGTTCTGGAGATTCTGATGGCAGGGTATCGATCGCACGCTGAGGGTCGAAAGATCCGGTTGCCCCTGGTGGCGGCGGGAGCGCCACGATGAAGCTTGGCGTCCTCGGGGCACTGCCTCGCACCTTCGGTGAGCTAACGGAAGAGGCTATCCGCGGCGTGCGGGCGATGGGGTTCGTCGGCACGGGCCTTCCAGCGGGAGACGACCCCGCCGGGGTCACCACCGACCGCGCCCGTCAGATCGGCCGGATGTTCGCCGACGGCGGGGTCGAGCTCGTGGAATACGGTCGATACGGGACCAACCTGGTAACCCTCGATGGCGCGGCGCGTCGCGCGCACATCGCCAGCCTGGGGCAAGCCTGTCGCGTCTCGCGCGCGGCGGGGTGCCCAGCGGTGATCACCGGTGCGGGAAGCATGAACCCGCGTGGAGCGTGGTTCCCGCATCGTGATAATTCTGCACCGGCTACGCGGGACCGTCTGGTGGCTTCACTGAAGGAGGCGGTGAAGTACGCCGAGGATGAAGGTGTCCTGCTCGGCCTGGAGTGCCATACCGTGACCCCGCTGAGCGACGCGGCGACGACGAAGAGCATTCTCGAAGAGGTGGGCTCGAAGGCGCTCAAGGTTCACCTCGACCCCATCAACTGGATGACGTGGGAGACGATCTACAACCAGGCCCCGGCGATTCAGCGGATGTTCGATACGCTGGGCGCGGATCGACTGCTCGGCGCCCACGATAAGGGTGCGGCAGTCGAGGATCGACTCATCATCCATATCAGTGAGGCCGTGACCGGTCAGGCTGACGACATCTTCGATCACGCCGCCCTTCTGCGGGCCGCGTCGACGATGCCGCCCGGATTCTTCGTCGTTATCGAGCATCTGAAAATCGAGGAGATGGCAGCGGCGCGCGCCCATCTCCTCGAAGTCGCGCGATCGATCGGCGTCCCGTTCGAGAACTGAGGAGGTGCAGCCTTGAGCCCGATGATTCGACCCCAGCCCGGCACACTGTGCCACACGTGCATTCGCGTCAAGGACATCGATGCCTCCGTGGCCTTCTACCACGGTCTCCTGGGCATGCCCATCGTCGAACGGCGTGATCCGCCGCCTCCCGGCGTCCGGATGGCCGCGCTCGGTCTGCAGCAGGATTACCTGGAGATCTTCCAGAACCGGCCCGACGCGGCGGTGGATTCGGCCGATCCGCAGTCGCTGCGCCTGAACCACATCTGCCTCTGGGCGGAGGATCTCGCCGGTCTGGAGGGCCGGGCTGCCGCGGCAGGCCATCCGTTCACACAGCCGATTCGCAGCAACCCCGGCTGGGTCGGCGCGGCGATCAACGTCTCCTGGATCGTTGATCCGGACGGCAACCGGGTCGAACTGCTTGAGTGGACGGGACCGGCGGCGTGAACGTGCGGTATGGGCATACGCTTCTCACCTGGGACGTCTTCCGCGAGCCGGCGAACATCGAGCAGGGCATTCGCGATATCGCCGCCCTCGGCTTCGAGGGGACCGAGACGGGCGGCGGTCTCTACGATTGGTGGGAGGCCAACCGTCCGGGGAGATTGAAGGCGATCCTGCGCGAGGCCGGGATCCCCATGGTCACGCTGTTCCACTCCGGGGAGTGGACAAATCCGGCCGCCGCGCCGGACCTGCTGGAGAGAGCGCGTCGCTGGTCCGACGCGATCGGCGACATGGGCGGCGAGATGCTCATGCTCGTGCCCGGGCGGCGGGGCGGGCAGGACATCGATGCTTCGCGCGGCGAGCCTGTCGAGCCGTTCGGCCTGGACGACTTCAAGGTAATGGCCGAGGCGATGAACCGGGCCGGCGAGATCGCGCAGCGCGCCGGAATCGACGCGACGATGCACCCCCACTGGGGCACGGCCGCGGAGAGCCGCCTCGAGATTGAGGTTCTGCTGGACAGCCTCGACCCGAAACTGATTGGCTTCGCGCCGGATACCGGGCAGATCGCCAAGGGAGGCGCGGATCCCTTCCCGATCATGGATCGCTGGAAGTCGATGATCCGCTACGTCCACATGAAGGATCTGGCGAAGGACTGGGAGGAGAAGCGTCGCGCGGGCGTGCCTCTGCGCAGCCCTGAGGGGTACTGCGAGATGGGACAGGGCGTCATTGACTTCCGGCGGATGATTTCGGCGCTGGAGTCGGTCAACTTCACCGGCTGGTTGATGGCGGAACTGGATGAGGCGAAGCGACCGGGCGGCGAGGCCGCGCGCCTGAGCAAGGAGTACATCGACCGGATTCTGCGCTAGGGAGCGCGCGCCCGGCGTTGAACGAGGACTCCCGCAGGGCGAGCCTCCAGCATTCGTGGCCCACGGCAGGCGTCCGCGCGCAGGACGGTTGCACGCCGGCCGGTGCCCTCATGGCTGAGCGATCAACATGTGACCTCCCGCGGCGCTCCCGAGCGGTCCAACCGAAACCGGTCACCGAGTGTGTACGGCAGCCGTGGCGGTCGTCGGCGCCTATCCTGGCGCCTAACGTTGACCGAGCGAGGATGGGCGGCGGCAACCCACGCCTCGCCGCTATCCCGCTTGTGCCGACAGTAACGGCAGAAAGGGCGTTGTCCCGACCTAGGTGCTGGAACGGTACCTGCGGATCCGTGTGCGGGACGCGCTCACGTCGCGTTTCATGCAAAGTCACGGCGTGGACAGAAACATCAGCGGCGGCCGCCACTTCGACGATCTACCGGGCATCGTCCGGATCGACCCGCTCGCGCTCTGTTACCGGGCAGAAGGTCACCCCGATCTGATCCGGGGAGCTCTCGGCATCCGGAGAGAACGAGTCCGGACGGCGACACTACCGGCGACCTCCCGCCGGCCGGCGAGCTCAGTCGAGATACTCGGCCAGATTCTCCTTCGCCCATCGCACTGAGGCAGCGAGGAACTCGCGGGGTGACTGATCGTCGTCCAGATAGAACGGCTCGATGAGCAGCGGGATGCTCCGCCCGTTCGGCGTCTCTCGGACGATGATGTCGCAGATAGTCCGGTTATCTGTACTGCCCTGACCCAGCGGCACGCTCGTCACGCGCGATCCGCGCGCCGGGCCGGTCGCGAACGGCGTGCACAGCACGTCCTTGAAGTGGCTGCTAACGATGTACGGCGCGAGCGCACGCGCACACTCGACCGGTTCCTCGAAGACGGAGAAGGCGTTGCCCGTGTCGATCTGAACGCCCAGGTTCGCCTGCCCGGCCCGGACGATGATGTCCGCGACCTCGTGGCCCCGCCAGTCGCAGTGGTTCTCCAGCGCCAGAGTGACACCGGACGACTGCACGGCCGCGCCGAGGCGGCGGAGGTTCGCCGCAACACGCGCCTTCCGCTCGCCCAGGGGCGGCCCAGGCGCCCAGCGCTGCATCGACATCGGACCTGGCGGCGTGCCCACGATCGTCAGGCCGAGATGCTTTCGCGCGCGGAGGATCAGTTCGGTAAGCCGTTCGTGCTGGGCATCGGCCTCCGCGCCGGTGAGGTAGAAATTCGCGCCCGTCCCGAAACCGACGAGCATCACGTCCTTCTTCGCAGCGTAGGCTGCGGCGTTTTCCAGATACGCGTTGTCAGTGCTCAGGTCGCGCAGGCGCACGTTCAGCGCGTTCAGGCCCGCCGCGACAGCAGCGTCGATCTGCGACGGGAGGTCGTCCTTCCCATTCGGGGTGACGATCAGGTTCGGCGTGGCTCCCAGTCTCATCGCCCTCTCCTTCGATGGGTCAATTCAAGAACTCGGCGAGGTGCACCTTGCCCCACGCCACGCTCTCTTCGAGGAACTTCAGTGGGTCGACACCCTCGGGAACGTAGAACGGCTCGATCAGCAAGGTGAGCGAAGCCGGGTCCGGCGACTCGCGCTCGAGGATCCGGCAAATCTCGACATTGTCGACGTGCCCCTGTCCGAGGGGCACGCTGACTGCTCGAGAGCCCCTCATGTCACCGGTCGCGAAGGGTGTCACGTGGACGTCCTTCAGGTGAGAACTGACCACCCACGGTCCCATCGCCCGCGCGCAGTCGACGGGCTCTTCGAAGACCGAGAACGCGTTGCCGGTATCGATCTGCATCATCAGGTTAGTCCGGTTCGCTCCACGGACGATCTCAACGACCTCGTGGCCGCGCCAGTCGCAGTGGTTCTCCAGGCCGAGGGTGATGCCCTCGCCGCGCACCGCGTCGGCGAGCGTGCCGAGGTTCTCGGAGAGCCTCGCCTTTCGCTCCGACAGTGGCGGCCCGGCGGCGAACCGATGGTGCGTGAGCATCGGTCCGGGGGCGAGGCTGGAGAACGTCGTTCCGAGGTGCCGGCGGGCATGGATGACCTGTTCGGCCACGCGGTCGATCTCCGCACGCGCCTGGGCACCGTGCAGGTAGAAGTTACCGCCGGTGCCCAACCGCAATTCCACACCTTTGCGCGCGGCGTGCTCGGCGACCTTGCGCAGGTAGTCGGGCGCCTTCCATTCCTCCCGGACGAACACTCCGAGACAGGTCAGCCCCAGCGAGGCGGCCTTGTCGACGCGCCAGATCAGCGGATCGGCGCCTTCGGGCGGCGGAAGCAGAGTGATGACGGAACCCAACTTCATGCGATCTCTCTCCTTAGCTGATTCAGGCGCCGATACCGGGCAGCGCCGCGTCGTACGGGAAGGCCACCTCGCGCCCGGTCGCGATCGAGACACGCGCGCACTCGAGGATCTCCTGCGCATCGCGACTGACGTGAGCGGAGACCATGCCCTCGATGGGGCGATCGGCCCGAATGCGAGAGATGAAGTACTCCGGGGCGTTGCGATCCCCGAGAGGGATCGCCGGCGCGTCGAGCATCGCCGGCTCGCGATCGCCCTTGCGGACGATCCCCACCCCGGCCGCGTCGCGCGCACCCAGCGTGTAAAGTGTCCCCTCGGTGCCATAGACGACCGGCCCGGCGGACGGCTGCCCACCAACCCAGGACCAGCTCGTCTCGGATACCGCGATGGCGCGGTCATAACGCAGCAGCATCACGACGTTATCGACATCCGAGTCCGCGTCCTTGGTGAGGCGGCCTCCCATCGCCATCACGCGGGTCGGCCGACCGAGGAACCAGCGGCAGACCGTCGCGCCGTACCCACCCTGATCGACGAGCGCGCCAGCCCCATTGAGGTGAGCGTCGTACAGCCAGTCGCAGAAGATGGGAGAACAGCCGATCTCGCGCGGGCCGGCGTGCCCGCCCGAGTAACGGAGCTTGAAGACATCACCTACCGCGCCGTTGCGCGCTAGCGCGTAGGCATGACGCAACTTCGGATTCCAGTTGTGCGGCCAGTTGATCATCAGGTGGGTTCTGGCGCGCGCGGCAGCCCGGAACAGTTCGTCGGCGCCGGCGAGGTCGGCGGCCATCGGCTTCTCGAGCATCACGTGGAGCCCGCGCGCCGCCGCGATCGCACCCCAGTGGGCCGACCAGCGGTTGTCGCCGAAGAGGAACAGCGCTTGAAGATCACGCTCCGTCTCCAGCAGAGCGTCGTACCGGTCGTAGGTCGGGCGACCATAGCGCTGGGCGAATCGCTCCCGGAGCGGTGCATGGGGCTCGGCCGCGGCGACGATCTCGGCGCCCTCGACCTTCGCCAGGTTCTCGAGGTTGCTCCATATGTGATCGTGGGTCAGCCCCAGAACTCCGACGCGTATCGTCACGCTCGCTCCTCCAGCGGGGCCATCTTACCGGTCGTCGGGGTGAACCGGAGATGGTCTGCCCTGAGCCACCCGGTGGCTATTTGATCGTGTGTCCCCCATCCACCACGAGGGCTGCCCCGGTCGTAAAGCGCGCCTCGTCCGAGGCAAGGTAGAGCACGGCCTGCGCGACATCCTCTGGCTGGCCGAGTTCCGGCACCAGGTAATCGAGCCGCATCTGATCCATGAACGCCCTATCTGCCTGAAGCGCCGTGTTCATCCCCGAGAAGGTGAAGCCCGGGCAGACCGCGTTGACCCGAATCCGATGGGGAGCCAACTCGACCGCGAGCGTCCGAGTGACGCCAACGACCGCCGACTTCGACGCCGTATACGCCGTGAGATTGGCCAGGCCGATGTAAGCGAGGTCGGAGCCGGTGTTGACGATCGCGCCGCCGCCTTGCTTGATCATCTGCCTTGCGCCGTACTTCACGGTGAAGAGCATGCCCTTGCAGTTAATCGCGAACGTCTCGTCGATCGCCTGTGCGCTCAACTCCGTGATCGGCCCATCCAGCGGGTGGAGGATGCCGGCGTGGTTATGGAGGATATCGAGTCGGCCATAGGTTTCGACCGCCACCTTCACCATGTTCTCGCAGTCGGCCTCGCGCGAGATGTCCGCCGCGACGAACGTCGCCGTACCGCCGCTGGCGTTGATCGCCGCGACCGTCGCCGCGCCGGTGACGGCGTTGCGATCCGCGCCGACCACCCGAGCACCCTCGCGCGCGAAGAGTCGCGCCGTCGCCTGGCCGATACCAGACCCGACGCCGGTGATGAGCGCCACCTTCCCCTCGACACGTGCCACGGCCGACCTCCCCCGGACTCGACGCCTCGCTCAGTCCTCGACGATCGCGACCGCCCGCACCGGCGCGGCGGTGGTCCCGGACCACTTCACCGGGAAGCAGGCGACTTTGAATCCGTGCGACCGGCCGATCTTGTCGAGGTTGGTGAGGTTTTCGAGGTGCCAGTAATCGTGCGTGACCATCACGCGGTGGGCTTCCCAGAACTGCTTGCGCTCGAACATCGCCCACACCGGCGGATCGAACGTGATCGCGTCAACGCCCATCACCTGTACGCCCTTCTCGATGAGCCAGATCGTCGCCTCGGCGGTCATGCCGCACTGGTCGGTGAGGTATTTGTCGCTGTCCTGAATCGCGCCAGCCCCGGTGTGGATGAGGACGATGTCCTTCGGCTTGACCCGGTAGTTGATCTTGCGGAGCGCCTCCTGGATCTCCGCGGCGCTGATGCCGCCGCCCTTCTCCTTCCAGGTGAAGTCGAGGACGACGCCATCGCTGTAGCACAGGTCGAGCGGTATCCCCTCCGGTCCCGGCGCACCCTTGCGGATGTGCTTCAATGAGTCGATGTGGGTACCGACGTGATCGCTCACCACGACCATGTAGCTGGCGGTCAGTTCGCCCGCCCCGTACTTCGCGGCGCCGATCCGCTCGGCGAACTCCTCCCACGACTCGTACATCACGAGCGCGGGCCGGACGATGCGCGGAAAGGTGATCATGTCGTTGTGCACGAGCATGCTGAGATCGACGAGGCGCTGTGCCACGGGACGGCTCCTGAGAGGTTGGTGCTCTCAGGATAGGGGATCGTCGCGCCAGGTGCGGCCAGGATGGCCCGATGAGAGATCGGGTACGGCCCGTCTCAGCCGGTCCGCCCGCCTGTCACGCGGGTGCGGCGATTCCGGTGCGCGTACGTCCTCTCGATGTAGGGCACGGCGTCCGGCGTCTTGCATCCTGTCTGGCCGTGATCGACGTGCACGGTCCCGATCGCTTGCGCCGTGGCGACGGCGGCATCCTTGAGGCCCGCGACACCGGCGCCGATCGCGATGAGGGTGTTGTTCATGGCGTAGCGGGTCCGGTTGGGCGCCGTGTGGATCGTCGCGACGATGCGGCCGAGGAGCGCCGTGGCGAGGTCTGGGGTCAGGCGGCCATCCAGCGCCGCGAGATTGAGGATGCTCCATCCCGCGGTCGAGATCCACTCACCGGGTGCGTCGATCCAGCGCATTGCCCGGGCGACCGCGTCGTCGCGGCGCGCGATCGTCCCCGAGAATGCGGCGGTGAGGATGTAGTTGTCCAGCGCGCCGAGCCAGACATCGATCTCTTCGACCGAGAGGTTCCGCGCGTCGGCGATCTGGAGCGCGAGGATGCGCGCGTCGTGCAGGCCGGAGTCCCAGAGGGGGAGTGCGAGATGAGGCTCGCCCGCGTATCTCTTCCGCAGCGTGCCCAGGTCGGGCAGGCTCACGCCGACCGTCTCCGAACGCACGCCGTGGGTGCGGTAGATCCGCGCTGTATTCGGCTTGCCAAACAGCCGCAGTTCGGCGGTGACCTCCGCGGCCCTCACGTCCGAATCAGCAACCATCGACCCTCTCCGCTCACCTGTCTCGCCTCAAGTGTACGGCGGAGCGCGACGCCGGCCGCCCGCCCTGCTCCCTCGAGGACCGCTCTGGGGCGCCCTGTGGGGTCGACCGCAACGTCCGCGCGCGGACCGACCGACACGGAAGTGCGAGACAACCCCCCGGCGAGCGGGTCGTGCGCGGGCTCCGGGGTTCTCAACCTGTAGGCGCTGCGGCGGCCTACCTCCAGCGCGACGCGGTTCGACGATGACCCCGTTGGCCAGTGGATGCGACAGGGCGCGCCCATCGACCCCCGCAACTGGATGAGGCGCGATCCGGAGGGAGATCAGCCTGCGGCGCTCAGGAGCGCGCGGCGTCGATCGACACGAGCACGGACGGGCCATCCGGGATCCGAGGAGCCGCGTCCACTGACTCATCGTGAACGTCTCGACAGTCTGGGCAGGCCGGCTTGCGATTCACCCGAGACGTGCGCTGATGCCAACTGCTCGCCGCGGCGACCGCGGTGTCATCAGGTCGACCGCAGCGTCCGCACCGCGGATCGACCCGACGCGGTGAGAATGAGATGACTCCCCTGGCGCTCGATTAGGCCCTGGCGCTCGGCCGTGCGGACTGCCCGCTGGGCGAAATCGGCCGACCAGCGCAACTCCTCGCTCAGGTGTGCGACCGCCGACTCAGCCTCATCCCCCTCGTGATTAGCGAGATGGATGACAAGCGATTCGGCGGCCAGCCTCAGTTGCTGCCGGCGAAGGCGCCGCGCCCGGGCGACTAGGCCGTGGAGCGGTGAGAAGAGTAGCGCCAGTCCGAAGTACACGCCGGTCATGGACGCGATCGCCCCGGCGACCGAGGCATTGAGCGCCACGGCGAGCACGAAACCGGTGATCGCCGAGAGGGCGCCTGCGAGCACGGCCAGACCGATCATGGTGGACAGCCGATCAGTCAGCAGGTACGCCGTCGCCGCGGGCACGATCATGAGCGCGACGACGAGGATCGCGCCAACCGCGGAGAAGGCCCCGACGGTGGTGATCGACATGACCGTCATGAGCGCGTAGTGGATCGCCACAGGCGAGAATCCGAGCGCTGCGGCCAGGCCGGGATCGAAGGTCGCGATCTTCAGTTCTTTGAAGAAGATGCCGACGAACAGGAGGTTCATCAGCAGCATCGCGCCCATCACGTAGAGCGGTTGCGGGCCGAAGACGGTGCCTCCGACGACCAGATAGTCCTGTGCCGCAAACTCGATGTTGCCATACAACACCGCATCCGTATCCAGGTGGACGTCGGCGAAGAAGCGCGAGACGAGGAACGTCCCGAACGCGAACATTGCCGGAAACACGATGCCGATCGCGGCCTGTCCGCCGACGCGCCGGGAACTCTGCAAGGCCTCTACCGCCGCGACGCAGATGATTCCGGCCGCCGCCGCGCCGAGGAAACCTGACAGAAGGTCCGGGCCGTGAGCGAGCCAGTACCCCACCACGATGCCCGGCAGAATCGCATGGGAGATCGCGTCGGCCATCATCGCCATGCGACGAAGCACGAGAAAGACGCCGAGAAGCGCGCACGCGCTGGCGATGAGCACCCCGGTCCCGACGACGATCAGATCGGACGTCGTCACGAGCGCGCTCCCGCCAGACGCCAGCGCCGCACCCGGTCCACGATCAGGCCGTGCCGGGGCGCGAACAGGATGGAGACCACCACGATCAGGGTGAGCGAGAGGATCACCATGGGCCCGGTCGGCAGACGGGCCTGCGTCACCGAGACCATCGCTCCGGCAACACCGGCTGTCGCGCCGAAGAAGGAGGAGAGGAGCAGCATCACGCCCAGGCGGTCCGTCCACTGGCGGGCCGCCACCGCCGGGCCGACGAGCATGGCCGCCATCAGTACGACGCCGACGGTCTGCAACCCGATCACCACCGCGATGACGATCAGGCTCGTGAGGAGAACGTTGAGCCGCCCCGTTGCAAACCCCAGGCTGGCGGCGAACTCAGGATCGAACGTGGCGAGCTTGAACTCCTTGTAGAAGAGGAACACAACACAGAGCGCGACGGCACCCAGAATCGCCATCGTCACGACATTCTCTTCGCGCAGGGCCGCGGCCTGGCCGAACAGGTAGCGATCCAGCCCGGCCTGATTCGCGTCGTTTCGTTTGGAAATGAAAGTCAGCAGGACGATCCCGAACCCAAAGAAGGTCGAGAGGACGATGCCCAGCGCGGCGTCTTCATCGATCCGCGTATCGCGCACGATGCGGATGAGCAGCAGCGCGCCGATCCAGCCGGTGATCGCGGCGCCGAGCAACAGGACGAGGATCGCACGCGTCCCCGTCAGGAGGAACGCGAGGCAGATGCCCGGCAGCGCTGCGTGAGAGAGGGCATCGCCTAGCAACCCCTGTTTGCGGAGGACCGCGAAGGACCCCAGCACTCCTGAAACGATCCCGAGCAGGGCTGAACCGAGCGCGACATTGCGGAGGGTGTAATCGAAAAGGAGATCGGAGAAGATCATCCCACGGCCGCGGACATCCCCCGGACCAGGCGTCCGAAAGAGGAGAGGCTCCCGCCGTACGTACGCGTCACGTTCTCGGGGGTGAACACCTCCGAAAAGGGCCCGGCGGCGATGATCCGCACATTGAGGAGCACTGCCCAATCAAAGTAGTACGGCGCCGAATCGAGATCGTGATGCACGCAAACAACGGTCTTTCCCTCGGAGCGGAGTGCGCTCAGGAGATCGACGATCGCGCGCTCGGTCACCGCGTCCACTCCGGCGAAAGGCTCATCCATCAGGTAGATCTGCGCGTTCTGAGCCAGCGCGCGTGCCAGGAAGACCCGCTGCTGCTGTCCGCCGGAGAGCTGACTGATCTGCCTTCCCGCGTACGCGGCCATGCCCACCTGTTCGAGCGCTCTCATCGCGGCATCCCGCTCAGATCGACCCGGGCGGCGCAGCCAGCCGAGTGTCCCGTAGCGACCCATCATTACCACGTCGAGCGCATCGGTAGGGAATTCCCAGTCGACGCTGTTACGCTGCGGGACATAAGCGACCAGGCGGCGCTGCTCGCGGTACCTCCTGCGGAAGATCTCCACCGTACCGGATACCCGCGGGACCAGATCGAGCACCGCCCTGAGCAGCGTCGATTTGCCGGCCCCGTTCGGTCCGATGATCGCGACCAATCTCCCGGCCGGGATCGTGAGATCCACATCCTCGAGTACCCGCTTGTCGCGGTAGGCGACGGTGAGATCGTGGACGTGGAGTGGGTCGGCTTCACCTGGCGTCACTTCAACGCCCTGGCGATCGTCTCGGCGTTGTGCTTGAACATCCCGACGTACGTTCCCTCCGGGGTGCCCTCGGCACCCATCGCGTCGGAGAACAGTTCACCGCCAACCTGCACGTCGAAGCCTCTGGCGCGGACGGCAGCCTGGACAGCCTCGATCGCGGCACGCGAGACCGAAGACTCGACGAAGATCGCCTTGACCTTCCGTTCGGCGATGAATGCGGCGAGATCCTGGACGTCCGCCGCGCCGGCCTCGGTCGCGGTCGAGATGCCCTGGAGCCCCTTCACCTCGAAGCCATACGCCTGCCCGAAGTAGCCGAATGCGTCGTGGGCAGTGATCAGGACGCGCGAAGGCTGAGCAACCTCGCCCGCCAGCGTCTGGACGTAGCGGTGCAGGTCTCCAAGTTCCTTCGTATAGGCCGCCGCGTTCGCCTCGAACACCTTCTCGGAAGACGGATCGACGCGAGAGAGCTCCCGTGCGACGACCGGGATGGTCTCCTGCCAGAGCGTGACGTCGAACCATATGTGCGGATCGTACTTGCCCTCAAACTCGGGTGGCTCACGAAGCCTGGATTCCGTCACGCCATCGGTCACCGGTACAGTGGGCTTACCAACCCGGGCCATCTTGACGAAGAGGTCGGTCATCCGGCCCTCCAACTCCAGGCCGTTGTAGAAGATGATGTCGGCGTTTTCGAGGCGGTTGATGTCGCCGGCCGATGGCTTGTAGAGGTGCGGATCGACGCCTGGACCCATCAACGCGGCCACCTCGACCCGCACTCCGCCGACGTTGCGGACCAGATCGGCGACCATTCCAGTCGTCGCCACGACCTGGATTCGCCGACCGGCGATGTCAATGGCGCGCGTGGACGGCACGTTGGCAGGCACGCAGGCAACCACAAGCAGCGTCACGGCAAGAATCAGACGCAGCATCACGCCCCCTCGACTTTAGTCCTCACAAAACCTTACGCTAGCGGGCGGAGAAACTGCTGTCAACCGATGCAGAGGCGGCTCGCTGGTACCATGGTCTCCCACGGAGGCAGAGAATCGCTATGGCGCGCACCCTCTTTCACCTCGACGGACAGGTCGCCCTCGTCGCCGGGGGCACCGGCGGCATCGGCCATACGCTCTCCCAGGCGCTCATCGAGTACGGCGCGAAGGTCGCCGTCTCCGGCCGGACCGCCGAGAAAGCGCGGACTGTCGCGGCGGAACTCGGCGCGGGCACACTCGGCCTCGTCTCGGCGACGACCGAGATGGCCTCGATCCGGCGACTGGTCGCCGACACGGCCACCCACTTCGGTAGGGTCGATCTGGTGCTGAACTGCATCGGCGGCAACGCCAGACACGAGGCGGAAGACTTCCCGGAGGAGGACTGGCGCCGCCTGATCGACCTGAACCTGACCTCGGCATTCGTCCTCTCCCAGGCGGCGGCGAAGCAGATGATGGCGCAGCCGCGGCGGCCAGGCGCGACGCTGGCCGGCAAGATCCTCCACATTTCGTCGGTGCGCAGCGCGCTGGGGATCCGCGCCGGGTACGTCGGCTACGTCTCCGCAAAAGGTGGCCTCAACCTCATGGTCAAGCAGCTCGCCACTGAGTGGGCCGAGCACGCCATCCTCGTCAACGCGATTGCGCCGACGTTTATCCGCACCGAGCAGGTTGCGGACATGCTCTCTGACCCGGTCTTCTACGACGGCCTCGTCAAGCGCATCCCGCTGGCGCGCGTCGGCGAAACCGAGGACCTCATCGGCGCGACGGTGTTCTTCCTGTCGGGCGCTTCCGACTTCGTGACCGGACAGACGCTCTTCATCGATGGCGGGGTCACGGCCTGCCAGTAGGGCGGCGCGGGCGCCCGCGCCCTTCGATCACTCGACGGCGATCAATTCGACATCGAAGATGAGCGTCGAACCGGCGGGGATGGGGCCTACCGCGCGATCGCCGTAGCCAAGCCGGGACGGGACGATCAGACGTCGTCGCCCGCCGACGCGCATCGTCGCCACGCCCTCGTCCCATCCCTTGATCACTCGCCCCGCGCCGACCGGGAAGCTGAACGGACGCGCGCGGGCGTGTGAGGAGTCGACCTGCGTACCGTTCTCCAGCCAGCCGGTGTAGTGCACGGTGGCGCGGCGATCGACCGCGAGCGCGCCTCCGCCAATCAGGATCTCCTGCCAGGCCAGTCCGGACGGTTGCTGCTCCAGCGGCAGATCGATCGGTTCCATCGGCACTCCCCTCAGCGGCGGGCACGGTCGAGCATCGCCTGCGTCGCCGACAGCGCTTCGCGGGATGCGGCCGCGGCATCACGCCCGGCCAGATCGTTGAGCCGGGCGCTGAATGGCTCCGGCGTGACCGGGCCCGCGTAGCCGAGGCGATCCAGTTCGCGGACGAAGTCGTCGAGGGGGATGCGTCCCGTTTCTCCGGGCAGCGCGCGCACCGTATCCACGAGTTCATCGCGCGGCGCCATGCCGGCAGGTGCATCGTTGACGTGGACGACGACGATTTCCTCGGCGGTCAGGCGTCGGATATCGGCCATCGACCCCGAATGCCAGAGATGCCACGCGTCGAGAAGCAGGCCGATGCCCGCGACTCCGATCGCCTCACGGACGCGGCGGTAGCCATCGAGATCGCACTCGAACGGGTGGGCGAACTGGGTCCGGAACGCCTTCGGACCGATGTACTCGATGCCGAGCGCACAGCCGCTTGCGCGCAGGATCTCCGCGATGGGGCGGAACCGGGCGACGTGCCAGGCCAGATTCTCTCCGTAGGGGCGCTCGTTCGACCCGGGAGGCATCCAGGTCGTGACCCGCGTACAGCCGAGCTCCGCCATCGTCGCGGCTAGTAGGGGAAGATCACGGATGCCGGCGGTGTGGACGCTCTCCTCCCGGTTCCAGGCAAACGGAAGGCCCCAGCTCGCCGCCTGGACCCCCGCGGCGGCGAGCGCCTGGCGCGTCGCAGGCACCCCCAGGTCGGCCACCTGACGCGCGTCGACGACAAGGCCGGCCCAGCCGGTCTGTCCGGCCAGCGCGATCTGGGCGCGTAGATCGAGATCGCGGATACCGATCGCGCCGGTACTGAGACTGGGGATCATGGACTCCTCCTGTCTGACGCAACAGACACTAACAGTCGCGAGGGTGGACGTGGAGATACGGGTCAGCGCCCGCCTTCGCGGCCGCTATGCTGAACGACAACGCGAGGACGCGGAGGTGACGCGCATGGCAAGACGACTCGAGGGGAAGTCGGCGCTCATCACCGGGTCGCGGCGTGGGATTGGCCGGGCGATCGCCATCGAGTTCGCGCGCGAGGGCGCCGACGTCGTTATCAACGGCGTCGGGTCGGCGGCGGGTGCCGAGACGGTCGCGGCCGAGGCTCGCGCGTTCGGCGTCCGGGCCGCGGTTGCGATGGGCGATGTCTCGAGGGCCGCGGACGTGCTGCGGATGGTCGATGCGACCGTCGCCGCCTTCGGCGGCATCGACATCCTCGTCAACAACGCCGGCGTCGAATCGATCGTGCCGTTCCTGGCGTTGACCGAAGCAGAGTGGGAGCGAGTGACCCACATCAACCTCAAGGGCGAGTGGCTCTGCGCCCAGGCGGCCGCGAAGGCGATGGTCCACCAGGGACGCGGCGGCGCGATCGTCAACATCGGGTCGGTCCAGGCGGGCATGGCTCTGCCGGGCCGCACACACTACGCGCCGACGAAGCGGGGCCTCGAAGCCCTCACTGCCAACGCCGCGGCCGAGCTGGCGCCTCACGGCATTCGCGTCAACTGCATCCACCCGGGGCTCATCGAGACCGACATGACCGACTGGGTGATGAAGGACGCGCAGATCCTGCCGATCGTCCTCGACAAGATCGCCCTCCACCGTGCCGGACAGCCGATCGAGGTCGCCCGGGTGGCGGTCTTCCTCGCCTCGGACGATGCCAGTTACGTCACCGGACAGACGCTCTACGTCGACGGCGGCTTTCGCATCCTGTAGGGAGCGGATGGGCGGCGGCAGACCGCGGCCCCCACCACGCCGACGCACCGGCCGACTCGCTCCTCGAGGCGAGCCGTGCGGCGATGGCGACCGACCGGTGTCGCTACACCGGCCAGTCCTCCCTCCGATAGGGCGCATCCCAGAACATCCACTCATACCGGCTGCTGAGGACATAGTTCCGCGTCGCGCGCGCACGCTCGGCCGCGGAGGCGTGGACGGCGAGGCTGTCGAAGATCTCCTCCAGCTGTCGGGTCCGCTCGGCGAGCATCCCTGGGCCGTAGAACTCGATCCATTCGGCGTAAATCGGGTCCGCCGGGCGCGGCTGCCGGTAGAGCACGTCGCCGACGTGGATGTACACGCACGGGCAGGGCAGGAGCGCACCCAGCGCCTCCACGGTCGAACCGTTCGTCGCCCAGTAGAGCATGTGCCGGGTGTAGGCGTAGTTCGCGGCGTTCATCTCCCAGTCGCGGCGAGTCAAGTCCAGGTTCAGAGCCTTGGCGTGCTTGTGGTGGAAATGGTGCTCCATCGAAACCAGGAACTCGGTGCGCTTCAGAAGAGCCTTCATCAGATCGCTCTCGGCGGCTCGGCTCGCGATCGTCGCCGTCGCGCGGAGGAACTCCTCCAGGTAGAGCCAGTCCTGCATGACATACCGGCGGAAGATCGCCCGATCGAGCGTCCCCGCGGCGAGATCGCGCAGGAAGGGGTGCGCGAGGATCCGGTCCCAGATCGGCATCGCCGTCTGACGCAGCGCGACCGACGGACGTAGCGCGAGATCGACCATCGACAACCTCCGTTACGGCAGGAAGGCGTTCGTGAACGCCCGGTTCACGTCGATCGCCTTCGCGATGAGCTTGTTTTCCAGCATCCAGTCGGCGTGCTTCTGCCATTTCTCGGCAGTCTGGATGCCCCACTTCGGCGCGTCGGCCCGGTACTGCGTGCTGAGAACGGCCTGACTCCGGCGGACCAGTTCCTTATCGAGGTCCGGCGCGGCGCGGAGCAGGATGTCGGCGGCCTCGGTCGGGTTCGAGACCGCGTATTCGTACCCGCGCGAGGTCGCGGCGACGAAGCGGCGCAACGCCTCTGGCCGGCCTGCGATGGTCTGCTCGCTGGAGATGAAGACGATGGTGTACAGGTCCGGCACGCACCACTCCCGCTGCGGGATGAAGACGAGGCGGTTACCCTTCAGTTCGAGATCAATCCCCTCCCAGGCCGGGAGCATGCTCACGACGTCGACCTGATCGGCGAGGAGCGAGGGGCTGAGCCGCTGGCCGACGTTGATCATCTCCACTCGCTGGATCGTCGCGCCGTCGCACTGCATGACGGTGCGCAGCGTCGGCTCGATCTGCGCCAGGCCCGAGGTGCCGAAGCGCTTCCCCTCGAAGTCCTTCGGACGGGAGACTCTCCGTCCCTCCTTCGCGGCATAGGCCGCGGTGTTGTGCTGAAGAAGCGCGGCGACCGACACGACCGGAACATCCTGGGCCCGGGCGATCTCGACCGCCGGCTGATAGCTGATCCCCAGTTCGGCCTGGCCTGCCCCGACGAGCTTGATCGAGGCCGAAGGGTCGGAGGGTTGCTGGATCTCGACTTCGACGCCCGCCTCGGCGAACCACCCCTTCTCCCGCGCAATGTAGAGGCCGCTGTGATTGGTGTTCGGGAACCAGTCGAGCACGAGCGTGACTTTCTCCGGCACCGGCGTGGGTGAAGGCGGCGGTGAGGTCGGAGCTGCCGCGGGCGCGCAGGCCAGCGCCGCGAGGGTCACAAGGGTCAGAAACGTGCGCAAGGACGACATGCGTTGCTCCTCCATCGACAGAACCTGGGAGGAGCACATGCACACAGGCCACGACCGGCGTTACCGCCGCGACATGGCACGCCCCACCGCCACGCACGGGCCCAAGAGCCAAACCAGCCCCGGCCGCGCGCCGCGATGACGATTCCCGCTTCCCTTCGCTCGTACTAACGAGATCAGGTTGTAAGAGTTGGTGGTCCTGATACCGCCTCTCAGCTACTCGCTCCCCCGCGGGACAGGCAATCTGAAGTTGTCGCTTCAGCCATTATACGGGCGGCGCGGCACTGCCGCGCAGGAGGGTCACGCCGATGCATGGACTCACGCCGGACGCGCTTGTCTACGATGTGAGCACGGCCGCGGAGCCGGCGGTGTCGCCCGACGGGCGGAGAGTCCTCTACAGCGTGGCGCGTGCCGATCGCGCCCGCGACCTCAACACCCGACAGATCTGGGTGGCCGATCTGGCCAGCGGCACCCACAGGCAGGTCACACGGACCGGCGATCGCAACCGGGGCGCGCGGTGGGCGCCAGGCGGCGATCGGATCGCGTTCGTCTCCGATCGCGCGCCGCGCAGCGCCGTATTCGTCTGCGAGGTCGACGCGGTCGGAGATCCCCGCGAGATCGTGCGCCACGATGCGGAGATCAGCGATCTTGCCTGGGCACCGCACGGCGGCGCCATCGCCTATTGCGCCCGGCAACCGCTTGATGCCGATGCCGCGTCACCGACCGCGAACGCGCCGCGAACCACTGCCCGGATCGACTACAAGCGCGATTCACAGGGCTACCTCGGCGACGACCGGCGGCACATCTTTGTCGTCGATCTCGCCAACGGCTCGCGCCGCCGTCTGACGCGGGGGGCGCTCGATCGGGCGGCGCCGGCCTGGTCACCCGACGGACTCTGGATCGTGACGCAGGTCGCCACCGCCGGAGTCATCACGAGCCAGCTCGAGATCATTCGCGTCGATACGGGTGACGCGCGACGCCTCGGCGAAGAGGATGGCGCGATCGCGACCTGGGCCTGGGCACCGGACAGTCAGTCTCTTCTTTTCAGCAGTGACCCAGATCGATCGGGTCAGACGGAGTTCTTCCTCCACAACCTCGCGAGTGGAGCGACCCGTCGGATCACGACCGACCTGGCGATCCTGCCCAACGGCGGCTTCCCGGCACTCATCCCTCCGGCGCAACCCCTGTGGCTCGACGAGAATCGGGTGCTGTTCGCGGCGGCACGCAACGCGCGTAGCGGGCTGTACGTGCTCGATGTGATGACGGGAACGGTCGCCGAAGAGGAGATCGCCGCGACGCAGCGGAACGACTTCAGTGCCGACCGCACGGGCACCCTGGTCGCCCAGACGGAGGCATCTCCCGAGGCGCTGGGCGAGATCGTCCTGCGCGATCGTCGGACGGGCGCCTCGCGCGCGCTCACCAACCTCTCACGGCCGCTGGTGGGCGGGGCGGGACTTACCTGGGAGCGGGTGGAGACGACCCACGCCGGGTACGCGATCGAGGGATGGATCCTCAAGCCGCCGGGGTTCAGTCCTGCGACCCGCTATCCCCTCGTCATGGACATCCACGGTGGACCGCAGGCGTTTTATGGGTACGGCTTCACGACGGTCCAGCTCGCGCTCGCCGCGGCCGGATTCGTGACGCTGTTCTGCAACCCGCGAGGGTCGACCTCGTACGGCCGCGCGTTCACCAGTGCGGTCTTCAACGACTGGGGTGGCCACGATTACGGCGACCTCATGGCGATGGTCGATCACGTCGCGGCGCGACCGTACATCGACCACCACCGACTGGGCGTCTTCGGCTACAGCTACGGCGGGTACATGACGTCCTGGATCATCGGTCAGACCGATCGGTTCCGGGCTGCGGTGTGCGGCGCGCCCTGCTTCAACCTCACCTCGATGTACGGCTCGAGCGACATCGGCCACAGTTTCGGCGCGCACCACTGGGGCGGCCCGCCCCACGCAAACCGTGACTGGTATCTGGCGAGATCGCCCTCAACGCACGCCCACTGCGCGACCACGCCCACACTCATCGTCCACGGGGAGTCGGACGATCGCTGCCCGATCGGCCAGGGCGAGGAGATGTACACCGCGCTCAAGGTGGCGGGCTGCGAAGTCGAATTCGTCCGCTACCCGGGAGGTTCGCACCTGTTCCAGCGGATCGGACCGCCCTCTCACCGCGCCGATTACCTGACGCGGGTGGTGGGATGGTTTGAGAAATGGCTAGTGGATAGTGGCCAGTAGGTGGCGCGTGATGAAGCAGGTGTTGATAGAGGTGGTGCAGTTCCGCCGTGCGACTACATACTCACGAACAGTTTTTCAATGACCCGCACATCGACGGGAAGCACAATCAGCCAACTGAATACGTGCCGCGAATGTGATGCGGGTGAATCCAGCGGGTTCGGATTCAGCATTTCACACTGTTTTACCGGCATGTCCGCTACCTAACCTGCAGCCCAAGCCACTGTCCACTATCACCCGATCTCGCGCAGTGCCTCGAGCGCGCTCAGGTTCTCCACCGCGCTGACGTCACCCCGGTCGTCGAGGCCCAGGTAGCAGGCGCGCACCAGGCGGCGAACGATCTTCGCGTTGCGCGTCCGGGGGATCTCGCGAACGAAGCCCACGCGCGCGGGCCGGAGGGGGCGACCCAGGTGCGCAGCGATGTGATCGGCTATCGCGTGCCTCAGGGCGTCGCCCGCTTCCGCGGCAACCGTCGGGACGACGAGCAGGACGAGGATCTCCCCACGAAGCGGATCGGGAACGCCAATTGCGACCGCCTCGGCGACGGCGGGATGCGTCGTGGCCGCGGATTCAACCTCGGCTGGACCGACCCGCTTCCCCGCGAGTTTGATCGTGTCATCCGATCGGCCGTCGATGTACCAACGCTCGTCGTCGCCCGTGCCGACCCGGCGTGCCCAGTCGCCGTGGCGCCAGATGTCGGGCCACGTGGACCAGTAGGTCTCAAGATACCGATCGTGGTCGTTCCAGAACCCGGCCGCCATCCCGACCCAGGGCTGACGGATCGCCAGTTCGCCCACCGCGTCGCGAACGGAGTGTCCGGCCTCGTCGAGGACGTCGGCGGCCATATCTGGAGTGGGGCTGGAGAAGCCGCACGGCCAATTCGGCTGCACCGTCGACCCGGAGAGGATGCCACCGCCGATCTCCGTGCCGCCGGTGTAGTTCACGATGGGGCAGCGGCCGCCACCGACGTGCGTGAAGAACCACCACCACGGAGCCTCGTTCCACGGCTCGCCGGTCGAGCCCAGCGCGCGGATGAGCGAGAGATCGTGGCGCCGGACAAGGTCGACCGGGTGGCGCATCAGCGCGCGCACCGCAGTGGGCGCGACGCCGACGACTGTCGCCTGAGCCCGCGCCGCGATGCCCCAGAGCCGATCCGCCTCGGGGTAGTCGATCGCGCCGTCGTAGAGAACCATCGTCGCGCCGAGGAGCAGTGTCCCTACGATGAGCCAGGGTCCCATCATCCAGCCGAGGTCAGTGAGCCAGAAAACGCGGTCATCGCCCTGGACGTCGAAGCACATCGCCAGATCGTGCGCGGCCTTAATGGGGAAGCCGCCGTGGACGTGGACGATCGCCTTCGGCCGCCCGGTTGTGCCGGAGGTGTAGATGAGCATGAACGGGTCATCGGCCGCGGTGTCTGCCGGGGGCGTTTCAACACCGGAGGGACCCGGGTCGACGATCTCGTGCCACCAGTGGGTGCGGCCCGGCTCCCAGCCAATCTCTCGATGCCCCACCCGGCGCTGGACGAGGAGATGGCGCACGGAGGGCGCCCGCACGGCCGCTTCGCGCGCGATTGCGAGCATCGGCACGAACCGGCCGCGGCGCTGGACTCCGTCGGCCGTGATGAGGAGCACCGCCTCCGCGTCGTTCAGGCGCTGTGCAATCGCCTCGGCGGCGTAACCGGAGAATAGCGGCGTGTAGATGGCGCCGACGAGGCCGCAGGCGAGTACCGCGACGACGCACTCCGGTGTGAGCGGCATGAAGACCCCTACCCGATCGCCTTGCCGGACACCAAGATCTCGAAGCGCCTGCGCGCAGCGACCCACGCGGTGCCGCAGTTCGGCGCGCGAGATCGTCGCGCGACTGCCCTCCTCGCCCTCCCACACAATCGCCGCGCGATCGTCGCCCTCGCTTCGGGCGGCGAGACATGCCGCGGCGTAGTTGATCCGACCACCCACGAAGAAGCGGGCGAAGGGCAGACCATCGGTCAGATCGAGCGCGCGCTCGAACGGCCGCGACCACGGGATGCCGAGGAACCGGGAGACGCCCTCCCAGTAGGCGCCGGGATCAGCCCGCGCGATCGCGTTGAGGTCCGCCGGGGTCGCGACGCCCAGGGACCGTGCGAAGTGCAGAACCCGGGCACGGGCAAACTCGCGAGGCCCGGGATGCCAGGCCGGGACGCTCACGGGCGCTCGGCCTCCCACGAGTGCCACACGCCCCGAGCGCGGGCGGCGAGGTGCCGGCGGATGCCCTCGACGAAGAGTCGCTCCTCGTGGCTGAGTGGCGGGTCCATCTGCGCCAACCGGGCATCGACCTGGTCGTCGGGCAGGCCGCACCAGATCACCTGCGGGTCGCCCTGCTCCTGCCGGCGCATCGTCACCAGGCCGCGCTCGGCGAGCCGTTCGAGGACCCTCATTGTCTCGCTCGGTCCAAGCAGCGGTGGACGATCGCGCCGCTCCCAGGCGCGCCAGACCGCGCCCATCAGCGCGCGCGGACGGATCCCCAGCTGTTCGGCCTCCTCGCGCACGCGCAGGACCAGAAGGCTCTGAACCTGCTCGATCGACAGACCGGCATCCTGCGCCGAGCGATGGGCGATCGCCTCGACGATCCGCTCAGCGTGCTGCTGAACCTCCGGCGCGTCCACGGGGCCATGCTACTCTGGTCATCTGGGCACCCGCGATCCCGCGCTCTACTACCGCTTGCCCCGTCGCCCGATCCAGGTCGCGGCCGCGGTGCTCCTTCTCACGCTGCTGGCCGGGCTCGTCGTCGCTCTCACGCAGCGCCACGCCTTCCTCGCGGCGACCCTCGCGTCGCTCGATCTCGAGAGGCCGATCGCCGACCCCCAGGCCCTCATCGTCGGCGCTAACCTGAGGACGACATGGTCGGACGCGCGGATTGCGGAGGTCGCCCGTGAAGCGAGGGTGCCGATCGTTGTGCTGGGCAGGCCGTTTTCACCGGATGTCCTGGCGCCGGCGGTGGGTAGTCCCCGCGCGGACCACCTCGCCGCCGCCGGAGTACCGCCGGAGCGGATCGTGGCGGTGCCGCACGGTGAGGATCTGTACGAGTCGCTGAGTGCGCTGGCGGTGGAGGCACGGGCGCGCGGATGGCGCCGCGTCCAGTTCGTCGGCGCGCCGGGTGGCAGTCGACGCGTCCTCCTGGCCGCCGATCGCATCCTCGGCGGCGAGGGGATCGCAGTCGGTCAGATCCTGGTGCGTGACCCCGAAATTGGCGACCGACTCTGGTGGACGGACACGCAGTGGCGGACGCAGGTCTTTTACAACTGGATGCTGCTGCTCCTGGGGCGGGTCTCAGGGCGGCTCTGAACGAGGAGGATGGCGTGAGGGTCGGGTTCTGCTTCAAGGTCAAGGAGTCGATGATCCCCGAATACAGGCGCCGGCACCGCGAGGTCTGGCCGGAGATGCTCCAGGCGCTGCGTGAGACTGGCTGGAAGAACTACTCGCTCTTCATGCGGGACGATGGCCTGCTTTTTGGCTACCTGGAGACGGACGACTTCGATCGCGCCCGGGCACTGATGGCCGAACGAGAGGTCAACCTGCGCTGGCAGCGGGACATGGCGCCGTTCTTCGAGATCGAGTCCGGGCGTCGACCGGACCAGGCGATGCTGCAGTTGGATGAGGTCTTCCACCTGGACTGAGAGACGGCGGGCGCCCGCAAGTGCCGCCCGCTCAGTTCTGTCCTGCCGTGGCCCTACGGGCAAATCACGCACGCGGTTGCCCACGGCAGCGCCCGCAGGCGCTCGGCATCGATGACTCGCCCGCACCGCGCGCAGCGGCCATAGGAACCACGCGCGATCCGCTCCAACGCGGCGTCGACCTCGGCAAGTCGTGCCCGGAGTGCCCCCTCGACGATCGCATTCTTCCGCGACTCAACCGCGTCGGGGGTGTGGTCGCCGATCCTCTTGCCGTACTGCGGCCTCGCACCGACGTCGGCCGCTTGCCGCGCGAGCGCGCCAACCTCGCCCAACAGGACGGCTCGCCTTTCGTGAAGGATCCGCTCCGCGGCAACGAGTACGTCGGGCGTGACGGGCGACCGGGGTCGCTCTCCCTCGCGATCGGCGAGATCCCAGTCGTCGAGCCGACGGCTCACCGGGCCATCCTATAGGATGGCGCCTCGTGGTGCGGGTCGAGCTTGGCTGGCGAGTGCCGATGTGGCCGGCCGACGACGCGCCGGGCACCGTGCTCGTCCGGCAGATCGAGAACCACCTGCGCCATCTCGACGGTGCCTTTCGGACCGCCTGGCTCTCCGATCACGTCGTGCCCGGGAACGGGTGGCGCGGGCCGCACCCGGATACGCTCGAAGCCTGGTCGGCAATCTGCCACTTTGCGGCGGTGTTTCCGCGCTATCGGTTTGGCCATGTGGTGATGAATAACTCGTTTCGAAATCCCGCGCTTCTGGCCAAGATGGCCGCGACAACGCAGTTACTCACGGGCGGGCGGCTGATCATGGGTATCGGCGCGGGGTGGAAGGAGGATGAGTACACGTCCTACGGCTATCCGTATCCCCCGCCGGCAATCCGCATCGGCCAACTTGAGGACGGAGTGCAGATCATGCGCGCGATGTGGACGGCCTCGCCCGCGACGTTCCACGGCCGCCACTTCTCGGTCACCGACGCGTACTGCAACCCGATGCCGGACCCACCGATCCCGATCATGATCGGCGGTGCCGGTGAGCAACTGACACTCCGCGCGGTCGCGCGTCACGCCGACTGGTGGAACATGCCGGGCGGGTCACCCGCGACGTACCGGCGCAAACTCGACGTTCTCTCCGGGCATTGCGCGACGATCCGACGCGATCCGGCCACCATCGCACTGACGTGGGAGACCGGCGTCGTCGCGGTGGCGCCCACCCGCGCCGAGGCCCGCCGTCTCGCCCAGGCGAGCCGCTTCTACCAGGCTTCAGGCGGCGACGAGGCCTGCCTGATCGGTGAGCCGGGCGATGTGGCCGACCAGATCCGCGCCTTCACCGAGCTTGGCGTCGGTCACGTGATCCTGCGCTTCGCGGATTTCCCGGCAATGGACAGCGCCGCGTACTTCGCCGAACACGTCGTTTCCCGGCTGGAGACCTGAGGAGGCCCCGTGCGACGCGACCTGACGCCCGACGATATCGCCGACCTGCTGCACGCCCCAAAGTGTTCGACCCTTGCGACCTACCGTAGAGACGGTATGGTGCTCCTTTCGCCGGTCTGGCACGAGTGGCGCGAGGGGACGTTCTGGGTCCACGTCGGACGCAACGACGTCAAAGGGCAGCACGTCCGGAGCGATCCACGGGTCAGTCTCGTGCTGTACGACGATACGCCGCCCTACTGCGGGATCGAAATGCGCGGGCGCGCCACGCTCATCATCGAGGGAGAGCGGGAAGCGGTGCGGCGCATCGCGATCCGCTACCTGGGTGAGAAGGTCGGCAACGCCTACGTGGATGGCTTCAACTGGGAGGGGATGCTCTTGCGGATCGACGCCGAGCGCACCCGGATCTGGGACTTCCGGGACGAGTACACCGGCCTCGGCGGATAGCCGCTCGGTACGGGCAGGCGGAAACAACCGCTGCCTGCCGATGCTATGGAATTTTCAGTCCCCCTCCTCCTCGGACGTCACGCGGCGATAGAACGCGGCCCGCCGGCCCATCGTCGCCTGGGCAAGCTCCGGACCCACGACGCCGTACCGACGCAGGGCGTGGTTGATGACCTCTATGCCGGCCTCGAACTCCGGCTGGACCACCTCGGATACCGGTATCGCGCGGAGCCGGTTGACGACCCGTTCGTCCACCGCACGCGCGACGATGTCGAGACGAGGGTGGAGCGATCGTGCATGCTGGCAGATCAGTTCCGCGGTCACGCCATCCGGGATGAGCACGGCGAGCAGACGCGCCCGTTCAAGGCGAAGGTGCTCCATCACCACGGGATTCGCCGCATCGCCGTAGGCGACTGGCACCCCGCGCGCTCGGAGGGTGGCGACGATCTCGGGATTCAGCTCGACGACGACGTAGGTGAACCTGCGCGCCGCGAGCGCGCTGGCGAGTTCGCGGGCGACCCTGCCGTAGCCGCAGATGACGGTGTGATTGCGCAGACCCTCGGTATCGCCGTGGATCTCGACGGGCTGGGTGAAGCTGGTGCGGAGCAGCGGGATGCGCTCGCCGAGCGTGATAAGGGGATCGGCGAGGCGGGGAAGGAACGGGGCAATGAGGATCGAGATCAGCGCCGTGGCGACGATGAGATCGAAGTCCTCGGACGAGAGCGCACCGGACGCGATGCCCAGACGGGCGAGCACGAACGAGAACTCGCCCATCGTCGCGAGCACGAGTGCGGCGGGGACGAGCATCCGCGCGCGCTGCCCGAGAAGAGCGCCAGCCGCGACGACGATTGCCCCCTTTCCCAGGAGCGTCGCCGCGAGCAGAGTGACGAGAGCGTCCGCCCGGGTGACGACAACGTACGGCTGAAGCAGCAGGCCGAGCGAGACGAAGAAGAGCGAAGCGAAGAGATCCCGGAGCGTCCTCACCTCGCCGATGATCTGGGCGCGATAACCCGAGGTCGCCAGGCCTAGACCGGCGAGGAACGCGCCAAACGCCAGCGAAAATCCGGCGAACTGACTGAGCGCGGCGACGCCGAGCGCGAAACTCACCGAGCCCAGCAGAAACAGTTCATGCGAGCGCATGAACGCGGCGCGATCGAGCAGCCAGGGAGCGACCTTCAACCCGACCAGGTAGACTGCCGCCACGAGCATGGCTCCGCTGACGAACGCGCTTCCCAGGGTGGGTAGGGGGTCCTCCACCGAGGCGCTGGTGAGGATAGGCAGGAGCGCCACCATGGGCACCATCGCAATGTCCTGCGCCACGCAGACGCCCACCGCGAATCGACCGTGGGGGGCACCGGTCTCGCTCCGCGCCAGCAGCACGCGAATCGTGACGACAGTGCTCGTCAGCGCGAGGAGCGCGCCGATGAGAATGCCCTGACGAAGCGACATACCCATCATCGGCGCGATCGCGACACCGAGCGCGACAGTCAGAGCCACCTGTACGAACCCGACCAGCAAGCCGGAGCGCCCGAAGGAGCGAATCTCGCGCGGGCTGATCTCGATGCCCACGGCGAACATGAGGAGTGCGACTCCGAGTTCGGCGAAGATCTCCACGTTGTGGCTGTCGACGAAATGGATCGGGATCACGTTCATCGCGAACCCACCCAGGAAGTACCCGAGGATGACCGGCTGACGGAGGCGCTGCGCGATCAGTCCGCCGATGTAGGCGGCAACAATCGCGGTGACCAGATCCTGGATGATCCGCCCGTCGGCACCCTCAGCCACGGCGAAGGAGGTAAATCGTCGCCGGCAGTCCTCGGAGGCCCAGGCCGACCCGGCGCTGGACACGCAGCCCGGTACCGGCAAGCGCGCCCTCCAGCGCATCCTGTGCCGCGGTGAGGATGGCCGCGCGCCCCTCGGCTCGGAGCACGCGACCCACCTGACTCAGGAATCGGGCATACAGCGCCGCCGGATCGACGGCGCCGTCAGGCAGGCCGAATTGCCGGCCGAAGGGAGGATTGGTCAGGATCACATCGACGCTGGCCGTCTCGAGCGGAAGTTCGAGTGCGTCCCACTGCTTCACGGCCATGTTCACGCCCGCAGCCCGCGCGTTCACTCGGGCGCGCTGGGCAGCAGATCGATCGCTATCGCCGCCAAGTAGCGCCGCGAACTCTTCGGTGAGGCCGCGCTCGATGAGGAGCGTGCCCGCACCGCAAAACGGGTCGACGACGAAGTCCGTCGGTTTCGGTTCGGACAGAAGGACCATCGCGCGCGCGACCGCCGGCTTCAGCGAGCCGGGAAGCGGCCGGACGCCCTCGGGCAGCGCGCGCATTTCGCCGCCACTGACGCGGACGCCAACAAGCGCCATGCCACCGACGATGCTGAGCCAGGCCTCCACGTCTGCTTCGTCGCCAGATGCCGGTCGGACGCCGCGCCAGCGTTGCCGGAGCGCGCTCTCCACCGCGCTCTGCGCGTCGACGCGACGGAATCCCTGTGCGCCCGATAATCGTGCCACGACCCGGAAGGTCTTCGGCGCGGCGCGGCGCTGTTGCATGAAGCCGCGCAGGGCATCGTCCACTCGCGCCGCTTTGAGCACCACGGCGGAGATGTCGGAAAGCCCCGCCGATCCGTGCCGGATATCCCGGCCGCGCGCGGCGAGGATGAACACGTCTTCCACGGTGCGCAGTCGCAGCCAGAGACGGGTCTGCCTCGTCCCGCTGAACTCCAGGATCGAGGTGCGATCGTCAAAGCGGCGAAAGGAGGTGATCGGTCGGGCCTCGGGGATCGCCGCGCGGATCTCCTCCATCGCGAGCTCCTCGAGTCCGGGCACAACGTGGACGAGGATTCGCCGATCGCGGCTCTCCTCCGGCGCCAATGGCGCCGGGCGATCCACGCGGCGTGTGGGCGGGCGAGCGCGAGTCGGACGTGGCGTCCGACGGTCGTTGGCGTCTGCGCGCGGTCCCCGCCGGACGGCCGCGGTCGGCGCCGGCCGGTGGGGTGAGGGCACTAAAGTGAGTTCCCGGTGAGATGCGCAGCCGCCATGTTATGTTCACTCGGCTCAGTCGGACTGGGGTCGATTGGGCGGGAGGACACGGGCGTGCGCACGATGCCGGCGGCGCTGGCGCGGTGGAAGC
>Ga0194132_10002775_pt1 | contig 32224 bp, 32 predicted proteins | sample TA2KigOf80mmetaG_FD_148612 | JGI IMG/M metagenome (GOLD analysis project Ga0194132, IMG submission 148612) | Freshwater microbial communities from Lake Tanganyika, Tanzania - TA2015054 Kigoma Offshore 80m | ecosystem: Environmental > Aquatic > Freshwater > Lake | place: Tanzania: Lake... | reverse complement strand
TTCGGTCTTCTGCAAGAAATACTTCTTGAAGTTGTCGCCGAGAGACCAGATACGCACCGCGCCTTTTGTATCTTCCTTGAAATTGTCGGCAGCTACGAATCCCAGGAGATCGGGAACGCTGGCGGAAACCACGAGCTCAAAGAGATTGTTTGGCGCAGGCGCGGCCGCCGATTCGTCGTTAGTAACGAGGTCGATGCGGCCATTAGGATCGTCAATCCATCGTTGCGCCTCTTCGGCATTCATGTCATTCCGCAATCTGCGCGTAACCGTTGCCAACAATTCCTGAAACTGCTTAAAAGACATCGTTTTCATGGCACTACTCTCCTGGCACGCCCCCGACCATGCGACAAGCACAGCTTATAAGGCGCGACCGATTCAAAGAACTCTGATATATAATATACCATTAAATATGGTAATTTGTCAATATATTGCCAAAAAGGCCTTTTATAAGTACTATTTGTGTAATGAAATCTGAAATACATCCCACCTATTACGAAAAAGCCAAGGTTACCTGCTCGTGCGGCAACTCCTTTACCGTCGGCTCCACCACCGCCGAAATCGGCGTTGAAATCTGTTCTAAGTGTCACCCATTCTTTACGGGTCAGGAAAAGATGCTCGACACCGCGGGCCGTATCGACAAGTTCAAGGCACGTCAAGCAAAAGCTGCGAGCGCTGTAAAGACCGTTAAGAAACCGCGTGTACCGAAAGTAGAAAAAGTGAAAAAGGCATAACAATACTATGCAGACGGCAATCCTTGAAGTGAGAGCCGGTGCGGGCGGCGACGAAGCCGCCCTTTTCGCGGGCGATTTAGTGCGCATGTACGAACGCTACGCCGCGGCACAAGGGTGGTATTTTGTAATAGTTGACGCTAACCAAAACGATTTGCGTGGCTATAAAACATTTGTTGGCAAAGTCACCGGCGAAGGCGCCTTTGACGCCTTTAAAAATGAAAGTGGTACACACCGTGTACAACGCGTACCTGCAACCGAAAAGCAGGGTCGCGTACACACCTCTACCGTTACCGTTGCAGTGCTCCCCGAAGTAGAAGCAAAGGAAGTAGTCATAAACCAAAACGATCTCGAAGTTACCTTTTCCCGCAGTGGTGGCCCTGGAGGACAAAACGTTAACAAGGTAGAAAGCGCTGTACGTATCCACCACAAGCCAACCGGCATTGTAATATCCTCACGCGCAGAGCGTACTCAAAATGGCAACCGCGAAGCAGCGCTCGCTATCTTGCGTGCTAAATTATTTGAACTTAACCGCCTCGAAGCTATGGGCACCTTAACTGCTGACCGACGCGAACAAGTAGGCACCGGCGACAGGAGCGAAAAAATCCGCACCTACAACTTCCCTGACGACCGTATTACCGACCACCGTATCGGCAAAAAGTGGCACAATATCGAAAAGATTTTGGAAGGCAACTTCGAGCCTATTGCGAAGGCGTTTAGGAAAGAATAAGAAATAAAAAGACATATTGTAAAATCAAAAAAACGGCTATCTTACGATAGCCGTTGTGCGTTTACCTCGGAGAGGTATTACGCATTCCGTTGCCGCTGATCATAACAAAATCCCTTACATCTCAAAAAGTTTTTGAAAACACAGAACTGCCCTATTTATACCATAAATACATTCCTCAATAGTTTTATAACGAAGCTATACCAGCCTTTTGGAGCGCTATAATATCATCCTCAAACTGTGCGGCTTTCTTTACCACTCGCTCCCCGTATGTCCATAAGTAGTTTTGCCACCGGCCGCCCGCATAGTAGCGCGCCGCCGCGCGGCGATATGCCGTCGCATCCTGCTCCAAGCCCGCGCCGGCGTCTTTCATGTAGAGTGCCGTTGCCACAAATGCGTCCGCGTGCCGCCACGGAGATGGCGGGTTATTGCCCGTAAGCGCCGTTATGCGCGGCACAAATGTTTTCCATGTAGATGGAATAAATTGCGAAACCCCCATAGCACCACCATAGGCACCATCTTTATTAGCACAGGAAACCAAGGTCGTTTCGTGGTTCATGCCGAGCTGTGCCGTAATATCCAAAAAAATGGGAATGTCGCGCGTCGGGTGCATTGATTTTGGATAGGTACATCGACCAACGTTTCTACCAAGCGCAGATTCACCATCAAGCACTGCAAGAAGCAAAGCAGGGCGAATACCCACAACACCCGATGCCGACTTGGCTATTTGATATGCCTTTTCAAATGTTAAAGCACCGCCACCCGCAAACTCGAAGATACGATTACGAATTTGCGCTGCTGTTTTTTGCGACTCTTTAAGTAGTACTTGATACTGACTCTCCTGCCCTTTTGTTTCTTTAAGAAGCGTGTCTTTTTCTTTTTTTGCTGCAAGCACCGCCTTATTTTGCGCATCACGCGCAGCCTTTAGAGCAGATGCATCTGTCTTTTTTTCTGCCAGTTCTTGCTTTAAATCTATTAATTCATCACGCGTTGCAATTGTTTTTGTGAGAACATCTTTTAAGCCTCTCTGTAATGCATTGATATTATCTACATTATTAAAAAAGGCAGAAAGCGTTTTATTCTCCATAAGCATCTCTGCTAAATTAGTAGTATCTTCTTCGTGCAATGACTGCAGCGCCGCTGTTAACAATTCTTTATTTTTTTGTAGCTTTTCAGTGGTGACCTGTATTTGCCCTTCGTTTTTTACCATCTCTTTATCGAGCTTGGTAATGGATATGTTTATTGCTTTTATTTCTAAACCGAGCTTTTTTGCCTCGGTATTCATACGCGCTATTTCACCATGTAATGTCTTTCCTTTTTTTTGATAGGTACTAATGGTTTTTTCGTATGCTACAATCTGCGCCTCAATATCTTTTAATTGCTGTTCTAATATAGCCCGCTCCGCAAGGGATGGCGTCTGCCCTTCTACATACAAAGGCATACAACATACAAACAAAAATAATAGGGCGTATCGCCTCATATAATTACCATCTATCTATATACTATATAACGATAGCATGCTTTATAATGTACGAAAAAATCGCCCATAAGGCGATTTTTCCATATATTCTAGAGTAGCCTGTTATACTACGAAGCTGAAACTTCTTTTTCAGCTTTTGCTTTTTCGCGTGCTGCCTTTTGTTCTTCAGTTTCAGACTTTACATCGTCCATAGTCATTGTAGGAGCTGCTTCATCTTCATCGCGCTGTGCTGTTACTGTTGCAACAACTGCATCTGGTTCAGCTTGTATAACCGCTTTTTTGCTTATCGTAAGATCCTTTACCAAAATACTGTCACCAATAGCCATAAGTTTTGTAAGGTCGGCGTTTAAAACATGTGGCATGTCTGCTGGCAAAGCCTCTACTTCTAATTCTGATACAGCCTTTACCAATACTGCGCCATTTTTAACCGCTGGTGATTCACCTACAAATGCAACCGGTACATATGTAGTAAGTTTTTGATCCATACGCACTTGCCTAAAATCTGCGTGTTCTACAAAACCCGAAAATGAATCACGCACAACATCCTGTATAAGCACAGACACCTTAGCACCTGAAGCGTTTAAAGTAACAACGGTTGTTTCACCTGCTTTTTTATATACTTTTGCGAATTCTTTTGCAGGCACGGCAACATGCACATTAGCAAAGCCATTACCATATACTTCGCCAATAACGAAGCCTTTCTTGCGCCATTCATTTGTTGCAGCACGGCCAACTACCGTACGCACTTCCGCCTTGAGTTCCATACGTTGTGCAACTATACCACAGAGCAGTGTATTATTCAATATCTCTGTATTTTCTCTTGTATTGCCTCATATAAGGCACCTTCCCCTGCTGAAAGAAGCTTATAAGGAGCTACTTCGCGAGGCATATCTCTAAGGGAACTTTCTAGCTTTTCGCGCCATGCCGTACGAATTTCTGTATTGATATGAATAACCGTTATGCCTGCGGTAATTGCCGCGCGGATATCTGCGTCGCTATTACCACTTGCCCCATGAAGCACTAAAGGGATTTTAACCTCTTTTTGTATTGCTCTAATGAGCTTGATATCAAGCGCCGGCTCTTTACCACCCCGCACCATGCCATGCATATTACCAACAGAAGGGGCAAGCATATCGACACCCGTTTCTTTTACAAACGTAATTGCATCCGCTACTGTCGTTTTTTCTAAACCATCAGGTACTTTTTCTAACACTTCTGATTGAGCCCCAATATAACCAAGCTCACCTTCCACAATAATGCGCGGATCTACCATACGCGCATACGAAACAGCGCGCACTGTTTCGCGTATATTATCGCGCATAGATGCATGCGCGCCATCATATATAACTGCATCAAAACCCGCATCCACTGCCGCCTTTATACCATCAAATGATTTTGTATGATCGGCATTGAGATATATCGGCACGCCTTCCGCACGATACTGTTTAATAAGGGCAACTGCGGTGCGCAATCCTACAAACTCTCGCTCACCCTCCGAAAGCCCCATAATAATAGGTACGCGCAGTTCGCGCGCGACACGCGCAGCAGCTTTAAGCGCCGTTAATTCCGAAAAATTAAAATGCCATATAACAGAACCGCGCGAAGCGGCATTACTTATAACATCGCGCAATGATTGCATGATAAAAGTATACCATTACCCTACTACGCCACGCAGATTCTATAAAAATATACATAAAAAAACCGCCCTACATCGTAGGGCGGATGGCAATAAAGCCGTCTTTGATAAGACTGTCGCGATACGCGCGCCATTCAACTTCCACCGGATGATCACGGTCCGCCGTAATATCTTTTTCCTGTGGCAGTGGATACCGTAAATACCGGAATTGGTAATAATGGAAGCATTCCTCCATAACTTCCAACATCACTCTCGTTCGTGCGTACATAGGGCCTTCGATACCTTGATGATGATGTTCTGTCATTTCATCGCCACTATCGAATGCTCCCAACTTAGCGACACGGGCAAGCCCTATGGCGATCCAGTCAATGCCGTTAGAGCGATGAACATAAACACAAAAGTCATAACCCCAATCCGGAAATGGGGGTTGAGCGCAAAACCGGATAGCAGGCGGAATACAGCGCGACCCCATCATCCGCTGAATACAATCCAAACCATCGCGCACCCACCCTAAATAACGCGTAAGACGCTCGGGCGTAACGGTGCATCCTGTCATTATCACGCCGAGATTTGAATGCATTACCGCGCGCATCTCAGCTTGATCGCGCTCGCTTGCAAGCAAAGAATCCATGACCTCTAAAGCATTTTGAGCCACAATAACCTCCTTCTTATTAGATTTTCAGTGAACGAGTAACAACATTTATATTATGCATTATTTTAATATAAATGTCAAGTTCTTATACAATCATTAAAAAAGCAGGATGCGCGCGTGGCGCACCCTGCTCATCACTACTCACTTCGCTTGAAACGCTGAATGCCTAAATCGCGTATTGCCTGCGCGATAATCGCATGCATTTCTGTTTCAAGTGGATGATCGCGCGGTACCGGACAAAGTGATGTTCCACCAAGCGACAAGGAGCCAAAACCCGTTTGCGTATGAAGGCGATATGCATGGCGACACTCCTCTACGAATACGAGTGTCATGCCGTCAATTGCCGACACCTTATGGTCGGGAATGTGATCATTCCAGTAATAAGCACCATTACGCACAGCCTTCATAAAACGCGCGAAACAGGCATACCCACAAAATACCCACACATCAGGGCGTTCCAACAAAGGACACAGATGCGCTTGTGTGGATATTTTAAAGGGAAAGGCAATGTCCTTACGGACTATGCACGAATCAAAACGCATTTCGTCAGGCACAGCTTCATCACCCCACATGTGCACAGCGTACTCCATGCCCCGCAATGCAGCCTGCAGAATCAAATCAAGAGAATCACGCGTAACACTCCCTTCTAAAAAATGAGCAAGTACATATGGATCGCTCTGCATTGCACTCAGAATATCTTGGAATACTGACGAATTAGGCGTATACATGGCACGCCACTTGCCTATCATGCTCGCATCAAGAGCACTCACCATGCACCGCCTTTCTTTTTATAGTTTTATATTTTCAGTGAACGAGTAACAACATTTATATTATGCATTATTTTAATATAAATGTCAACTATACGTACACCCCTACACCGCGAACCAACCTTCTACAATATGAGTACGTGCCATTTTTTCAAGCTCTTGCTCGCTAAAATAACTCATAAATAATTTGTTCCATAATGCCTCTTGCTCGTGATACAAATAACGCATTTTTTTGCGCTTTACGAGCGTCATCACTATATCACCTAAATTAAGACTAATAAGCGCATCTTCTCCTAAATCAGTTTTAAAAAAATCTCCCACCCAACCCGCACCATTCCAAAACTCTAAATCAGGATGTAGTTGCATCACATCATCTTCTGCTCGCTGCCAATGCAATGCCTCAGGATTTATGCGTGGTTCGACGAGACGCCAATCATTGGGATCATTTTTTGCTAAATAGCGCTGAACAACAAGAAAACGAGGCCGGGCCACCTCAGGTAATTCCTCAGGTAAACGTTTTTCTAATACATCGCCACGCAACATAGAAATAACGCTATGAGCAAATATTTTTGGTTCTTTTTTATACACACGAAATGCATCTGCATAAAACGCAATTTCATGAAAATAATGTAATAACAAACTAACAAGGCGCAATGTCTCGCCCGAAATACCTAAAAATATAGGAATAACGAAGATCACTCCCAATTCTTTTAAGTGGCTCACGTTATGGAATTTTTTTGCAACAAATTGCTCCGCAACAGACGCCCATTTTTCGGGCAGTGCGCGCATTTCTATATCACGCTCTTCAAAATCATGTGGTGTAAGTGTTTCATATTGCTTAAAAAACACAGTGTTTTGCCATACCGGATCCTCTAAAAAACGTAATGCCGAATACACCTCTTCTAGATCTTCTTTTTCAAGCATGGCATCAACAGTTTCGTATTGCAGTGCTTTAAGAATATTTACAGGCGGTACTGCACGTAAAAATTCACGCGCCTTTTCACGTTTTATAAAAAATCCACGCCGTTGCCCTCCATACGCCGATTTCACAAAATCAACTACCGCACGAGATGCTTCATATCCGCGCAAAGAATCATGCCCAATAAGTTCAAGAATTTTTAAATCATCAGCCTCCACTTTTGAAATAAGCGCATCATATACATCTTGTGCGTATGCATTATGACTAATATTCAAGATTGCTAATTTTTCACCTACAATCCGTTCGTTTTCAAAAAAAATACTTTCAACAACATTGTTTCGCCCTGTAATACGCTCAAGTGCAACAATAAGATCAAGAAAACTCTTCTGAGGTATTTTTAAAATCTTCGCTATTTTTTCTTTATATATATTATATTCCATATATGTTATGCTATTATAAACTTCTTCCATCGTTTATTTTTTTCAAACTGACTTCGCGTTAAAGCGCCTACATGCGCACCCCAATGCTCTGTAACCGCAGTGGCGTTTGCAGAAGCCAAACGAATGGCATATGTAATATCCTCTTTTTGAATAAGACCTGATACAAATCCGCTACCGAAAGCATCACCCGCACCCGTACGACTTACCAGATTTTGATCAGCAAAAATACCCGCAGTATATACACGCCTGCCATCTGAAACATGAACGCCTTGCGGACCATCTGTCATCACACATATACCATCAACTACAGTATCTAAATGTTTAAAAATATCGCTCTCTTTATGAGGTGCGATACCCGTTATAACACTCGCCTCTTCGCGATTTGTTATTAATACTTTTATTTTAGGTACTATCGATTGTAATAACGCACCCTTATCCGCACAGTATGCACGCGAAGGATTAAAGGCAACATATATACCCTGCCCGTAACAATGATCAATAATCTGCTCTATAACATGCGCATCTATATTACTCGGTGCAATATATACCCACTTTGCCTGCAATTTTGAAAACGGCACATCATGCGCAGGCATAGTATCTGCCGCACCACGATGTGTAAGCACTGAACGCTCACCATTTGGATACAAAAGAATGGCGCTCTGGCCTGTTACTTCGTGTGCATCGCGATGCACCCATGCGGTAATACCCTCTTTTTCTACTGCGCGTACAATTGATTCACCTGCTGTATCCGTGCCCACGCGAAATAATGCCGCCGTTTTAAACCCTTGTCGTGCAAATGTTACTGCGGCATTTATTGCGCCGCCACCAACAGAATAAAAAGGTGCACCGACTTCCGTCTTCGCACCCTTTTCGCATACATAATCATCACGCATTAATGGATAAAAAATATCCTGCGTTGCCGTACCAATAGTTATAACGTCGAACGCTTCCTCCATAGAAGAAAGTATAGCATGTATACGTTACACTCTATTATTCAACCGTAGCGCGAATGCGACGAATGCCTGCAGAAACAGCTTCTTCTTTAAGAATGGTGAATACACCTACTGTTGCCGTGTTCGTAACGTGTGGACCACCACAAAATTCTTTACTATACGCGGATTCAAGCGAAGATCCTACATAATATACTTTTACTGTATCTGGATATTTTTCTTTGAAATAATACAAAGCGCCGGTTTTTTTAGCTTCGTCGATAGGTAACTCAACATATGTCATAGGCAAACCTTCTTTTATTTTTGTATTGACTATATCTTCTGCTTTTTGCAATTCTTCGGGCGTTACTTTACGCGAAAAAGAAAAATCAAAGCGCGTGCGCTCCACCGTAATATCCGAACCGCGTTGCTCTACTTCCGTACCCAACACATCACGAAGTGCCTGTTGGAGTAAGTGTGTTGCTGTATGCAAGCGCGTAACCTTTTTTAATTCTTCCTCATTACCAGCTTTTAATTCACCTGTGTCGAGCAATAAACCATGACCACCAAACTTTTTTTCTACCCCTGCACGAGATGCAGCTTGATGTCGCTCAAATTCCTTATCAAAATCTGCACGAGTTAAATGCGCAGCTTTTTCTAATGCCATTTCTTTAATCGCTTCGTAGGGCAAGCCATAACTTTCAAATAATCTAAAAGCTGATTGCGCTGTTACCGTATCCATACGCGCTAATTCTTTTGCGCCCTGTGCCATTGTTTTTTGGAACTTAGCATACTCATCATTAAACACAGTCACTATAGTTTCACGCGTTAGTTCAGGGTACGCCACGCCATACACAGCACATACCGCATCTGCCAATCCATTAAAAAGTGTTGTGTCTGCGCCCTGCGCAATAATGCGACGCATTAAACGACGTAATACATATCCTGCGCCCTTATTAGCGGGGCGCACACCATCACTAATCAAAAAACAAATAGCACGTGCATGATCAACAAAAATTCGCGCTGTACGCTCTTTTGTGTTAGTAGGCAACGTAGCAATAAGCGAAGCGAATAAATCTGTTTCAAAAACCGTATGCGTCTTTTGCGCAACCATTGCTAATCGCTCAAGCCCCATACCAGTATCGACACCAAATTGTGCTAATGGCTGTAATGTCTTGTCTGCTGCACCAACTAACAAATCTTCGCGCGAACCATCATAAAAAAACTGATTGAAAACAATATTCCAAATTTCGATATCCTGCCCAGCGCCATTTTTACAATATATCTCAGTGGTTGGACCACATGGACCACTTAAACCTGTCGGCCCCCAAAATACATCTTCCATGCCCTCATAGCGCACATCTATAATCCCCAATTCTTTCCATATACCAGCTGACTCCTCATCACGCGGCACACTTGCCGAACCTTCAAATACGGTTACATACGAAATAGGCAAACCCATTTCTTGCACAATAAAATTATGTGCAAAAGTTATTGCCTCTCGTTTGCCATAACCGCCAAACGAAAAATTACCAAGCATTTCAAAAAACGTCAGATGTCGCTCATCACCCACCTCATCAATATCTGATGTTCTAAATGATTTTTGGCATGATGCGGTATTTTTTGAACCAAAATCACGTTGAGCATCTGCCGCACCTGTATAATAAGGCTTAAACTGCTGCATGCCAGCTGTTGTAAGCAACACCGACGGATCAGATGGAATCAAAGACGAAGAATCAACAGCCGCATGACCATTGTTCTGAAAAAAGGATATAAATTTTTTACGAATATCAGCTGCGTGCATGTGCTACCTATCGTATATCAGAAACGAGCTTAAAAAAAGACTAGCTACCAAGAAGCGCAAGAACAAGCTTTACTTCACGTATTGCGGCGAGCGTTTCACGCGCCGGCAACTTAGGAATTGCATCTGCAATTGCTGCAATACGCTTATCTATAAACGCTGGCTTAACGCGCATAGCGTCGTACCGCTTTTTCACAAGCAATAATTCATTCTGCAAATCTTCCTGTGGAAGTGTGTTTAAGAGCAAGGCGTCAGTAGCAGCACCTGATGCAAGTATGGCGTGCTGAAAGGCGAGATCGTATGCGCTCTCTGCCATAAAACGATTTGCTTGCTGTAAGAAATAGGCAACCTGATCACTTTCTCCACCTTTTATATCAGCAACTGTTTCTGCATAGCGAATAGCTTTACGCGCTTCATGTGCTGCCATAAGCCGTGCCTGCCCTGCTTGCGCTACAAGTGTCTGGCTAGTCAACATAAGAACATTCTTAATTTCCATATCACCTGCACGTTCACGCATTGCTGCCACAGAATACAATCGCATTAAAGGATCGCCTACTTCAGCAGAAAGTCTGTCAGAGGTAATGGTGCCTTTTTTTAATTTACCTACAAGAGAGATTGCCATATCCTCTTTTAATAAACCGATTTCGCGCGTCATATCGGCAGACACAACACCTAAAGACAATCCATGCAAGGCATCAAGAATATATAACTCCGCATACGCCCCTATATTTTGCACTATATATGCTTCGGCACGACTACGAAATGCACCATGTCCGTTTTGACCAAATGCCTCTGTTACAAGACCTACTAAAGAATTACGCGAAGCAATAACAGCAGTACGCACAGGAACACTTGCTATAACATGTTCATCCATTAACACGGTATTCCAAAAACGAGTATGCTCGAAAAACAAATCAACAACGCCTGCAAGAACACGGTTATCGCCAGTGCCCTTAACATACTCCAAAAGTATTGCAACTTCAGTATTGTATGCTGTTAGCCCAGTAAAAATAACCTGATTATCTGTTTTTGTCGTAATAATACGCTCTAAGTCCATGCGACGACTTTCAACTAAGCGCAATTCTAAAAGCGCCTTTGCAGTAGGACTAAAGGTAAAGGCACGACGTAGATTACGTACGCCATCCTGCACGAAGTAAAACGGGTTACTTGGAGGGAGAGTTGCGGCATATACCGGCACTGCAAAAAACCCTACAATAACCGTCTGGGCAATAAAAAAACCAGATATTATCTGCTTTTTCATGATAAATATACTATACCATATTCCCCTACCCACCACAAGAAGAGCTCTTATATAGGTGTACACCACGCATATATTGACAAAATTATACCAATATACTACTATTATATCAGAACGTTGGAGAAAAAGAGTGAGTCACCAGCAGACTTTTACTGACTGGTGCCCTGCATGTTTTGAATGCGGATTAATATCCCCTCAGAATCCGCGCATTGTGGTGGTGTATATGTCAGCCGGTTGGATAGACGATACACCCCACCAAAACTCGCCATGAAAACGAGACAAAGACCTGAATTCATGGCCTCTCTGAATGAGCAGGAACAGGCAAAAACCCACGTGTAGCGCGCTACAGCAAGCAGTGCGCTCCGTGGGTTTTTATTTTATCTAATACCCTTCAAGCATGTGTGCATGCTCGTGACCACGAATGCGCGCCAATGCCTTTGCTTCAATTTGACGAATGCGTTCACGCGTAACACCAAATTGCTTACCCACTTCTTCAAGCGTATGTGTCACACCATCATCAAGCCCAAAACGCATACTCAAAATCTTTTGTTCGCGTGGTGCTAAATCTTCTAATATCTTTCTAATACGCTCGCGAAGCAATGCCTGCGAAGCAGACTGTTGCGGTGATAATGTTTTTTCATCCTGTATAAAGTTAGCAAGCACTGAATCATCATCGTCTCCATCAGCACCTAATGGCGATTCTAAAGAAATAACCTCTTGAGAAATTTTTTGAATATGGTATACGCGATCAATAGGAACGCCCATTTCTATAGCAATTTCCTCCGCTAAAGGTTCGCGACCCAATTCTTGGAATAAGCGGCGCTTTGCCTGCGTGTATTTCGAAATAGTCTCCACCATGTGCACCGGTATACGAATAGTGCGCGACTGGTCTGCTAAAGCACGCGTTATTGCCTGTCGAATCCACCAATGGGCATATGTAGAAAACTTATAACCACGGCGATAATCAAACTTATCCACTGCACGCGATAAACCAATATTCCCCTCCTGTATTAAATCAAGAATAGAAAGATTAGGGCTACGATTTACATAACGCTTTGCAATAGAAACAACTAATCGCAAGTTTGCCTTAATAAATTGACGGCGTGCCTCCTCATCACCCTTTTCAATACGCTTTGCGAGTTCACGCTCATCTTCTGACTTTAATAAACTCTCGCGACCAATCTCCTTTAAATACGATTGCACTGCATCAAGTGCCGCAGCAGACAAATGACCATCTGGCTCAATACCCTTAACACTTACTGTCTCTTCCTTTGGAATATCAATAAGCTGGCTTGTTTCAATAACTTTTATATTCGCGTTTTCAAGCTCATTGTAAATTTCCTCCAAAAAAGCGATATCGTCCTCAATGGTAGGAAAATACTGCAAAACCTCGCTGTCAGTAATAAAACCACGACCACGACCGCGCTCGATAAGCTCAGCAAGTTTTTCCGTATCAAATTTACGCTTTTCTTCAGCGCGTACAGTAGACGGTGACTTTTTTGCAGGTTTTGCTGACTTTTTTGCCGTCGCTTTTTTAGGCGATGATTTTTTAGCTTTAGAAAGGACGCGAGCCCGTACAGCGGGCTTTTTCTTAGCTATTTTCTTTATTATCTTCTTTTTTACTGCCTTTTTCGCGGGCTTCGCTTTTGCTTTTGTTTTGGCTTTTGCCGTAACGGGTTTACGAGCCTTAGGATTTCCTTTTGCCATTAGGGATAGTATGCAACTCTCGCGTTATATTGTCAAATTCTACGAGAGCAACTTTTAAGGCCTCATCGTCCCGTGTTGCCTGTGCCGCAAGTATACGCGCCTTAATATGCCCTAAACGCTCCCTATGCAGCTCTTTACGCAATTCTTCAACCAAAGAATCCACTTCTCGAGCCCTATCCTCAACCGTTAATTCGTGCGTTTCAAACTCAGCCTGTAAGGCTGCTGTTGGCGAAGTAGTTACCGCATAATCGGGTATTACACTCATTACATGCGCAATGCCCCCTAATTTTGCTATACGCTCTATAATAAGCGTTTTACGCGAAGCGCGAGGCGGTGGAGGTGCGGCGATAGCTAATGGCTTTTGTAGAGTAGTAGGCGCTTCTAAGCGTTCCATTTCGGCGTGCAGTACATGTTCGGTAACACCCGTTGCCATTGAAAGCTCTTTAATCCATGCCGACTGTTCAAAAGGACTCTGTAATGCCTTTATTTTTAAAAGTAATGCACGGACTCCCCGCTTGTGTTCGTCTGCACTCACCTCTCCTTGCACCACATACCGATTAAAATAAAATTGTCGTGCTGACTGCGGATGCGCAACCAATTGCACTAAAAGCGCGGGGTCTGCCTTTGCAATATCTGCCGGATCTTTATCGGGCATTGCAATAACTTCCACAGAAAAATCATGCGCAAGCGCCAAGTCGATACCGCGCTCTATCGCTCGCTGGCCAGCTTCGTCATTGTCAAAACAGAGAAAAAGAGTATTCGCAATGCGCCGGAGCGCCGTACAATGCTCGGATGTAAAAGCAGTTCCCGATGTTGCAATAACATTCTTAACCCCGCTTTGATAGGACATTAAAAAATCCATCTGCCCTTCTACAAGCACTGCTCCATCTGCCTCACGAATAAAACCTTTCGATTTATGAAATCCGTATAGAATCTTCGACTTTTGAAATATCGGCGTTTCGGGCGAATTAACATATTTTGCGATATCTGCCGGCGTATCCGCCTGTGGTATAATACGCCCTGTAAACCCCACGACTTTCCCTACATGGTTATAGAGTGGGAACATAAGCCGTCCACGAAAACGATCCCAATATGTACCCCGCTCAGTACGAAATACTAACCCCGACGATTCGATATCCTGCATGCTAAAACCTTTCTTCACCAAATAACGCAATAAGCCGTCAGATGTGTTTGGCGCATAACCGATTTCAAACTCAGCTATAGTTTCGCGTGTAAGCCCACGGCCTAATGCATACGCCGTAATGTCGTCTGTCATATGCGCGCGGAAAAATGCCACAGCAGCCTCTTGTGTGGCATATAACGCGCCGTATTTTTTATATTCAGAGCCGCCGCTCCGCAACCGTGACGGATCAATACCCGCACGCTCTGCAAGAAGTTTTAATGCATCATAAAACTCAATGTTTTCATACTTCATTACGAAAGAAATAATGTCGCCACCTTCATTACATCCACCAAAGCAATGCCATGATCTACGTTCGGGCGAAATCATTAAAGACGGTGTTTTTTCCTTATGAAACGGACAGCACGCCTTAAAATTCCTTCCTGCAGGAAGTACCGTAATATAACTACGGATAAGTTCCGTAATATCTAACTTATCTTTGACGTCCTCAACAACAGTTCCCATTGCTATCAGTAATACCGCATCTAGAGCATCAAAAAAAGACCACGCCATCCTATAAAGCAGTATGTATGAGAGCTACTTGTCAAAATACCCTAAAATAGCCTATACTCCTGTTACTTACTTATTCCTATGAAACACTGTTTACTCTGTGGCAAAGGATCAATTATGGCGGGTACCCGCAAGCTTTTGCGTGGCCACTATAATCCGACTAACTGGAGCCGCAAATATCCTAACCTCCAAAAGACAACCTTGGCCGATGGCCAGAGTGTTATGGCATGCACCCGTTGCCGTAGGACCCTTGTAAAACCAGCTCGCAAATAAGACACAAGGGCTACGGGGTGTAGTATATCGGCAGTACGCATGCATGGGGTGTATGTAGGCCGGGTTCGATTCCCGGCACCCCGACAATTAACCGCATAATAAAGAAACCGCTACAATTCGAGCGGTTTTTTGTCATTTTATTATTTATCCAATACACGAACGCACTTTTACCATTAAATCATTAGGGGTAAAATGCGCTTTCACTAAATAGTCTTTAGCGCCCAGCTTCATACCGCGTTCCACATCCTCACGCTGACCAAGATTTGAAAGAATAATAACAGGAATGTTTGCAATCGCCGAAACTTTTGCTTTTGCCTCCAAATAATCAAAGCCATTCATAATAGGCAATATAATATCAAGCACTACAAGATCCGGCTTTTTTTGCGCTGTCATATCAAGCCCCACACTACCATCTATTGCCTCAAAAACAGTAAAACCTTCTTTTGTGAGCTTCGCCACAAGAACATCGCGCATATAGATATCATCTTCAATTACAAGTACTACCTTTGCCATATGTCAGTATATTAACGCAAAGGGAGCGTTATCGTAAATGCCGTACCTTCGTTTTCTTTTGTTACGAACGTTATTGTTCCGCGATGCTTTTCTACAATGTTATGCGCAATATGCAAACCCAAACCAAATCCTTGTACTTGCATCTTTAAGACGTTGTCAGCGCGGAAAAATGGGGAAAAAATATGTGCCTTTTCTCGTGCAGGAATACCCACGCCAGTATCTGCAACAGTAATGCGCACCACATGCACTTCGCGCGCAATTGAAACTTCTACCATACCACCACGCTTGTTATATCGTATAGCATTATCAATAAGATTATTAATTGCCATTTCTATTTTTTCAGCATCAAGCACTATAAGAGGTATACGTTTTTTCGTGCGCGGTTTTTTAAGCACAAGACGCACATCAACACGGCGCGCTTCGTCACGGAATGTATCCACTACATGCGTAAGAAGCGCAGTAATATCTGTTTTTATTGGATGAAAATCGTATGTGCCATTTTCCATGCGTGTAATACTTAACAAATCATTAACGAGTCGTATCATCTGCTCATTTGTTTCGTATCCTCGTGTAAGAAATCGCTTTTGCTTAACATTTAACGGACCCCAATCGCCATCAAGTAATGTTTTTATATTCCACTTCGTTCCTGTTAAAGGTGTGCGTAATTGATGTGCAAGAAGTGATATATATTCTGACTTCGCTTTGTGTAATGCCTTTTCGCGCATTGCGATAGTCATAATCTTTTTAAAACTCACGATTAAGATAACAACAAACACCAGCCCCATAGCCATTAAAACCACCGCTAACGTGATAGCATTGTATTTATTTGCCCATGCCTCAGTAAGCGGACTTTCCGCAACAACTGTCCAACCAATACTCGGGGCAAATACCGATGCGCCTAATACTCTTTCACCTGCCTCATTTACATACGTACCAGTCCCACCATCAATACTCATAAACGCACGACTATCGCTCTTGATACGTGTCACGCCCTCATATTCATGAAATACAATGTTACCCAAAGCATCAATAGCGTATAAGCGTCCGCTTGTACCCACACGTTCTTCGGCAAGAGAAATAATAATATCCCCTACAGTAACAACCGCATTGAGCGATACATTGGTATATGGCAAAGGCGCAACAATGCGGATAATCTTTTTACCATTATCCTGCATAATAGAACTCACCGAATATTCACCATCAGAAGAAACAGCAGGAATAAGATTTACAGAAACAAAGTCGGCATGACGTGCAAGGAATTTCACGATCATCGCATCGGCCTTCTTCTTATCCGCACCAACTTCTAAAATATCAAGCGCTAAAGCACCCATTTCACGCAACTTTTTTTCAAGAAAAAAATCCGCGCGCAATGCAACACGATATGCAATTTCAGCCTGATATCGTTCAGCAGATTGCTCGACATCGCGCATAAAAGGCACGAGCCATATAATATTCGAAAGTATAAAAATAACGCCTATCCCAATAACAAGGGGCCATGCGTATAATTTTTCCCTATTCACTCTACTATAATACCACATGACCAAGAGGCCGCATGTGGGGATAAAATCAGTTTATGTAAAACGAGCGATGCGATTTACAATCGCTACAGCACATATACCAATAAGCGCACCACATATAATGTCTGTAGGGTAGTGAACAAGAGAATATACCCGCCCTATACCAACAATAGCCGCAGCCGCAAAAAACCAATATCCCCATTTTTTATGGATGTGCCACATGCTTGCCGCAAGTGTAAACATAAGTGTTGCATGATTAGACGGAAACGATGGGTCAGTATCGTGCGCAAAAAGAGATTCCCAACCAAATGCAACAAAGGGGCGAGCGCGTCCGTATAGATAATGAATAATAGGTGCTATAATCCCCGATGCTAATAAAACAGCAAGGAGCGTTGCAAGACAAAATTGCAAACGATGTTGTTTTAATAAAAGACCTGATGCACCAGAAAATGCGCTCTTATGATATACGTACACAATAAACAATGAAGCAACCAAATAAGGAAAGTAGGAAGCAAAAAAAATCGCGACCCCATCAAGTACGGGTACGCGACCTATAAACGCATGGGCATAGTGTACAATAGCCCGATCCATCGTTTAATTTGCACGAACAAACGGCATAAGTCCTAATACACGTGCGCGCTTTATCGCCTGCGCTAAACGGCTCTGATGACGAGCGCATACGGAGCTGTAACGAGGGTCAATGATCTTCATCTGACCAGAAATAAAGCCACGGAGCAATTCCGTATCTTTGTAATCGATATCATGTACGTCCTGCGAACAGAAGAAGCACTGGATTTCTTTCATAAATAGTCTTCGTATAGTATCGTAAAGTCCTTAAAAATTCAAGTCCTCAGGCTTTATGCCACCATCATCTTCTGGAAAGAAATCTGTAGGCGTTTCATGTGGCGTATCAAGATCAATACTAGGAATACCTTCAGCAGGTGCAAAACCACTCTGTGGAGCAATGCCTTCTGTACGCTGAGGATTAAAACCACCTGTTTGATTACCTGTAGATCGAGGCCCTAATTGCATAAATTCAGCAACAATTTCAGTGGTACGACGCTTGCCTCCCTGCTTATCTGTCCAATCACGACTCTGCAAACGACCCTCTATTAAAACCATACCACCCTTTGTTAAAAAACGCTGAGCAATCTCCGCCTGCCTGCCCCACACCACAATATTATGAAACTGCACATCTTCTTTTTTAGCACCGCTTTTATCGCTCCACGAACGATTTGTTGCCATGGAAAATGTAGCTACCTGTTGACCGAGAGGTGTTGTCCGCAATTGCGGATCCCCTGTAAGCCGACCTATAAGTAGTACTTTATTGAGATTCATTAGTACCCTGAATAGTTTCGAGAGCGACCTCAAGTGCCGCATTGCTTACCGCCTCAGGCGATGATGGACGAACTTCTTGTTTTTCAGCTTTTTCGTCACAACTATCACCACGACGAGTTATAACAGGCGGAGTAATAAGTAAATGACGCAAAACAGATGTATTTGTGCGAACCGCTTCTTCCATAAGAACTGCATCAGAAGGAGCGGCGTGTATTATATATACCGTCAAAAAAGCTGACTCATGCTTTTTAATAGGGTAGCCAAGCGGAACGGATTTAGGGCCGTCCTTGCGCATTACTTCGATATTTTCGCCCAAATTAAGCTCCAAAGAATCACTTACCGCAAGCACGGCAAGTTCGTACGGGCGCACATCTTTCTTTTCTACTACGGAATCCATATGCGTTATATATACCAAAAGAAGACATATATGTCAAAAAAGAAGGCGTATTACTATATGTGCCAATCACCATAGATGTTTCGATTTTTGATATAAATTATATACACCTATTTACGTCAATGAAAATATGGTCTGCGCTGTCTCGCGCGTAATCCGCGCTACATCATCAAAAGAAACACCCTGTAACTCCCCTAATTTTTTAATAACCTCTACCACATACGCCGGTTCGTTACGCGTACCCCGATATGGCACAGGCGCTACAAATGGTGCATCGGTTTCAACCATAATGCGCTCTAAAGGAATAACTGCAAGCGATTGATCATAATCGCGGGCAAACGTAATAACACCGCCGAATGTAAAATAACAACCTAGATTACATAAACGTTCTGCAACGGAAGCCGAACCGACAAAAAAATGAATAACAACAGGCACCGAAAGACGTGCCGCTGATAATGCAACAATAAGATCTTCGTACGCATCGTCTGTTCCTTTACGTGGACGGCAATGCACCATAAGAGGCTTACGCAATTCTTCTGCAATAATCATATGCGCCTTAAAAACCTCTTTTTGTTTTTCTTGTATTGCATCACTACCCTCTTGTAAGCGGTAATAATCAAGGCCACATTCCCCAATCGCAACCGCCTTAGGATGTAGAGCAAGGGTGCGTAATACATCACTCTTAAAAACATCTAAACCACCGTCTGCAGGATGCGTTCCTACCGTTGCCCATATACAATCAGGATGTTCTTCGGCAAGGAGTAGTGCTGCACGCGACGTTGCTTCGTCCACACCTACTGTAATAGTCCCCACACCTGCACTTTTCATGCGCGCAACAACTACCGCGCGATCAGCATCATATTCGGGTAATTGTAAGTGGCTATGAACATCAATATGCATATACATAGTATGCACTAGATAATAAGCAATATATACAATAAAAAGAAAAAGCCCGTCATGCATCCACTGCATAACGGGCTCATGTGCGCTGCAAACGCTATGCAACGGCACATGCAACTTCTACTTCTTGCTTTGGGGGCTCATCGACACAAAAACCAGCTGTTCTTTCGACCCACACGCATGTGGCATCAATGCATGTGACACCAGCACGCTCAAGAGGCAATCGTGAACGCATTTGTTCTTCATCCGTGAAAACAAGCGTCATTACTTGTCCCTCATAAATGTGACTGTCGAGAGCATGCAAAATCGCAGAAGGATTTTGCCTAAGATCAAAGACGCCTCCCAAAGATCGCCTTTGCTGAACAACAGTTGTTGGTCGCTGAGCAATTGCTACTGCAACCAATTCACGATCATCCGCATCATACACCCCCGCTCGCTTATTGCGCACTTCACAGCGCAAATTAAAACGAGCAGTGGGTGGCTTTGCCTCAAATGGATCTAAGGTAAAGCGCAATTGATGCAAGCAAAGAAACACGTGCGCTCCCACAGGCCACTCAGGTAAGGCTGGCTCTGTTGGTAAACCTTGCGGGCGCATCCAACGAAAGAAACGCAAGAAACAATTGATCATCCACACAGCAAGCAAACTCATTCTCTTTAGTCTCCTTAAAGCCAGAGAAATAAAAAATGCGCGCACCGCGCATTACCTCGAAGTACTGAAAATAGCCTAACAGATTACATTAGAAAAGTCAAGATATACGTGGAAAAAGCATACCCGTATCTCCTGCTTGTATTTTGCGCGCTGTCTCCGGCAAAAAAGGAACTAATAAGTCTGCAACAGCGTCTAAGATATATAATCCGTTGCTAATAGCAATTACTTTATCGGCATCTTCTACTTCTTTGTCCCATGGCTTGCGTTCATTTATATACTGATTACCGAATGTTATTAAATCCCATATAGCAGCAACTGCCTCATGCAATACATAATCACTCATCTTACGCCCTACTGTCTCGCGCGCCTTTGTAATGGCATGCACAACCACCTCTTCGGGAACAGCTGCCTTTGTGCTATTCGTGCGTGTAGCAAGGGCTGTTGTGCGTGCCGCAAAATTACCTAAGCCATTTGCTAAATCGGCTGTATAACGCGCTTCACATTTTTCAATACTAAAATCCCCATCGTCTGTTGGTGGAATTTCGCGCAGTAAATAATAACGCACCGCATCTGCTCCGTATTTTTTAACCAAATCAAATGGATCAACAACATTACCCAATGTCTTCGACATCTTTTGGTCATTAACCGTTATGTGACCATGCACAAATAACGTTTTTGGTAATGGCATACCAGCAGACAAAAGCATTGCCGGCCAATACAGAGCATGAAAACGCACAATATCTTTACCAATACAATGTACATCCGCCGGCCACCAGCCCTGTGGAAATATATAATTAACTAAGGCGTCACACCATACATAAATCGTCTGCGTTGGATCGTTTGGCACAGGAATACCCCACGATAAATCCTTGCGTGGGCGAGAAAAACTAATATCTTCCATGCCATGATCGATAAAATTAACAATCTCCTTTGCCCTACCCTGCGGAATAATAGTAAGTTCACCTGAAACAATGCGCTTTTTTACCTCATCTGCATATTTAGAAAGTCTAAAAAAATAATTCTCTTCTTCAATAACTTCAGGGGCGGCATTATGATCGCGACACATACCATCAACTAAATCTTTTTCTGTAACAAAAGCCTCATGCCCCACACAATACAACCCTCTATACGTTTTTTTATATATGTCCCCCGCTGCAACAAGCGTATTCCATAAGGCGACTACATTAGGCCAGTGTCGCGCTTCGTCCGATGTGCGGATAAAATCATCCCACGACAAATGCAATGCATCTTTTAATGCACGGAATTGTGCGGCATTAGTATCTACTAAATCCCGTGGCGTACTACCCGTAGCTTCGGCCACACGAGCTATTTTTGCGCCATGTTCGTCTGTTCCCGTTAAAAAAAATACATCGTCTCCCGCTTGCCTACGATAACGCGCAATAGCATCCGCCTGCACCATTTCTAAGGCATACCCTAAATGCGGAGCACCATTCACATATGCAATAGAAGTTGTGAGATAAAATTTTGACATAACATTACAAACCTAAACCACGACGACGATTCTTTTTATGTTCCCAGTCAGCAGCTATTTCTTGCAAAAGCACTGCAGCAGGTACGGCAAGTATTAAACCTGCAAAACCAAATACTGCCCCACCAAGTATTAACGCAATAATTACCAAAGCAGGATTTAAATCAGTGGTAAAACGCATAATAGATGGTACAAGTACATGATTTTCAATTTGCTGAATAATAACGAAAAGAGCGAGTGTGTAAAGCGCAACAGAAAACGAAGTCGATAGCGATATTAAAACCGCAACGCCACCAGAAAATACGGGTCCCACGAACGGAATAATTTCAAAAAGCCCTGCGAGCAACGCAAGAAGAAATGCATATTGCACATCAAGCATCCATAAACCAATAAACACACAAATAAAAACGATAACGGATAATATAAGCTGTGCCTTAAGCCACTTACCAATCTTATGACGAACGCGAAAATAAAGATCGAGTGAATAATCCTCATACGTAGTTGGCACAGTTGCTAAAATAAATTTTTCGACACCATCTTGCCCAACAGTCAGATAAAATGCGAGTACAAATACCGCCACCGCAAGAAACACGCCACCAAACAAAAAGCTAGCAATAGATAAAAGTGGTATATCACCCGTAATAAGAGAGTTCGCAAGAGCATTAAAACGATCAACAATAACGCTTGTTATCTGTGAAAATTGTATAAAGCCAAACGAACCATTAACCTGCCCATTAATACGCGTGGCATTGGTAAAAAAATTAGCAAACTCAGCAATAGCAATAGGAACAACAGCATATATAACCGCCGCTATTATAACAAAGCCAATAGCAAAAATACCGAGCGCTCCTATTCCTCGTGGGATGCGCTTTTTTTGTAACCATGTAATAGGCGCATCAAGCGCGGCGGCAATAACAATAGCAAGCAAAAAACCAAGTATCACATCGATACCCATGTAGATGATAAAGCCAAGTATAACGGCGATTGCTACGCGCCATAAACTCTGCCACGTAATATCAAGCGGGTACGACGGTTCCATTATTAAGTAATACGATGATTTTACGCGAAACGCAATGCGGCTTTAAGCGTCGCTTCGTCTCCCACAGGCCCAATCACTGCACAATTGAGGTTTTTTTCCACAAAAATAGCACGTGCTACATCACGCACCTCTTCTGCTGTAACTGCCTCAAGCCTTTCAACTAATTCTTGTGGTGAAAGTAATGGCTCGCCGGTAATTTCCTCTGCACCATAAAAAGAAGCGAGTTCGTCTGAAGCTTCAAGTCCTAATATAATACGACCTACAAGATGATTTTTAGCACGATTCAATTCAGCCTCAGGTACTACTGTATCTTTTAATTGCTTCATTTCATCGAGTATTGCATCTACCACAGGCATAAGCTTTGTTTGATCGATACCCGCATTCACCGCAAAAAAACCATGATCAGTAAAAAGATCTGTGCTTGCACGAACAGAATATGCCGCACCCATATCCTCACGTATTCTCTGAAATAAACGCGAACTCATACCTCCACCCATAATATCTGCAAGAATTTCAAGCGCAAAACGACGATTATCAAACGCCGAAAATGCACGACACCCAAGCATCACATGCGCTTGATCAATGTGTTTCTTTTTCAAATATACGTGTGGTTCTGTTTGCGCTTCTACTACAACACGCTTACCAGATTTTGCGCTCTGAGGAATTGCGCCAAATGCATTTTTTATTTTGCCGATCATGTCGGCCTCATTAAATGAACCCGCCACTACAACAACCGTTGCCTGTGGCACGTAATGTTCTTTGCGATATGCCAAAAGCTGATCTTTAGTAAGTGACCGCACCACCTCTTTAGTACCACAAACATCCCAACCTGCCGGCTGATCGCCATAGAGCAAACTCATGAAAACATCATTAATATTGCGCATCGGCAAATCTTCATACATATTAAGTTCCTCAACAACCACTCCTTTTTCTTTTTCTATTTCAGCTCTATCAAATACGGGGTTTAAATAGAGGTCAGCAACAATATCGAGAGCCTGGTCTATTTTATGTGCCTCAACCTTCGCAAAATAACCGGTGTATTCTTGTGTGGTAAAGGCATTACATTCGGCACCAAGCCCATCAAGCTCGCCTGCTATATCAATTGCTTTAGGACGCTTTTCTGTACCCTTAAAGCACATATGTTCCAAAAAGTGAGATAAGCCACTTATCTCTTTAGTTTCGTATTTTGAACCCGCCTCAACAAGCACTAAAAAAGTAGTCGCAAGATCATCTTTGCGTGGAATAGTCAAAATACGCAGACCATTTTCGAGTGTTGTTTTCGTGCACGAACGCATAGCAAAGGCAACAATACACCGAAATGGACATACGGCGCAACTTGACTAAAAATAGAATAAATTGCTATTTAACAGTGAGTTTTTTTGCAATATATTCGCGCACGTCAGCAATTTTAATACGTTCTTGCGCCATAGTATCGCGATCACGCACGGTTACTGCATTGTCTTTTGCGGTTTCGAAATCAACGGTAATACAAAACGGCGTACCAATCTCATCTTGCCTGCGATATCGCTTACCAATAGACTGCGTTTCATCGTAATCACACATATATGATTTACGTAAATCCGCATACAAAGGCTCTGCAATTTTTGCGAGCTCTTCTTTTTTCGAAAGCGGTAGGATAGCAACTTTATACGGCGCCATCCATGATGGAAACTTCATAACAATACGTGGCTCCTTTTCCCCTTCTTCAGCAGTTGGCGCATCTTCTTCGTGATACGCCTCAAGCATTGCAACGAGCACGGTACGATCTAAACCAAATGTTGGTTCTATGACATGTGGTAAAAATTTATCACCTGTTTCTGGGTCGGTGTAGCGCATATCACGACCTGATGACTCCATATGATTCTTCAAATCAAAATCTGTACGATATGCAAGACCATACAATTCTTTACGGCCAAACGGATAATCATACTCTATGTCTATAGTGCGTTTAGAATAATGCGCACGCTCACCATCCTCTATTTCATGCACGTAATAATGTTCTTTTTTAACACCGCAATGCGCGAGCCATGCATGCATTTCTTCTAACCAATATTCGAAATGCTTTTGCCATTCTGCTTCGCGCACAAAATATTCAAACTCCATTAAATCAAATTCGCGCGTACGGAATATAAAGTTGCCAGGAGTTATTTCGTTTCTAAATACGCGACCTTGCGAAGCAATACCAAACGGCAACCGACGACGGACTGCTTGTAATACAGCAGGAAAATCAACAAACATCGCCTGCGCCAACTCACCACGTAAATATGCTTGTGACTGCGCATCTTCTGTAGCGCCTAAAAATGTTTTGAATAAAAGATTAAATTGTTTTTCCGCACCAAGCTCACCGCCACATGACGCACATGCATCTTTTTCTATCTGATCCGCACGAAAACGCATGTGACATTTTTTACACTCCACAAGTGGATCGGAAAATTGTTTTACATGGCCAGATGCCTCCCATACTTTCGGGCTCATCACAAGCGCAGCGTCAATTCCCACCATATCAATACGCTCGCGCACAAAACGACGCCACCATTCGTCCTTAATATTCTTTTTAAGTTCCGTGCCCAATGGGCCGTAATCCCACGAATTAGCAAGGCCACCATAAATATCTGAACCAGCAAAAATAAAGCCGCGTCGCTTTGCTAAATGAGTAATTTTTTCCATCAAGTCCATGCGTTTATATACCATGCCATTGCCTTACTCGACAATTCCCTGCCCTGTTGCAGTTGCATCGTCTGGCAAGGCAGTTGTTATTTCAGGTACCGAAGCACGAATACCAACCCCTGTAAAATCATCTGTTGCAGTCATATCGGTAACACCAAGAAGCGGAGCATTTTTACCTTTCATGCTTGCATCAGGAATACTCGCTATTTGGAATATCGCCTCAGGTGCAGTGCTTAAAAGACCAGTGGTGGCAGAAATTCTATCAAGGCGCCATACAATCTCACGCGTCGCCACATCATATATTGGCTTACTATCAACATTCGATTTTACCACGCTCGTAAACGAAACGCCTTGTGGTAATTTGGCGCGGACTATTACACCACGTACATCGGTTGCATAATTTATCAACTTCCAACGTACTGTGTATTCCGTACGATTACCCACCTTAGGAGGCAGGACACCTTTATTTACAATACCCGATTCTGCATCGCGAAAATATGCGCGCGCAGAAACATCGGCATTGCCCACCACCTTTGTTTGATAGTTGATCGTACCCACCACGCCATTTACTTCAGCTTCGCCACGCACTTCTAATATAAAATTGCGATCACCTAAACGACGAATACCATAATCATTTTTAACTTTAATTGAAAATCCCACAGAGCCACCTTCTGTCTCCGGCTTTGCCACATACCATGAAATACGTGGTACGCCATTTGGACCACGACCAAGCACACCACCATCAGCAAGAACAATAGTCGCCACATCAAACAAAGGCGACAAAAGATCAGCGGTAATTTGCAAGCCTTTTGGCGTAGTGCGCATATCCTCCATCGTATAAGAAAGAGTGTATGCAAGAGTATCACCCAAATGCGCGGCATAATCAGGTTGATCGTTAACATCCATCATAAGAGAAAGAGGAGGTGCCTCCACCGCAACTGATGTTTTATTATTCGCAATAGGATATTTAAGAGATCCCGATCGACGAGTAACCGATACACGCAATTGTGCCGTGCCAGATGCAGTAATACGCCCCTTAATCGCTAAACTATCAGACGAACCCTTTTTTAAACCGCCAATATTCCATACATTTTTTCCTTTATCAGGCTCAGTTGAGGCAGAAGTAAAAATAAATGAATCAGGGTATGAAGCGGTAACCACTAAATCATCTAAATAACTATCGGTCGTATTAGCATAGGCAATAACAATCTCAATCTCTTCACCACTCGCCGCTTTTTCTGGCGCTGTAATAGACACATTAAAGCCAGACTCTATGGTGGGCGACGACCATTCTTCTGTCCTTTCAAATACCGCCGAACTTCCTGCCTGTGCATATGATAATTGCGCTTGAAATGTACGAGGATGTATGGGCACGGCAGGTGCTTCATCACTACCACCGCCAACTGCACCGGAATCAGGCGGGGTGCTATCCACAGCATTTTCTTCTTCGTCCGCTTCAAGCTCTGGGACAGCCATAATAGTAAAAGGAATTTCGGTAAACGAACCTATGCCAACATCACCTACTTGTCGCACCATAAAACCAACGCCCGAAGAACCACCTACAAACACAAATCCCTTAGGGAGTGATAATGAGAGAGCTGCATTTTTCCATACCGCAGTAGAAGAATTACCAACGCCAACCTTAAGTTCAAATGGTGTGCCATATACAATCTTCTCTGGTCCTTTAAAAACTATCTGAACTCCTGCCGCACTATTTTTTGTAAATAAAAAATAATACGCTCCCGCTATGAAAATACCGACAACACTCAAAAGCCAAAAGAAAGCCTTCATGTATGTATATCGTACACTGGCATTACAAACGCACGCAATCTTCTACACGTGCGCGACTTAGAGCGCAATTACCACATAAAAAAAGTTGTGTGCGGAACGAAAAATAATGAGGCGCTCCACCACACCATTCGCATGCAGCAAATGTTGGATCGTACCCCAAAGCAGCAAGGAGCGTGCTTGGCGTAGGAGGTACTTCGTTTTGTAATAAATTCCACAACTCCTCATCTGGCTCCCATTCAGGCGCAAGCTCACGCACAATACGCGTATTTACAAGAGAAGCGAGTGATAATTTTTTAAACCGCAATGCATCTATAACCATAGGCAAATGATTTTTTTGCACAAAACGCACTATGCTTATAGAAAGCGGCTCTAAATGCGCGCCGAGCTTTGAGGTAATCTTGCGCGCAGAAATCGCTTTAGCGAGAATCTTACCGGAATCTTTTGTGAATAAATGCACCCGAATATCGGCATCTTTAATACATTCCTTATCTAAAACAATTGCCTGTGTAACTTGTTCAAGCATGGCTTTTATCCTATACTACCTGCACCACGCGGGTATCGTATAGTGGCCATTACTACAGGTTTCCAACCTGTTGAGAGGGGTTCGATTCCCCTTACCCGCTCCACTTAACAATATCTCCATACATGGAGATATTGTTAAAGTAAATACAATAATAATATCCCGAGCACACTATGCACTCGGGATACCCACACTCGCACTTCTTCAAGAAGACAGCCACAGCAAAATCAATAGCACCGCCACAAGAAGAACGGGAACCCACAGTGAAACCTTCCGATCCGACCCCTTCGAACTTGCATGCATGCTCATACGGGCGCTCCTTTACGCCGAAGAACAGCTCCACGTATACTCGGCACACGCCAAGTAGTATTTCTATATATAAGTGTACTCCTTACTTATTGTATATACAAAACACCTTATGCAGGATGTTGTATATATGCATTCAGAAAGATATATTCCTACTTACTATAATAGACTTGAAAAGTCTATATTAATATGCTCTATTTTCAATAGTTTAATAACATCAACCAACCCAGAAAGCGAGGTGTCCGATGACCCGAACAGCATGGCAGAGCGAACAATTTCCGACACTCTTCAACGATGGTCGGGTACGGGTTTTTAATAACCCAACCAAGGAGATTTTCGTCGAGGATATCGCCACCGGCGTCCAGATAAGAATCCAATCGAACGGTCAAGGCCTTGAATTTACCACTTTCGGTGGTGGTCAAGTCCAACCGATCGTCGTTACTGGAAGTATCGGCTGGAAAGTTACAAAATAACTCCGCTCCAACCGAGACAAGGAACCAAACCTTCGTCTCGAGGGAGCGGTTTCTTTTTTATAAAAACCTTCGCCTGTCAGGTTCGAATCCTCCATACAGAGACAAAGAAAAAGCCCCCTGGTGGAGGCTGTTGAGATAAGCGATAGCCTAAATCTCCTTTCTTTTTCTTAGTGATTGAACGACATCTCGATATTGGCTTCGGAGGGGTAGGCAACCCCGTTAAAGTGTAAGCTCTTGTTAGCGGTGCCATCACCTTTTCTAACAAGATATTACCCATCCGATTTTCAGCCAACATGCGCCTCCATTTCAGGGGGCTTAAGTTCTATCGTTCTATTCTAAATGATGCTAGGTTAAATATAACTTATTACATTTATTTTGTCAATAGTATGCATAAAACCCTTATAAAACATCATTTTTTAACCAAATCCTCTATATTCGCACAAAATAGGCTCTAACGTCATCCAATAGGGGGCACAAATATAAAACACCCCACGGGGTGTTTTATATTTGTGCCCAGGAGAGGACTCGAACCTCCATGCCTTGCGGCGCTACCACCTCAAGGTAGTGCGTCTGCCATTTCGCCACCTGGGCCGCTAACGGGATAAGCATATAGGAAATGAGGCGACTTTTCAATCAAAAAATCCCCGAAGGGATTTTTTGATTACTACTTTGCCTGTGCAGTGACGCCAGCAATTTTACGCATCTTCTCGCGCGCCTTTTTAGGCGAAACATCGCGGAGATAATACAACTTTGAACGATGAACTTTCTTAGGTGAGCTTATAATCTCAACCTTAGCAATAAGAGGTGAATGGAGTGGGTAGAGCTTTTCGACGCCATCGCCTGCAATAACCGCACGTACGGTAAATGTGGCGCCAGCCTCATTACCATGCTTACGTGCAAGAACAATACCCGAAAAAACGCTCATACGCATCTTTGGTGCCTTGTCATCAGGCTTTTTTGCTTTAGCGCCCTTTTTAGCAACAACAACCGCCTCCTTGATTATCTCATGGACGCGAATTTCTGCTCCGGGCTTAATTTGATCGGCTACTGCCTTATCCATATATGTTTCCCTATAATACACGATATCACTCTTTCGTGCAAGATTGCCTATACAACAAAGCAACTATATAGCACTCGTATCTGTGATACGTTGCTACAGCGAAAGCATACAATAAAAACAGCGGGCTTTAACCCAATTGGTTAATGGACATTTGTTTCCTCATAACGAAAGAAGGAATCCTCTCTGTGCGCCACCATACACATATTTAAACAAGCAATGTGAATGCAACGTGTGACGTGTAGTCTTGGAAGATAATACCGCTAAGACGTCAGCATCATGTTCTTAGCTCTAGAATACCTATCCTTCGAGGCCTTCTTTTTTTAATGAAAAACTGTATAATCAACCATAGAACTTCTTACCTTCTTATAGGGACGGATGCGTATCCGTTTGGATTACTATAAGAAAAATTAACGCACGAAGAAGAGGTGTGGACGCAGAGGGAAGACGTGTTGAAGCCAAGGGCGTAAATCCCGCCCTTGGTTTTTTTATTGCGCACATGCGCGCTATATACACAAACAATATGTATAACTATTGCCCTATAAAAATCGCGAGTTCTCTCGGCATATCCGCACTTATGGTAAGCCTATTGCCACGAGGTGTAGAAAATTCAATAGAATCAGCATGCAAAAACTGGCGATGTATTTTTATAGACTGTTTTTTAGGACCATATAATGTATCGCCCACTATAGGACAACCTATAGATGCCATATGCACACGTATCTGATGCGTGCGACCTGTGCGTGGCGAAACACGCACTAAAGAAGCCTGCACATCCTCTATTGTATAGGTTGCTACCAGCTCATAATCCGTTATCGCATCTTTCACCATTTTGGCGTTTTTTGTGTGCACCGTACGCTTTACCGTGCCTGAATTAAGACCAATAGGTTTATCTATAACCCCCTTTGATTCTTTGGGTGTGCCATATACGAGCGCCATATATGTTTTATGAACTGTCTTTGTTTGAAAAAGATTTTTAAAAAATACAAACGCCTCCTGCGTGCGCGGAATTATCATCACGCCCGATGTATCACGATCAAGTCGATGCACAATACCACCACGCTCTTTAGGATCATCGCCCACCACCTGTGTTTCAGGGTAATGGACAGCAAGCCAATCAACTACCGATGGATGTTCGCCATGCACAATAAGGCCCGCAGGCTTATTAATAACCAAAAAATCCGCTTCTTCGTATATAACAATTGGTTCCATGTGTGCGCGCACCAAGGATCGAACTTGGGACCTTTTCAATGTCAATGAAACGCTCTACCACTGAGCTATGCGCGCGAAAAAGGTATACTTATACTACCCTTTTATAGCCACTTCGACAATATCAGCTCTGCTATTTTACCAAGCTACCATTTGGCACTTCAGCTGCCGGATGAAGTAATACAATACCCGTTTCGTTATCAGTAGCTAAAATCATTCCTTGGCTTTCGTGGCCACGGAGCACGCGTGATGCAAGATTTATTACAAAGGGCGCTTGCCTGCCAACAAGCACAGAAGGATCAGGAAACTGCTCTGCAATACCAGACATGATTTGCCGTGTCTCTGTACCAAAATTAACGGATAATTTTAATAATTTATCACCTTCAGGAATTTTTTCCGCAGTAATAATACGGCCGATGCGTATTTCAACTTTTTTAAAATCGTCGAATGATATCTCCATTGTGTGCGCATGGAAGGAATCGGACCTTCGACCTCTGTCTTATCAGGACAGCGTTCTACCATTGAACTACATGCGCCCTTATATACTCCTACCGAATGCCACGCAATTGCCTTAATTGAGCAGCTTTCGCAACGTTAAAGGTAACAATTTTCACGCTTTTTATCAAACTACCACCAAAAGCAGCTCTACCCGTATCCACCAAAAAGCGTGCGGCCGCAACCAGATATATTACTAAAACAATAACCATAATAAAAGCTATTACCCACAACACAATATTTAATTTATTGCGAAAAAATAGTTCCATTGATTTTAGCTTCGTATACCGCACCATCTGCACTCGTAAAAAGCGCGCGATCGATACCCATTAGTGGCGCACTCCTTTCGATTTCAGTAATAAAACCAACCCATTTATCAAGCGGACCTTTACCACTCATTACATACGCCACAGTACCTGGAGTTGTTGTTGACCCTTTAACACTTTCGCCAAATGTAAACCCAAAATCAAGATTATATAGACGTGCCTTTGCCGTTATATCACGCGGTACGCTAATTAAAGAATCAGCCTCTGGTAGAATAGATACAAGGAACGGCACATAACCTTTCGCCTGCTCTGCTTGCCCCCGCAATAAGACCAAATTACCCTCCGATTCTTTCCTGCGTTCTATTTCAAGGAGTGACTCTTGAATGCGTGCCGCGCGACGGTTCATGTCGTATGCGAGCCATGCAATACCAGCACCTAAAATAACTGCGATGCTAGCCGCTATTAAAACAGTGAGCGCAACTTCTTTATAAAACTCGAATGTCACAACATATATATTATAACGCCGTAAACCATTTCTACCAAGGCAATTATAATAAACTTGATACGGCGTGGAATCGCACCCACAACTGGCGT
>Ga0194132_10002769_pt1 | contig 32259 bp, 26 predicted proteins | sample TA2KigOf80mmetaG_FD_148612 | JGI IMG/M metagenome (GOLD analysis project Ga0194132, IMG submission 148612) | Freshwater microbial communities from Lake Tanganyika, Tanzania - TA2015054 Kigoma Offshore 80m | ecosystem: Environmental > Aquatic > Freshwater > Lake | place: Tanzania: Lake... | reverse complement strand
TTGTCGAACTCGTCGGCCGAGAGCCCCGTGAACATGCGGAACAACAACGGCTTCCGACGCAATTTCTCGTAATTCGTCATAACCCTATGAATAGGCCATCGATCGCTATTGCGCAACGAGTCTAATAGACGGGCTTCCCGGGTTTCATGTCATCGCGTAAGGCACTTCCCCCCAGTAGCTCAACGAATATGACGACCTTCTCCTCGGTGTCGTCGGCACGAGCTGGCACAGGTGAAACGAGAACGGCGCAGGACACGACCCCGCACAGCATCAACCGCGACATACTAGCTCCTCGATTCGGGTGGACGAAGCCAGAAGGCCCTAACTCCGAGCAAATGATACACACTGGAGGGAAAGTACGCTACTTCCCGAATACCAGTGCCATCAGCTCGTTTCGGGTCATGGGGTGGTCGAGGAAGCCGCCGCGCATGGAGCTGGTGATGGTCATCGCGCCGGCCTTGCGCACACCGCGCACGCTCATGCAGGTGTGGGCCGCTTCCACGATCACGCCGACGCCGCGGGCCTTCAGGTGCGTCATCACCAGATCCGCGATTTCCTCCGTCATGCGCTCCTGAACCTGCGGCCGGCGGGCGACCGCGTCCACCACGCGAGCCAGTTTCGATAGGCCGACGATGCGGCCGTTCGGCAGGTACGCGATGTGCGCTTTGCCGAAGAACGGCAGCAGGTGGTGTTCGCACATGCTGCTGAACTCGATGTCCTTTACCAGCACCATTTCGTCGTGCTTCTGCGTGAAGGTCTTCTGAAGGAAGATCGCGGGGTCGGTGCGCAGGCCGGCGAACACCTCGGCGTACATCCGGGCCACACGATCCGGCGTGTCGAGCAGCCCCTCGCGGTCCGGGTTCTCGCCCACGGCGGCGAGCAGTTCGCGCACGGCCCGGCGCAGGCGGGCGTGATCGACCGGCAGCGGGGTCAGTTCGTTCGACGAGCCGAGCGGCCCATCGGTCGGGGTGTCCAAGTTGCGGCTCCGGGGAGAGGGCGAACGCTCGCATTGTACGGGCTTTACGATCGCAAAGCCCGAAGCGCCGAGCCGCTTGTGCCTTCGCAAACAGGGAAAATCGACTAGAATGGCTCATTACGGTTGTTTTCCCCTCTCCACAGCCGTTCTGAGGGTTTCATGGCACTTACTGCGCAGCAGATCGCGGAACAGCGGAAGGAAGTCGAAGAGCTGATCGCAGGGCCGGACGTCGGGTTCGCCAAAGCGCTCTTCTACGGCAGGTTCAAGGGCGAGTTACTGTACCCGTATCCCACACTCGCGGCCGACAAGCAGGCCGCGTCCGACGCGATGGCGGCGAAGGTCCGCGCCTACGCCGACGCCCACATCGATCACATGCAGATTGATCGGGACGCGCGCATCCCCGACAGCGTCGTGAAGGGCTTGGCCGACATCGGCCTCTACAAGCTCACCATTCCTACCGAGTACGGCGGCCTCGGCTTCGGCCAGCAACAGTACCTGCCGTGCATGGAAATCCTCGGCGGGCACGACGCCAGCGTCGCGGTGTTCGTGAACGCCCACCACAGCATCGGGGTTCGCGCGCTCTGCCTGTTCGGAACGAAGGAGCAACAGGCGAAGTGGCTGACGGGCCTCTACGACGGCTCGAAGCTGTGCGCCTTCGCGCTCACGGAACCGGAAGCCGGGTCGGACGCGGGCAACGTGCAGACCACCGCCACTCTCACCGAGGACGGCAGCGCGTACATCCTGAACGGCACGAAACACTACATCACCAACGGCGGCATCGCGCACATCCTTACGGTCATGGCCCGCACGCCGGACGCGAGCAACCCGAAGGGGAAAGTGACCGCGTTCCTCGTTACGCCAGATATGCAGGGGTTCGAGGTGATCGAGGCCCGCGCGGAGAAGTGCGGCATCCGCGGCACCGCGACCGGCAAGATGCGGTTCACCAACATGCGCGTGCCGAAGGAGAACGTCCTCGGCCAGATCGGGAAGGGTTTGCAGGCCGCGCTCACGGTGCTGAACTACGGCCGCGTGACGTTCGGCGCGACCTGCACCGGGCACGCGAAGGCCTGCATCAAGGCCATGACCGAGCACGCCAAGCGGCGCAAGCAGTTCCAGCAACCGCTGAGCGAGTTCCACCTCGTTCAGAAGAAGATTGCGTTCGCCGCGGCCCACTGCTTCGCGATGGAAGCGGCCACCACCGAGTGTGCCGCGTTTATCGACAAGGGCGCGCCGGACTACATGCTCGAAACGGCCATCCTGAAGGTGTTCGCGACCGAACACCTTTGGACCGTCGTAAACGACACGCTGCAGGTGTACGGCGGGAAGGGCTACTTCAGCGACCAGCCCATCGAGCGGTGGATGCGCGACGCCCGCATTAACACCATCGGCGAGGGCGCGAACGACGTACTGAAAGCGTTCATCGCCGTGGTCGGCTGTCGCGGGCCGGGGATGTACCTGAAGGGATTGCAAGATCAGGCGCTGGGCGGCATCCGCGGGTTCTTCCGCAGCATCCCGGCGGCGCTGGGTGTGGGCGCGAAGCTGGTCGGCCCGTCGTGGCTGACGACCGGCACGCCGACCGTGCCGGTGAAGTCTGCGGACCTGCAGAACGACGCCCGCACGCTGGCGAAGTTCGTCAAAGACTTCGGCCTGAAGCTGCCGCACGTGTTCCTCGCGGCGAAGACCGAAGAGAACTTCGCGCAAGCGGAACTGGTTCACGAACGGATCGCGGACATCGCCATCGACCTGTACGTTTCGGCGTGCGTGCTGGCGCGCCTCGACCACATGGCGACGAAGGGCACGAACGGCAAGCCGGCCGCGGCCGACCCCTACGCCGACGCCACCGCCGGGAAGTACTTCCTACAATTGGCCTTCCGCCGCATCCGCGAGCGCTTCGCCGCCCTCGACGACAACGACGACGCCTCATTACTGGCGAGCGCGAAGAGCACGATCGCGAAGTTCTGACGCTGGCGGGGTTGGGTCAGCCGCAAGCCGCGGGCGCGCGCCGTAGTCGTAGCGCCCTCTACTTTCGTCGCGCATCATAGCTGCCGCCTATGGTTCACAATGGGCGCGCGGGGATAACACTTCGCCGGCTCCGCGGTTAGAGTACGGGGGCGAGACGCACCTCTCTCGCGCTCGCCCCCCACACCGTTGGAGGAGCCATGTCCAAGTTCACACTGCTGTCGGGCGTCGCGCTCGGCGGGGCCGCGCTGTGCGCGGTCGCGCTCGGGTTCGCGCAGAACCCGCCGGCCCCCGCGCCTGCCCCGGTCGCCACGGCCCCGGCCCCGGACGTCGCGCCCGCGAAGCCCGCGGCGCAACCGGAGCCGGCGGCCAAGTGCCCGCTGGGGTTCACGTCCACGGATGCGCCCGGCGCGCCGAAGCCCGCGGCGGCGCAGCGCGATCACAACTTCTTCCCGAACAGCTTGGACCTCGACCTGCTGCACCGGCACTCGCCGAAGGGCAACCCGCTCGGCGACGACTTCGACTACGCCGAAGAGTTCAAGAAGCTCGACCTCGCGGCGGTGAAGAAAGACCTCGCGGCGCTGATGACCACGTCGCAAGAGTGGTGGCCCGCGGACTACGGCAGCTACGCGGGGCTGTTCATCCGGCTGGCGTGGCACAGCGCCGGCACGTACCGCACGTTCGACGGGCGCGGCGGGGCCGGCGCGGGCATCATCCGCCTCGCGCCGGTCGGCAGTTGGCCGGACAACGCGAACCTCGACAAGGCCCGCCGCCTGCTGTGGCCCATCAAGCAGAAGTACGGCGCGAAGCTCTCGTGGGCCGACCTGATGATCTTGGCCGGGAACGCCGCGCTCGAATCGTCCGGGTTCAAGACCGCCGGCTTCGGCGGCGGGCGCGCGGACGTGTGGGAACCGGACGCGGCGGTCTACTGGGGGCCGGAAAACAAGTGGCTCGACGACAAGCGCCACGGGGCCGGCCGCACGCTCGAAAAGCCGCTCGCCGCGACGCAAATGGGCCTGATCTACGTGAACCCGGAAGGGCCGAACGGGAAGGCCGACCCGCTGGCCGCGGCGAAGGACATTCGCGTCACCTTCGGCCGCATGGGGATGAACGACGAGGAGACGGTCGCGCTGATCGCCGGCGGGCACACGCTCGGCAAGGCGCACGGGGCCGCGGACCCGGGCAAACACGTCGGCCCCGCCCCGGACGAGGCCGCGCTCGAAAACGGCGGCCTCGGCTGGAAGAACTCGTTCGGCAAGGGCAGCGGCGCGGACACCATCACCAGCGGCCTCGAAGGCGCGTGGACCTCGACGCCGGCCAAGTGGTCGCACTCGTACTTTGGCAACTTGTTCCGGTACGAGTGGAAGCTCGTGAAAAGCCCGGGCGGCGCGCAACAGTGGGTTCCCACCGACGAGAAGGCGCAAGGCCTCGTGCCCGACGCACACGACCCGAAGAAGAGCCACGCGCCGATCATGTTCACCACCGACCTCGCGCTGAAGATGGACCCGGCGTACGCGAAGATTTCCAAGCGGTTCCACGACAACCCCAAGGAATTCGACGCGGCGTTCGCGAAGGCGTGGTACAAGCTCACGCACCGTGACATGGGGCCGGTGGCGCGCCTGCTGGGGCCGGACGTGCCCGCGGCGCAGGTGTGGCAAGACCCGGTGCCGAAGGTCGATCACAAGCTGATCGACGCGAAGGATGTTGCGGCGCTGAAGGAGAAGTTGCTCGCCTCCGGGCTGTCCGCGTCGCAACTGGTTTCGACCGCGTGGGCGTCGGCCGCGACCTACCGCGGCACCGATAAGCGCGGCGGCGCGAACGGCGCGCGGATTCGTCTCGCGCCCCAGAAGGACTGGAAGGTGAACAACCCGGACGAGCTGGCGAAGGTGTTGGCGATTCTTGAGAAGGTGCAAGCCGACTTCAACAAGACGCTGGCCGACGGGAAGAAGGTATCGCTCGCGGACGTAATCGTACTCGGCGGCTGCGCCGGCGTTGAGCACGCCGCGGACAAGGCCGGCTACAAGGTGAGCGTGCCGTTCGCTCCCGGCCGCACCGACGCGACCGCGGAGCAGACCGACGCGGAGTCGTTCGCGGTACTCGAACCGACCTCGGACGCCTTCCGCAACCACTTCAGCCGCGACATCACGAAGCCGGCGGAAGCGCTGCTGGTGGAGCGCGCCGCGCTGCTCGGGGTGAGCGCGCCGGAGATGACGGTGCTCGTCGGCGGCTTGCGCGTGCTGAACGCCAACACCGCGGGCGTGCCGTTGGGCGTGTTCACCAAGACCCCCGGCGTGCTCACCACCGACTTCTTCGTGAACGTGCTCGACATAGGCACCGAGTGGAAGAAGTCCGCAGTGTGCGAACACTTCTTCGAGGGCCGCGACGCGAAGACCGGCGCGATGAAGTGGACGGCCAGCTCCGCCGACTTGGTGTTCGCGTCGAACTCGCAGTTGCGCGGCATCGCGGAGGTGTACGCGAGCGACGATGGCCGCGAGAAGTTCGTGCGCGACTTCGTGTTCGCGTGGAACAAGGTGATGAACGCGGACCGCTTCGACCTGCCCGCGGCCCAGCGGATCGGGACCAAGCCCGCCGTCACGAAGAAGTAAGCGAGTCGGTACCGTGGTGAATCCGCGCGGCGCGCGTCACCAGTGACGCGCGCCGCGTTCGTTTTCAGGCGAGCCGAAACGCCCGCGTGCCTGCGACCTTGAGTTGCCTCTCTCTTCTATCTCCGGTAGCCTCACAGCATCCGCCTGTTGTCGCTTTCGGAGCTTCTCCCCATGCCTCGCTATCTGGTCGCGGTGCCGCTCGTTGCCGCTCTCGCGCTGACGCTCACGCCGCACGGCGCGCCCAACGCCGGCGCGCAGCCCAAGAAGGACAAGACCCCCGACGAGGCGGCCGTTGCGCAGGTGCAGACCGCGGACAAGTCGCTGAAGGTCAGCGTCTGGGCCGCGGCCCCGCTGATGGCGAACCCGGTCGCGTTCTGCTTCGACGAGAAGGGCCGCGTGTTCGTCGCCGAGACGACGCGGTTCGAGAAGGGCGTGCCCGACACCCGCGGCCACATGCAGTGGCTCGACGAGGATCTCGCGAACCGCACCATCGACGACCTGCTCGCGATGTACAAGAAGCACAACTACAAGGGCTTCGAGAGCTACAGCGATCAGGTGCGGATCGTCTGGGACAGCACCGGAAGCGGCACGGCCAACAAGAGCGAGGTGTTCAGCGGCGGCTACAACCGGCCGCAGGACGGGCTCGCCGCCGGCGTGCTGGCGCGCAAGGGTCAGGTATACCTCGCGTGCATCCCCGATCTGTACGTGCTGAAGGACACGAAGGGCGCGAACAAGGCCGACGAGAAGAAGTCGCTGTTCACCGGGTTCGGGCCGACTGTGCAGTTCCTCGGCCACGACCTGCACGGCCTCCGCATGGGGCCGGACGGTAAGCTCTACTTCAGCATGGGCGACCGCGGCTTCGTTGTGATGACGAAGGAGAAGAAGAAGCTCGAATACCCCAATCAGGGCGCGGTGCTCAGGTGCGACCCGGACGGCAGCAACCTCGAAGTCGTTCACGGCGGGTTGCGGAACCCGCAGGAGATCGCCTTCGACGACTTCGGCAACCTGTTCACATACGACAACAACTGCGACAGCGGCGACCGGGCGCGCTGGGTTCACATCGTCGAGGGCGGCGACAGCGGCTGGCGAGGCGGCTTCCAGTACGGCACCGGCTACCACACGCAGAGCGTGCCGCAGGGTAACCGCGGCGCGTGGAACACCGAGAAGCTGTGGCTGCCGCAGCACGAGGGCCAGCCGGCGTGGATCGTGCCGCCGCTGCTCAACTTCGGGGCCGGGCCAGCGGGCCTGACGCACTACCCCGGCATCGGCCTCAACGACAAGTACAAGGATCACTTCTTCGCCTGCGACTTCACCTCGAACGCGGGCAGCAGCACGATCTGGGCGCTGTCGGTAAAGCCGAAAGGTGCGAGCTTCGAGGTGAGCAAGCCGGAGCCGTTCATCAAGGGCATGGTGCCGACCGACTGCGAGTTCGGGCCGGACGGCGCGTTCTACTGGTCGGACTGGGTCGGCGGTTGGGCACCGCAGAACCGCGGGCGCATCTTCCGCGTCACCGACCCCGAAGCGATGAAGAACCCGCAGATCGCGGAGGCGCAGAAGCTGATCGCGGGCGACTGGTCGAAGAAAAGCATCGAGGAACTGGCGAAGCTGCTGGAGTTCCCGCACCAACTCGTGCGCCAAGAGGCGCAGTTCGAACTGGCCGCGCGGAAGTCGGAGGACGCGAAGGCGGCGTTCGCCGGGGTGCTCGAAAACTCCAAGAACCGGATCGCACAGTTGCACGCGGCGTGGGGCTTGGGGCAGGTGGCGCGGACCAACCGTGGGGCCGTGCCGTCGCTGCTTCGCGCTCTGGGCACGAATGACACCGAGGTGAAGCGCGCCGCGGTCGAACAACTCGGCAACGTCGTCCAGCACAGCGGGCGCGGGCTCGAGCAAGCGCCCGGCGCTGGCGAGGTTCAGGAAGCCGTCGGCAAGCTCTTGGCCGACCCGGACGACCGCGTGAAGGCCGCCGCCGCAGTCGCGTTCGGCAAGATCGGGCAAGCCCCGCTGGTGGTCCGACCAGTCGGCGAACTTGGCTACTTCGGCCCGCTGTTCGACCTGCTGCGCGCGAACAACGACAAAGACCCGTACCTGCGGCAGGCTGCGGTGATGGGGCTGGTTCACATGGCCCGGAACCCGGTCGATCTGTTTAACGTGTGGATGCGGGCTGTCGAGCAGGACAAGGCCAAGTACGACGCGCCCGCGGTGCGCATGGGGCTTGTGCTCGCGTTCCGCAAGACCCGCGAGCCGAAGATCGCGGAGTTCCTGAGCGATAGCGACCCGCGGATCGTCGCGGAGGCGGCGCGGGCCATCTACGACGAACGCATCGGCGGGATGGACGCGCTCGCCAAGCTCACGGAAAAGGCGAACCTGTCGGACGCGGTCAGCTTCCGCGCGCTCGCCGCGAACTACCAGATTGGCGACGCGGACGCGGCCCGTCGGCTGGCGTCCTTTGCCGACCGGCTTCAAGAACCGGGCTACCTCCGCGCGTTCGCGCTGAAGTTGCTTGCGGATTGGGCGAAGCCGCCGCGCCGCGACCCCATCACCGGCCTCACGCTCGACATCGCGCCGCGCTCCGCGAAGCCCGCGGCCGACGCGGTTCTCCGCGCCGGGGCACCGATCTTCGCCGGGAGCGACCTCGTTCGCAAACAGGCCGCGGAGACCGTCACGAAGCTGGACATCAAGGAGTTCGCCCCTGTTCTGTCGGCGCTCGTAAAGGACGCAAAGGCCGCGGCGGGCCTCCGCGCCGACGCGCTGATCGCGGTCGCGGAGTTGAAAGCCCCCGACACGAAGGACTTGGCGAACTTCGCCATGACGACCGATCAGCCCAAGCTCCGCGCCGCCGGGCGCACGGTTCGCGCGAAGCTCGACCCGGCCGCGGTGCTGAAGGACTTGCCCGAACTGCTGAGCGACGAGAAGACCTCGCTCGAGGAGAAGCAGGGCGCGTTCGCCATCCTCGCGACGTTCAAGGCGTCCGAAGAGGCCGACAAGATTCTGGCGCACTGGCTCGATCAGGTGAACGCCGGCAAGGTGCCGGCCGCGATCCTGCTCGACGTGCTGGACGCGGCCGAGGTGCGCGCCGCCACGCCCAAGCTCAAGTTGTTCGCGCAACTGAAGCCGCCGGTGGACAAGTACCGGGCGGCGCAGAACAAGATCGCGACCGCCACCAACGGCGACAAGCTCGCGGGTTACACCGATCAACTCGAAGGCGGCGACATCGACCGCGGACGCAACATCGTGCTGAACAACTCCGCGGTGTACTGCCAGCGGTGCCACAAGCTCGACGGGCAGGGCGGCGACGTCGGCCCCGCGCTCAACGGCCTCGCCGCGGACAAGGAGAAGACCCGGCGCTACTTGCTCGAAGCTGTCGTGCTGCCGAACGCCAAGATCGCGAAGGGCTACGAAACGGTGGTGCTGACACTGGCCGACGACCGCGTCGTCAGCGGCATCATCAAGGCCGAGGATAAGAAGACCGTGAAGCTGGTGACCGCCGAGGCGAAAGAGTTGACAATCGCGGTCGAAGACATCGTGGCCCGGCGCACCGGCCCCAGCGCCATGCCCGACGACCTGCACAAGAAACTGAGCCGGCGCGAACTGCGCGACGTGGTCGAGTTCCTATCGAGCTTGAAGGAGCCCCCGAAGAAGTAAACAATGGTTTAGGCGAGCGGGGGGCGTAAGCCCCCTGTTCTTCCCACAGAGGAAGCAGCTATGGCGGTGATGATTTACGATCCCGCGTTCGAGGCGCACGTTCGTGCGGAGCGCGAGAAGGCGTGGCCCAACGAACGCGATGAGGTGTGGGAAGGAGTTCTCGTCGTGACAGCACTACCGAACTTCGAGCACCAAATCATGGTGTTCGACCTCGCCCTCGCGTTCTCAGCCGTCATCGACCGAAAGGCCGGCGACCTGTCGTTGACCGGGGCCAACGTTAGCGACCGAGACGCGGACTGGATGAGCAATTACCGCGAACCGGACGTGCTCGTGATTCTGCACACGAACAAGGCGAAGCGACACGACACGCACATGGTCGGCGGCCCCGATCTGGCGGTGGAAATCGCCAGTCCCGGTGAGGACCCGCGGTTGAAGCTCGACTTCTACGCGAAGGTGAAGACGCGGGAGGTGCTGATTGTGGACCGCGACCCGTGGGCGCTGGAACTGTACCAGCTCAAGGGCGCGAAGCTCGTGTCGGCGGGCGTGTCCGACGTGACCACTTCGGCGGTTCTGACGAGCGCCGTGCTGCCGCTGACGTTCCAGTTGAAGGCCGGGGCGAATCGCCCCACGATCCACATCGCCCACACCACAAGTACGCAAACTTGGACGGCTTGAGCGCCGCTTGTGGCTTCGCGACCTACGCCGATTTCAGCGTGATGAGCGTCAGCTCCGGGCGGCTGCCGAAGCGGATCGGGATGCTGGTGCAGCCGAGGCCGCGTGACACGTACACCGTCGTGGCCGGGGCTTGGCAGACGCCGTGTAGGTACTTCGAGCCGTAGTTGCTCGGCACGAACGGCGCGCCGCCGGGCAGCACCACCTGACCGCCGTGCGTGTGCCCACTGACCATCAGCCCGACGCGCACGTCGCGCAACTTCTCCGCCACGTCGGGATTGTGACTCACCACCAAGCACGTATCGGCCGGGGTCGCGTCACCCAGCGCCGCGGCCATATCCACCTTGCCCATCCACATGTCGTCCACTCCGCACACGCGGAACCGCGCGCCGCCGCGTTCGAACCAGACCCCGCGGTTCGTCAGTTCCTCGATCCTCGCGCGCCGGAAGCCGTCCTTCGTTTCCGCCAGCCCGTGCCAGTAGTCGTGGTTGCCCAGAACCCCGTACACGCCCATCGGGGCCGTGAGGCCGGCGAGTACGTCGAAGCACGGGGCGATGTACTTCCCGTCCTTCAGCGAGTAGTCGCCGCCGAGGAGGATCAGGTCCGGGCGCAGCGACAGCGTGGTGCGCACGACCGAGCGGATGTAGTCGAGGGAGGTGAACGGGCCGTGGTGGATGTCGGTGAGAAAGGCGACGCGCGTGCCGTCGAACGCCCGCGGGAGCCGCGCGAGCGCGAGTTCCTTCCGCACGATCTCGACCCACCCGGCCTCGTACAAGCCGTAGGAGGCCGTTGCCGCCGCGCCCGGCACCAGCGCCACGGCCGCGGTCTTGAGGAACGCGCGACGGTTCATCGGACAGGCCCACGAGGGGGAATCGGGCACCTGTCGGAAGAAATAGCAGTGGGAGGGGGCGAAATCTAGTGCGTGAATCGCGCTATGCAAGGAAAACAGACAGGAATTGTCGGAAACATTTACGCGCTAACCGGCGCGCACAGACAAGTTAGCGCCGAAGTCAGCCCGGGCCACGCGCTACCCTGCGAACTGCCAGTGAAGGTAGCGGTTCAGAAGCACAAACTGGATCGCGCCAAACGCGACCGCGACCGCGAACCGCCGAGCCGGGTTCGTGCGCAGCAGGTCCGCCAGCTCGATGAACGCCGGCAGCGCCGCGAGGATGACCCGGTGTGCGCTGAGGAACGTGCCCGACAGGAACATCTGCGCGACGGGCACGAGGACGATCACGCCCCAAAACGCACCGCGCTTCGCCCACGCGCGAACGCCGAGCAGCGCCGCCGCGAACACGACGGCCGCTTCGCCCCAGTGCGGCACAACGGGATCGTAGATCGAACGTACGGCGAGCAGCAGGTTCTTCCACGACAATTCCGGTCGACCCCACGCGGCCTGCGACTTTAACCCGGCGAGCGGGTCGCCGACGGCCCACCACAGGTACCCGCAGAACAGCGCCAGCCCGCCGAAGCTGCCGAGGGCCAAGGCGAGGGCGCGGGGCAACTTGGCTCGCTCGCGGGTGCCGAGCCAGTCGACGAGCGCCGCGACCCCGAGCGCCGGGCCGGTCAGGCGCGCGAGCGACCCGCACGCCGCACTCAGTCCGGCCGCCGCGGGCCGGTTCACCTGCCACGCAGACAGCGCGAGCGCCGTGAACAGCAGGCCGAACGACTCGTTGTACGGGGCCGAGAAGAAGAACGCGGTCGGGAACGTGAGGAGCAGCGCGAGCGCGCCCCACCCGGCCGCGGCGTCGTTCAACTGGCGCGCCGCGACACGCGCGAACACGGACGCGCCCGCCGCGCCTGCGAGGTTCACCACGGTCAGCGCGAACCAGTACGGGTTCAGCCCCACCGCGTCGCCGAGAGCGAGTGCGAACGGCGCTGCCGGCATGAACGCCACGCCGAGCCGCCCCCCGCGGTCGCTCGCGCCGCCGTACCCGTTGAGCGCGACGTTGGCGACCCAGCGCCCGTCCCACCGGTACCACGGTTCGATGGGGCGTGTGACCGCGCTCGTCAGCCGCGCGTTGACCGCGGCCACGTCGGGATCGAACGGCGGCTCGATGTGCGGCGGGGTGGTCGCCAGCAGCGCCCCGAGCGCGACCGTGCCGAGGCGCGCGCCGAGCGCGACGAGGAAGAGCGGGAGGAACCGCGGAACCGGGGAAGGTGGGAGAGAGAACGGTGAGGACATGCGATCACACCGCGCGGAGAGCGGTCGTCAGTCGGGGTGGCGGGATTCGAACCCACGACCTCCTGCTCCCAAGGCAGGCGCGCTAACCAGGCTGCGCTACACCCCGAACGCGCGGGCCGCGTGCGCCCGCACCGTCATCCTACCGAACCCGACGCGCGCCCGGTAGGCGCGGTTCGGCCCTTCGGCTTACTGTGTGATCTCGAACGACCCCAAGAACGTGTCCGCGTCCTTGCCCTCTACGAACTCCTTCGGTCCGTACACGCAAACTTGGTACAGCCGGTTGCCGACCAGCACCAGCTTCCCTCGCGCGGTTAGAGCCGGGCCTTCTGTGGTGAAGTCGCGCGCCGGGTACTTCTTCGGCCCGAACGTCGTCGCCGTCGATTTCGTCGCCTCCTTCGCCTTGAAGCGCTCCACGAACTCGTTCACGCTGCTCTCCAACACCTGCTCCGGCTTCGGCGCTTTTACCACTTCCGCGGGCAGGTCCGAGTAGGTGATGAGATAGCCGCTTTTGTCCTTCTCGACCGCGAGGTGGACCATGTACAGCGTTTGCCCCGCGGCGGTCTTGGTCATGGGCGTGGGCGCTTGAGGGAACACCGCGCCGAACTTCCCCTCCTTCGACTCGAACTTCCCGGCCGGTTGGCCCCACAGCGCGCCGGCCCCGAGCGCCAGCACCGCGACCGCGATCCCCGTCCGCATGGCTCGTCTCCGTTATTTGGTGATCTGGAACGAATCGAGGAACAGCGCCACGTCTTTCCCCTTCACGAACATTTCTGAACCGATGGTCACTATCTGATAGAGGCGGTTCTCGCTCAACACGAGCCGCACCTTCACGCGCTGCTTGTTGCGCTCGAAGACGAACTCGCGGGCCGGCCACTTGTCCGGGCCGAACGCGAACTCGCGCTCCTCGCCGATCAGCGCCGCGCTCCCCTTCATCCCGTCGCGCACGCCGCCCAACAGCGAGGCGTGGTTCTCCGGTTTGGCCGCGGTCGCGGGGTAGTCGGTGTGCGAGACCATGTACGTGCTGCCGTCGGCGTTGGCGTAGAGCGCGACCGTGACTTGAAGGTCGCCCACGGCGGTCTTCGCGGTCGGCGTCGTCACCTTCGGCTTCTCGGGGAACCGCACCTTGTACGCCCCCTTGTCGGAGACGTACTCGCCGTTCGGCTGCGCGAGCGCGCCGGACGCGAGCGTCACAAGTCCCGCCACCGCGACCGCCGTTCGCATCGCGCACCTGTTACTTCGTGATCTCGAACGAGTTCAGGAACCGGTCGGCCGAGGCCGACGTGACGACCTCTTTCGTGCCCTGCACCATCACCTGATACAACCGCGGGCCGACGATGACGACGCGGTTGCGGATGAAGTGCGAAGGCATCTCGATGACGATGTCGCGCCCCGGGAACCGCTCGGCCCCAACGGTGATGTCCTTCTCCGACACGACCTTCCCGGCGTCGCCCTTGTTCCCGTCGCGGACCTTGTCGAGCCGCGTCGCGGCCGGCGTCTTGGCCCCGGCTTCCGTGGCGTCGATGTAGCTCACCATGAACACCGTGTCGCCCTTCAATTCCACCGACTCGAGGACCAGTTTCAGTTTGTCCTTCCCAATCGTGATGTCGTTCGTTTCGGTCTTCACCTCGCCGGGGAACTGCGCCTTGTAGCGCCCCTCGGCAGACGAGTGTTGCTTGAAGTCCTGTCCGTCCGCACCGGAAACGACCAGCGCGAACCCGATCAGTGCCAGCGCCCGTGCCCTCATGGGAAACCCTCCGTGGAGTGCGCTAGCAGAGTACCCGAACCGCGCCGGCGCGACAAGCGTGGGTGAAAAGCGACGCCGCTCGCGGCTTCGCAAGGGGTGCGAAACCGCGAGCGGCAGATCAAGAAGAACACAGGCGTTCTCACTTCTGGAGGGCTTGGACGATGCGCTCGAAGTCGTCGTTGGAGTCGAAGCCGAGGACGATCTGGCCCTTGTCCTTCGCCCGCACCTTGATCTCGATCTTCACCGCGAGGCGCTGGCGCAGGTCGTCCTCGATGCCCTTTACGTGCGCCGTCTTTTCGGCCGTCGGCGTCCTCTCCGGCTTGGGCACCAGTACCACCGAAGCGGCGGCGATGCGCTGCTGCTTGATGAGCATATCGAGCGCCTGAACCGAGTAGTTCTTGAGGATGGCCTCGCGCGCGAACGACACCTGCTGCTCGATGTCGAGAACGCCCTTCAACACCTTCGCGTGCCCCATCGTGAGCTGCCCGTTCCGCACCGCGTCCTGAATCTCGGTGTGCATGTTCAGCAGGCCGACGAGGTTGCTGATCGTGCTGCGGTCGAGGCCGAGTCGCGCCCCGAGTTGGTCCTGCGTGATGTGGTAGCGGTCGATGTACGCCTTGAACGCCTGCGCCTTTTCGATGGGGTTCAGGTCGGCGCGCTGGATGTTCTCGACGAGGGCCGCTTCGAAGACTTGTTGATCGTCGAAGGCGACGACGTGAACGGGCACGTCGGCGAGTCCGGCGTCCTTCGCCGCGCGCAGGCGGCGCTCGCCCGCGATGAGCTGGTAAGTGTCGCCCGTCTGCCGCACCACGAGCGGTTGCAGCACGCCGTGGGCCTTCACGCTGGCGGCGAGCGCGGCCAGTTCTTCCGCATCGAACTGCTTGCGCGGCTGGTACGGGTTCTCCGCGATCTTCTCGACCGCGAGGCGGGCGATCCCGTTCGCCGCGGCGGGCGGGGCGTCTCCGAGTAGTGCGTTCAGCCCGCGGGCGAGCCGCGGCTTGGCGGTGGCGTCCATGCGCTCGTCTCCAGTGTCGGTCGGGTCGGGCGGCGTCATAGCAATCTCCGCGGTTGGGGAAAGGGGAATCGGTGGTGCCGGATGTGCGGCGTTCCACGTGGAACGCCGTCGGCCGAACCGCTACGGCCGCGCGAATCTGCGCAAACGTTCCACGTGGAACGCGCCGCGCACCCGACCCCCGTGCGGAACCGCTGGAAATCCCTGTGCACGCGACGATCGCACGGCACGAAAAAAATGGCCTTGTCGGTTGCGAAGATTCTGAACTACCATCCGCCCCGCTCGGTCGGAGGACCGGAACCCTTCGAGCGAGCACGCCGCGCCAACGGACCGGAACCCGAAGGCGCGTCGTACGGGGTCAGCAATGATCCCGCCCGGAGAAGAGGTGTCGAGACGCGCCCGCGCGCCAGTCGTGCGTGTGCCCCCCTCCGCACCACCGGACCGCGCGACGTGTACTCTCTCGCGAGTGCGCCCGCGCGCCGTTACACCCCCAAGGTTGTGGAGGAGTGTTGCGCATGGACGCGACCCGTGGCCCCATTCTGTTTCGCTGCGACGGCACTACTGAACACGGCTGGGAGCCGCTGTACCAGTGCCTGTCTCTCGCGGCGGCCCTTCAGCGCCGGCGGCGCGGCACCCAGTTCTTCAGCTACCTCGACCCGCTCTCGCTCGCCACGGTCATCAACCGGGGCAACAACGACTGGACGCCCGCCGAGCAGCCGATGGGCGCGCCCGGCGACCTCGAAGCCACCATCGCCCAAGTGCGCAAGCGCGAGGCCGCGGCCGTTGTGCTCGCCGGGACGAACTACACCGCCGACTACGTGCGCGAGCTGAAGAAGACCGGCGCGCTCGTGATGTGCTTCGACTCCACCGCGGACATGAAGTTCCCCGCCGATCTCGTCGTGAACCCGCTGCTGTATCCGTCGCGCAAGGCGTTCCGCGTCGAACCGGGGTGTCAGCTCCTGCTCGGCCACCGCTACGCGCTGTGCCGCGGCATCTTCCGCCGCCAGCGCACCATTCGCGCGGTCGAGCCGCCGATGCCGTTCCGCGCGCTCGTGGCGATGGGCGACGACGACCTCGCGGGCGAAGCGATCACCCGCACGGAACAGCTTCTGGAGATGGACAAGGTGTCGAAGGTGACGGTCACGGCCCGCACGCACCACCCGCGCTACGACGACATGCTCGACCTCGCGGACGGCAGCAAGGGCCGGGTCGAAGTCGTGACCGAGACGAAAGAACTGATGACGCGGCTGGTGCGCGTCCACTTCGCGCTCACCAGCGGCGATGCGTGGTCGGCCGAACTGTGCGTGGTCGGCGTGCCGCAACTGATCCTGAGCCAGACGCGGCGGCACGCGGGCAACGCTAAGCGGCTCGACGAGGACGGCGTCGCGACGCACCTCGGCAGCGCCGACGCCGTGACCTTCGATCAGTTGAAGGAAGCGGTCGACCTGCTGCACGACGACGCGATGGAGCGCAAGAGCATGACGCGCTGCGCGCGGAACACGTTCGACGGGCGCGGCCCGGACCGCATCGTAAACGGGCTGGAGATCATGCTCCACGGCCCGGCCCGCAAGCGCGCCACCGGCTTCGCGCCGCTGAAGATCGCCGCCTAGCGGAAGTCGCTCGCGACTCCGCGAGCTTGCGAGCAAGGCCCCGGCCCGTTACGCTGCAAGGCGTGATCGACCGGGGCCGCTTCGTTTCATCGCAGGTATTCTGGGCCGCGTGTTCGCCCCCGAAACGCTGATGCGGCGTGCTCGCCTACGACTTGCGGCTAACGACTGCTCACCTCCAACATCCCATCCCGCGCGCTCATCTGGTATCCTCTCACCAACACTGAGGAGCCGGAGCCATGACGAAGGACGATGTTGCCGACGCGCTCGACGAGATCGGCACGCTGCTCGAACTCAAGGGCGAGAACAGCTTCCGTACGAATGCCTACCACAACGCCGCGCGGCTGGTGCAGCAGCTTCCGGGCGATCTCAAGGAGATGGTCGCGAAGGGCGAACTCGGCAAGGTTCGCGGGATCGGCGAGGCGCTGACCGAGAAGATCACCACGCTCGTAACCACGGGCAAGCTGCCGTACCTCGAAGACCTGCGCGCGTCGGTTCCCGCCGGGCTGGTCACGATGCTCCGCCTGCCGGGGATCGGTCCAAAGAAGGTGAAGGCGCTACACGACAACCTGCACATCGACACCATCGAGAAGCTGAAGGCCGCGTGCGAAGCGGGCGAAGTGGCGAAGCTGAAGGGGTTCGGCGAGAAGACGCAGGCCCGCATACTCGAAGGCATCGCGCACTTCGAGAAGGTTGGCCATCGCGTTCGCATCGACCTCGCGCTGCCGCTCGGCACGGCGCTTCTGGAACAGATTCGCACCTTCCCCGGCGTGCTGCGGAGCGAGCTGTGCGGCAGCCTGCGCCGCCACAAGGAGACCGTCGCGGACCTCGACATTCTCGTCAGTAGCGCGAACGCGCAGCCTATTATGGATGCGTTCGTGAAGCTGCCGGAAGTGGTTCAAGTGCTGGGGCAGGGGCCGACCAAGTCGAGCGTGATCGCGACGCTACACAGCCGCGGCGAGAAGGTGACGATGCAGGCCGACCTACGCGTCGTCACCGACGAGCAGTTCCCGTTCGCCCTGCACTATTTCACCGGCAGCAAGGATCACAACATCCGCATGCGCCAGCGGGCCATCGACCGCGGCCTCACGCTCAACGAGTACGCGCTCTCGAACGAGGCGAAGTCGTCCACGGTGCCGTGCAAGACCGAGGCGGACATCTTCGCCGCGCTCGGCCTGCCATACATCGAACCGGAGCTGCGCGAGGACAACGGCGAGATCGAGGCCGGCGAGCTGAAGGTGCTGCCCGCGCTGGTCGCGGACGGCGACATCCGCGGCGTGTTCCACAACCACACCACCTACAGTGACGGCAACGCGACGCTCGAAGAAATGGCGCTCGCGGCGAAGGCGCTCGGCTTCGAGTACTTCGGCGTCGGCGATCACTCGCAGTCGCTCACCATTGCCCGCGGGATGCCGGTGAACATCGTCCGTAAGCAGTGGGCCGAGATCGACCGCGTGAACGCGAAGCTGAGCGGCGTGCGCATTCTGAAGGGCATCGAGGTGGACATTCTCGAAGACGGCTCACTCGACTACAGCGACGAGCTGCTCGCCGGGTTCGAGTACGTCGTCGTCAGCGTTCACTCGCTGTTCAACATGCCGGAAGAGGACATGACGCGGCGCGTATGCAAGGCGCTCGCGCACCCGGCGACGACGATGCTCGGCCACGCGACCGGCCGCCTCTTGCTCCGCCGCGAGGGGTACAAGATCAACCTCGACGAGGTGCTGAAGGTGGCCGCGAAGCACGGCAAGATGATCGAGATCAACGCCCAGCCGTCGCGCCTCGACCTCGACTGGCGGTACGTGAAGCGGGCGAAGGCGCTCGGCATTCCCATCGCCATCAACCCCGATGCGCACAGCCCCGGCGAGCTGGCGCTGTACAACTTCGGCGTGCAGGTCGCACGCCGCGGCTGGCTGACGCGTGACGACGTTTTTAACACCCGTTCACTGACGGACGTGACTAAGGAACTCGCACGGCGCAAGGAGAAGGTGTAGCTTCGACCCGATTGGGCGATCATGCGAGGCGATACTTGGGGTGCCCATCGAGGTACTTGTTGACGCGGTCCTTCTTCTGGATCGCCTCGGCGAAGAAGGCGACGGCGCTCACGAGCCGGTCGTCGGGTTCGGCGCAGCTGAACCGCAGGAAGCCCGCGCCCGCGGCCCCGAAGCACTCACCGCCGAGGCACGCCACGCCGCGCGTGTCGTCGGCCCCTTCCAGCAGGTACATCGCGAGGCCGTGCGACGTGATACCCAGCCGCTTGCAGATCGGCTCGACGCGGGGGAACACGTAGAACGTGCCCGCCGGCATCAGCACGGTAACATCGGGAACCTTGCGCAGCTCGCTCACCAGCAGTTCCACCTTCTTGTGGAACTTCGCCATTACGTCATCGCGCTCCGCGGCGTCGTGTTCGAGAGCGGCCTTGCCCGCCATCTGGACGATGGGCGGCACGCACGAGAGCGACGTGTTAATCATCTTACCCACGATCTGCGCGACCGACGGGGCCGCGAGCATGTACCCGCAGCGCCAGCCGCTCATGCTGTAGCTCTTCGAGAACGTGTACGCCCCGACGCACTGGTCGAGCATTCCGGGTTCGGACAGGATGCTGTGGTGCTTGCCCCCTTCGCCCCAGACCATGTGGCAGTACGGCTCGTCGCTGAACACTGCGATGTTCGTGCCGCGCACGATGTTCGCGATGGCCTTCAGGTCGTCGCGCGTCGCCACGCCGCCGGTCGGGTTGTGGGGAAAGTTCAGAAAGATCGCGCGCGCGCGCGGCTCGGTCTTCACGAACTTCTCGATCGCGGCGACGTCGGGCCGGAACTGGTTCTCTTGCTTGAGCGGAACGTACACCGGGCGCGCGCCGCGCCGCAGGATGTTCGGCTCGAAGGTCGGGAACGCCGGTTGGAACACCAGCACCGCGTCGCCCGGCTCGAGGAACGCTTCCGCGAAGTACGTCTCGAACACCTTCGCGCCGGGGCCGACAACGACGTTGTCCGCGGTCGCTGGGATGCCGAACTCCTTTTGCACGGTCCGCGCGATCGTCTCGCGGAACTCCGGCAGGCCGAGCGAGGGGCAGTAGCGCGTCAGTCCGGCGTCGATGGCCGCGTGCGCGGCTTTGATCGCGCTCGCGGTGGTCGGGAACGGCGAGTCGCCGATCTGGAGCGCGATCACGTCCTTCCCGCCGGCTTGGAGCTTCCGGGCGACGGCCAGCACGTCGAACGCGGTCTCGGTGGTCAGGCCGCTGGCGAACGAGGAAAGGGCGGGAACGCTGGCGCTCATGGTGTCGGACTCAAGTTGGGAAAGCGGAGAGGATAGGTTCATCAAACGAACCGCGCCCGCTGTCGGCTACAGCGGGCGCGGCACGGGGCGGGCGTTCGAGGGGCTACCAGCGGTCGTCGGCCTTCTCCCGCTTCGCGCGCTCCGCGCCTTGGTCGATCTTCTGCTGACAAGCCACGCACACGGTCGCGGCCACGATCACACAGAAGATGAAGAGGAAGAAGCCGCCGAAGAGCAGGGGCGTTGCGAGTTCGTCGCTGGTGGCGCTGAGGACCGTTGCCGTGACCGCGAACCCCACGATGGCGAGGAAGCACAGCCCGACGAGTCGGGCCGGGAACCCGCGGACGCAGTGCCGCTCGTCGACTTGGAAGTAGCCCGTGAACAGGGCGACGGGGACCTGTCGGCACAACTGAAAGAACGAGAAGATGTCCACGGCAGGCGTCTCGCGCGGCGGGGCGGTGCCCGCTACTGTACGGATGCCGCGCGCGCGGTGCCACTCCCCGTGGCACCCCGCGCCCCGGCTCACCCCTTCGTGCTGATCGCCTTTGCCAGCGGGTTGATGACTTGAGGCACGACGTAGGTGCTCACCAACTCGTCAAGGACGCGGCGCTGGTTGTGGTAGCTCTCGGCGAACGTCTTGAACGGCTGCTTGCCCCAGAACTGGCGCACCGTGAAGTACACGGTGATCGGCGACTCCGAGAACTGCGCGGTCCGCACTTGGTACGCGGTCGTGCGCGTCTCGATGCTCAGCCGCGCCTGCAACTGGCAGCCCTCGTCGAGCGCGAGCATCATCGTCGGCTGGAAGTGCAGCACCCGCGCCGCGGGAATCTGGATCAACCCCTCCAGCGGCGTTCCGCTCGTCAGCGCTTCGGCCACCACTTCGTCGTGGTTGCCCTGATAGGTGAAGTCGAAGTAGTACAGCACGTCCATCGACTCGGTCTGCATGCCGCCGATGTCGAGGTGGTACGGTGCGATTTCGAGCACGCGCTCGTTATGGGCGTCGGCGTCGTCGAGCGTGGGCGGGTTCACGTACCCGGCGCTGAGGCGGCGGTGGTCGAGCGCGGCCCAGCGGTAGTTACCGGGTTCGCGGTCCTCTTCGAGCGCGTACTCCGTGTCGCCGCGCTTCTCGAACTCGGTCATTGTTGGGGCGGCCTTCTGGAGCGCCTCGAAGAAGTGGAGCACGGTCTCGCGGCCGGTCGGCATCTCGAGCTTGCCGTGAACGTATGTCGAGACGCCGAAATCGTCGCAGAGTGAGGCATACGAGTTCATCGACGGGTTCCTCTCGTCTGGCCGGCGCGCGCGGGGTAGCGTCCTGCGTCGGGGGCGAGCGCGTGCCGGGTTGGTGGTACGTGTATTGTTCGGTTCAAGCTGTCCGGTTGCAAGCCCGGTAAGCGGCCCGTTTTGCGAAGACCGCGCGGAGGTCCTTGAAAAATCCTGTCGAATGGACAGATCGACGGGCACATCGGTTCGCGCCGCCTCGGTTCGCGCGGCTGTGCCCGTCCGTTCACGTTTCGCACCAACGTGTGCGCGGCTTGGAACAGGAACACGGCCATCGCGATCCAGACCCCGCCGGAGAACAACCGGGACATGGACCGGAACCACCGGGACACCAACTGGTCTGAATGGGGGATCACGAAGATCGTGAGGAAGTCGGAGAGGACGTTAAGGCCGCCCAAAACCACCATGAACGTGGCGACGATCCGCATGAACTTAGCGAGGTGCTCGAACGCGGCGTTGTGGTGGTCCGCGAACTCGTACTTTCCGCTAGGGTTGGGAACGCGGACATTTCACACCTGTGAATTCGGCGGGTTCGCGCTTCAGTCCTTTTCGAGCCGCGAGCGGTAGCGCCGCGCGTCGGTCGTTTCGTAGCAGCAGAACACGACCTCGCGCGGGAACTCGTTGTTCTCGAGCCACTCCGCGACCGTCGCCACCGCGATCTCGCACGCGGCGCGGTGCGGGTACCCGAACGCGCCCGTCGAGATGCACGGGAACGCGACCACCTCCAGCCCCGCTTCCGCCGCAAGGCGCAGCGACTCCGTGTAGCACGACGCCAGCAGGATCGGTTCCCCGTGGCGGCCGTCGTCGTACACCGGGCCGACGGTGTGGATCACGTGGCGCGCCGGCAGGTAGTAGCCGGCGGTCATCTTCGCGCGGCCGGTTTCGCACCCGCCCAGCCCGGCGCACTCGCGCAAGAGTGCCGGCCCCGCGGCTGCGTGGATCGCGCCGTCTACGCCCCCGCCGCCCATCAGCGTGGCGTTCGCGGCGTTCACGATAGCGTCCACTTGCAGCTCGGTGATGTCCCCCTGCACAACACTCATACGGGCACGCGCGTCCGGTCGCATGACTTCCTCCTGTGGTAATCGGCCGCGAGATTATCGCGCGCTCAATCGCCTTCGGAAAGTCTCAAGTTCGAGTTACGCCGGGGGCGGGTCCCGGGACGCACGAGCGCACCGCGGGACGGGCACGATGTGCTGAGCGCACGCGCCGTGCCCCGTGCCGGCCGGGACACCTCGGCCGAGCCGGAATGCGACCGGGCCACGCCCCTCGCCGGCGCTCGGCCGGAGGAGAGACGTGGCCCGCGGTGGTGCACAGGCACGCGACGCCGCGCCGGGTGGCCCTAGTCCACGACGGCGAGGAGGTCGTCCTCGGTCATGATGAGGTACTCTTTGCCGTCGATGGTCACTTCGCTCCCGGCGTAGCTGGTGAACAGCACGCGGTCGCCGACCTTCACTTGGAATTTGGCGCGCCCGCCGTCGTCGAGGGGCTTGCCCTCGCCCACGGCCAGCACCTTGCCTTGCTTCGGCTTCTCCTTCGCCGTGTCCGGCAGAATGATGCCGCCGAGGGTCTTCTCGTCGGCCTCAAGGCGCTCGACCACGATCTTCTCGTTCAGCGGGACGATCTTCAGGGCCATCGCGGGAAACTCCTGTTGAGTGTGTCGGACCAAGTCTGTTGTAGCCGGCCGCACGGAGGCCGGGGCTATCCCACAGGTCGAGCTTCCGGCCGCACGGAGGCCGGGTACAGCAGATCAACCGCGAACCTGCGATCACGCGCTCGGCTTCTCTTGCTTCTCGCCGTTCTCGCCCTTGTCGCCGGGCGGCGGGTCCGCCGGGCCGTACACCTTCGTCAGCGCGCGCGACAGGGTGTGCAGCACCACGTTCGCGCTCACCGGCTTCGGGATCACGCTGTACACCTGAGCCGCGAACGCTTGGCGGATCAGTTCGTTCGTGGCGTCCGCGGTCATCAGCACCGCGGGCAACACGCGGTCGAGCGTCTCGCGGATCACGGCGAACGCCTCGAGGCCGGTCAGCCCCGGCATGTGCATGTCGAACAGGACGAGGTGGACCATGTCCACCCGGACCAGTTCGACGGCCTCGCCGCCGTCGGCGGCGAGCATGGTGCGGAACCCGCGCTTGTCGAGCATCTCGCCGAGCGTCTCGCGGTTCCCGCGGTCGTCGTCGGCAATGAGGATCGAGAAGCGGTGCCGTTCGCGGGAACCGCCGGGCGCGGGGTCGGTCGTGTCTGGCGGCGCGGCGGTCGCGGGCCGCGGTTCGACGGTCATAAGGGCACCTCCCCGGCGCGCCGTCGTCCTGCGGGCGCGGCCATTGGAAGGAACGTTGGTCGTTTGCGGTGCAAACCCAGTGCCGCACGCGGCGGGAGAGGGGGCGCGCGGCGCTAACATATGGAAGATACGCGAGATGCGAACGCCCGGTCAAGTCGGACTCCGGGCCGAACACCGCCCAAAACTGCCACCCGCACCGGCGCACCTGACACGGTGGCAGATGTCACACCGCACCGCGGATTCCGCGGATTGACCAGCTCGGGCACGCCGTTTAGCATAGACCCAACTCCAACGCGCCCCTTCCCCACGGTGAAGCGGTTATGGATCGGCAGTGGTATCTTTCGCGCAATGGGCAGGTGTTCGGCCCGGTCACGGACGCGCAACTCGCGGAGTCGGCCCGCGCCGGCCGCATCTTCCCCACCGACCAGCTCAACCTCGTCGGCCAACCGCACTGGTGGGCCGCGAGTGCCGTGCCCGGCCTGCTGCCGCCACCGACCCCGGTGCAGAACCCGTTCGCGCCCGCCGCTCAACAACCGCTGTCGCTCGACCCGGAGTCGGTCGCGCTCCAGACCGCGGTCGAAATCAAGAGCCTCCGCGTCACCTGTCTCGCGTGTTTTCGCGAAGTGTCGGTCGAGTTCGAGGCCGGCACGCCGGAGGCGCAGTGTCCGAAGTGCCGGGCGCTCATCGAGACCGGCGAGACGGCGACCGCGGACGCCGCCGGCCCGGAGGCCGCGTTCGGCAAGCTCGAGAGTGCGAAGGCGTTCAAGGAGCGGATGAAGAAGAAGGTGGACGCCGCGCACGCCGGGGCGCGCACCGGCGGGGTAGAGTAAGGTACTCTTGCCGTTCGTGGACGCCGCGCACGCCGGGGCGCGCAACGACGGCGCGGTGATCGGCGGCATCTTGGGAGCGATCATTCAGGGGTGAGCCAACCAACGCGCGAAGCCGCGAGCGGCTTCGTGATCACTTCTTCCCCAACCGGGCCGGGCTGAAGTCGGCGTCCGTGAGGGCCGAGGCGCGGAACTTCTCGAACAGGTAGAACTCCACCTCGCGCCCGGTCGGGTCGGTGGCCGTGATCACGAGCGGCATCCCGCACGAGGGCGAGCCGGGCGCGGTGTCGAACAGGTACACGCGCGTGCCGCCGTCCGGCATCGCCGGGTCGTCGCCGGGCTTGAGGCGGTGCGTCACGCCCGTAAGCGGGTGCGCGAACTCCGGGCGCGAAACGGGGCCGTCGAAGGTGAGCGCGCCCGGGGCGAGCGCGCCGCGCTCCAGTTGCGCGACCGCCGTTCCGAGGCGCTCGATCCACTTCCCGAACCCGGCGTCGCGGATGCTGTACCGGGCCTTCGCGCGCACCTGCGAATCGTCCGGCGAGATCGGGTCCGGCTTGAACCCGGCTTTGGCGAGCTTGCTGTCACCGTCGCCCAGAACGATGTGCATCTTGTCACCGTGCTTGGCGGGGGCGTACAGCACCTCGCGGCCCTTGCCGTTGCCCGCGGTCGTGCGCGAGTACACGCTCATCGGTTCGCGCCGGAACTGGTACACCAGCACTTCGCTGTTCACCACGCCCTTGGGGTTGAGCTCGCGGCGCGTCAGGCTTCCTTCATAGCCATTGATGCCCTTCCACGAGGCGCGCGCCGTGGACACAAGTTCGTTGAGGTCCGCGAGGTTGCGGTTCGCGGGCGGCGCGGCGGGCACGATCGAGCTGACCGGGCGCACGTCCTTCGCGGGGATCAGCGGCGGGTCGTCGCCGGAGCGCGGTGGTGCGGGATCGGCGGTCGCGATGCCGAGTTGCGACTGGTTCGCGACGGGCGCGTTCGGTACCGCCGATACCGGGGAACCGTAGGGCGGTGGCGGGTCTTTCTTCGGCTTGGCGAACGGCCGGCGGGCCGGCTGGAACTGAGAGCACCCGACGAACGACAGGGCGAGCGCGACGAGCGCGGCGGTGCGAAACATGCGATGCGTCCGTGCGGGGGAACAGCGGGCGACCCGGCCGCGCGGAAATAGCAACCGTTGGCAACGTGGGCAAGCCGAATTGCGAAAGGGGCAGAGGGCAGAAGAGTTGATCCGCAGATTGCGCAGATGGACACAGATTGAAAGGCAGAAGGCAAAAGGCAGCAGAGTTTTGACAGGATTTACAGGATGGACAGAGATGGTGGAGAACTGAGTACTTTCCGTTCTGTCTTCATCCTGTTCATCCTGTCAAAACTCTTTTGCCTTTTGCCTTCTGCCTATCAATCTGTGTCTTCTGTGGAATCGGTGGATCAACTCTTCCTCTCTCGTACCTCAGCCTTTACTGCCGAGGGGAATCACGCCGTCCCAGCCGGGCGGGGGCGTGCGGTTGTTCTTCAAGATGAACTCCGTCAGTACGTCCTTGCCGCGGTCGTCGGGCGGGACGCGGTGCAGGTGCTTGTACGCCGCGGTCCAGTCGCCGGCGAGAAAGGCGTCGAGCGCTTGGTCGTAGGCGTCGAGGTCGGCGTCGGTCAGCGCGCCCTCGGCCTCGGTGCCCGGTGGCGGCGCGGGCGGGATCAGTTCCGCCACGACCAGCGGCGTTTCGAGGCCGAACGGCCGCACCTTCGCCATGCGGCGCACGCGGCCCACGTCCGGCGGCAGCAGCGCGCGCACCGCGTCCGCGGTCGGCTCGTCGATCAAGATCGGCACGCGCAACAGCTTGGTCATGTCTTGCAGGCGCGAGGCGAGGTTCACGACCGGGCCGAACACCGTCACCTTCGCTTGCTCCGGGGTGCCGATGCCGCCGGCCACGGCGCGCCCGGTCGCCACACCGACGCCGACGCGGAACCCGTACAGCGGGTGCGCCGGGTCGCGGCCAACGGCCTCGAACGCGGCGCGGATGCCGAGCGCCGCCCGGCACGCCTGCTCCACCTTCCCCGGTTGCTCCAGCGGCCAGCCCCAGAACCCCATCGCGGCGTCGCCGAGGAAGTCGGCAATCGCCCCGCGGTTGTCGAGGATGTTGCGCGTCATCAGGCCGAGCGCGGCGCTCACGCGGTTCAGCACTTCGAGCAACTGGTCGCTGGCCTCTTCCACCTTGCGCGAGAACCCGCGCAGGTCGCAGAACAGGACCGTCACGTCGGCCTCGCGCGGCTCGAGCGCGCGCGGCGCGTCGCCGCCCGAGAGCACGTTCATCACGCCCGGCGAGAAGAACCGGCGGAACACGCCCTGCCGCTCGCGCAGCAGTTGCACCTGCCGCAGCGAGCCGAGGATGTCGCCGACCAGTTCCGTGAACTTCACGTCGTCGCGCAGCTCGTTCGACTCCCACGGGGCCAGCAACGAGTGGGCCTGCGCGCCATTGAACCGCCCCGCGACGTACATGGCCCAACCGGGGCAGGCGTCGCTGTAGATGGGCGTGCAGAAGGCCCAATCGAAGCGCCCTTGCAGCGTGTTGGCGTCGGTGGGCGACGCCTCGACCTCCGGGCGCGCGCCCCACACGCGCAGCACGGTCTGCTTCTGCTCGGCCACGGCCTCTTTCACCAGCCGCTTGCTCGGCTCGAACTCGCCGGTGCCGGACAACCGCCGGTCCCAGTGCAGCACCTTCATCGGCTCGTCGTCGGCGGGGAGCGCGACAATGGCCGCGGCGTCGGCCCGACGGATGCCGGCGAGGAGCATATCGACGAGGCGGCCGAACAGGTCGGCCTCGTCGGTGGCGTGAGAGATCACCTCCGGCAGTTTGCTGAGCACGTCGAGCCGGTGCGGGGCGTCGCGGAACGCGAGCCGGTCGAGTTCGTGGTGCGCGACCGTGCGGGCCTCGATCACGGGGCGGTCGTCGCCGGGTGACACGGGCGACGGGCCGGCTTCGGTGTGGAGCGTGAACGTGGTGCGCCCGATCACGAACGAGCCGCCGGGCACCAACTCGAACGAGTCCGCGGGCGCGCCGGCGTGGAACACCGGGTTCGACGCGCCCGCGAGCTTCCGCACCTTGAGCCGCCCGCCGCGCGCCGTCAGCTCGGCGTGCTTGCGCGCGAGGAACGGCTCCCACGGCGCGGCCCAGCCCGGCGCGTCGCGCCCGAGCACAACGGGCACGTCCGTGGGGAGCGCCTTGCGCCAAGTGTCGCCCGGCGTCGGACCTTGTGCGAGAAGGAGCATGGGCATCAACGAAGAAGAGAATGGCCACAAAAAAGCACAAGAACCACAAAGAACATCAAAACCGAAGGCAGCGTTCAGAAGACAGCAGATAGAGCACAACCACGAGTTGCTTTGAACGCGCTCTCGTGTCTTGTCTTCGGTCTTCTTGTGTGGTTTTTGTGCTTCTTTGAGGCCATTCTGTCTTTAACGTATTGGCGAAGGTATCAGGGCTTACGCCCCCCGCTCGCCCGGTGTGGGTGTGGGCGTCGCGGTGCCGCGGGCGGTGGGCGCGGCCGGGAGCGAACTGCCGCCCGCGGTACCGCTCGTGGGCACGCCGGCCCAGCGCCGCAGCAGGCGCGTGACCGGCGAGGCCGACGAGCCGCCCATGACCGACACCATCCCGGCCCACATCAGCGCGACCAGCACCAGCACGAGTACGGTCGCGGCGACCGCGACGTAGCCGAGTCGCCATTGCAGGTCGCGCACCGGCTGGAGCGCGGCGTCGCGGCGCTCCTGTACTAATACGACCCAGCCGGTGTCGATCTGATCGGGGCCGACGCGGACGCGGCGCACGGAGGCGAGCCACTTCCCTTCATACCCGGCGCGGCCCGGCGCGGCACCGCTCGGCAGGGAAACCGGGTCCGTGTACTCCGCGCCGCCGGCGAACGGCGCGCGCTCGTCCCCGCCCCTCGTCACCTCGTCGGCCCACGTTACGACCTCGTCGGCGTAGTACAGCGGCGGGTCCGGGTCGCCGTCCATTTCGGCCCAATACGGGTGCCGCAGGATCAGCCCGCGGCGGTTGTTCTTCGCGTCCGGGCGCGTGTCGATCAGCACCGCGAAGTGGTCCGAGCGGTCCGGCGGCGCGTCCGCGAGGTCGATGGTCATGCCCGCGATGCCGACCGGCGACGCGCCCGGCGCGTCGGCCGCGATCGGCACCGTGAACGCCACCGACCAGATGCGCTCGCCCGTGGGCCGCTCGCGCCGGTACGCGACCGAGCGGTGCGGCGCGCGGACGATGCCCGGCGGCGGCGGGGCCGAACTCGGTCGCTCGCCCAGCCCGTGGAAGTAGTCGCGGTAGCCGCGGTACACGTGCCGGCTGCCGGGCACGGTCGGCGCGCTGCCGCGCTGGAACCCGCCCGCGTCCGTCGCGAACCACAGCGACGACTTGTCGGCATCGGCGAACTGCTTGTCCCCGCGCGCCTTGCGCTCCGCGAGCAACTGGTCGAGTTTCGGCCCGGCCTCGGGGTCGTCCTTCAGGCGCGCGCCGCGCATGAGGAACTCGCGCAGTTGCGCGTTCCGGGCCATCGATTCGAGCTGCACCCAGCGCAACTGAATCTGCGCCGCGAACTGCCGGGCCTCGGTCTCGGCCGCGAAGCGGTTCGCCTCGAGCGCCCGGCTCTCGACGCCCTGCGCCGCGGTGTTCACCGTGGTGCGGAACAGGTACTGGCCGAACAGCGCCATCGCGAGGAACAGGGCCGCGAACGTGAACCCGGTGAGCCACAAGATCGGGCGGCGCACGCGCTGCACGTTCCACGCGTCGAGCGCGGTGAGGACCGCTTGCGGGTTGGCGAACCGCTTGCCGGGGCTGGGGTCGAGGCACCTGTCGATGACGGCCGCGAGGCCCGCGTCCACGCCCGGCACCGCGCGGTGCGCGTCCGACTTCGGCGCGCTCAGGATCAGCTTGCGGTACGCGGCGAGTTGCGCGTCCAGCGTGCCGCTGGTGACGGCGCTCGCGCCGGCGTCGCCCCGGTGCGGCGGCGCGCCGGTCAGCATCCGGTACACCACCGCGCCGAGGGCGTACACGTCCCAGCGCGCGTCCGGCGTCGCGCTCAGGTCGGCCTGCTCCGGGGCCATGTAGAACAGCGTGCCGAGTGCGGGGGCCATTTCGTTCGTCAGCCGCGACTGGCCGAAGTCCGCGAGCCGCGGCTTGCGGTCCGAGTCGAGCAGCACGTTCGCCGGCTTCAGGTCGCAGTGCAGGATGCCCTTGTCGTGGGCGTGAACGAGGGCCACGGCGATCTCGCGGAACAGCCCCGCGGCCTCCGCGACCGTGGGCCGGTGCGCGCACAGGTACTCCTCGAGCGAGCCGTTCTCCATGTACTCCATGACGTAGTACGGCGGGTCGGACTCCCAGCCGACTTCGAAGAGCTGAACGACGTACCGGTCGGAGAACAGGTAGCGGAGCTTCTCGACCTCGCGCGCGAGCGCGGACCAGTCGAGGCCGCCGCGCCGTGTGAAGAACTTGATGGCGACGCGCCGCCCGCTGTTGCGGTTCACGGCGGTCCAAACCTCGCCGTACGCGCCGTGGCCGAGGAACTGTTCCTGTTCGTACCCGGGCACCTTCGCCGGCGGGCGCGCCCCGCGCAGGCTCAGGGCGCGGGCCGCGGTGCGGTCGTCGTCGCCCATCACGGGTGTCAGCCCGACGTCACTCACAGCGGTGGAGGCTCCCATACCAAAGAAGGCGCGACCCGCGCCCGGCTTGCGCCGGACGAAGGTAGTTTACACGCAAGGGAGGCAAGGCGCGAGACTTGGTTGGCGGTGTGGGATGCGCGATTGCGCGGTTGCGACTTCGCGGGAGCTTGGGGTGGCGCTCGCAGAGCCTCGCTGACCCCAAGCTATCGCGAAGTCGCAACCGCTACCGCACGGCGCGCATGCGCATCTCGGGCACGCGCCCTACATCTCCGCGCTGTTGACCGGCTCCGGGGTGGCGAGCGGCGGGGGGGTGTTCGTCAGCATCGCGCGGTCGATGCCCTTCTCGCGCTTCATCTTGTTCAGCTTGTTGTGGAGCGTGTCGCGGCTCATGTTCAGCAGCTTCGCCGCGTGGCTCACGTTGCCCTCGGTCTGCCGCATCGCGCGGCAGATGGCCCACTCCTCGATCTCGTCGATGTTCAGGCTCGGCGGCAGGTCCGGGATCGCCATCGTGCCGCCCGGTGCGGGCGCGACCGCGTCCGGGGTGCCGGCCAGCGGGAGTGCGTCGGCGTCCAGCGTCTCGCCCTCACTCATCACCGCGGCGCTCACGATGGCCGCGCGCAGCTGGCGCACGTTGCCGGGCCAGGGGTGCGATTGCAACTTCCGGACCGCTGCGGCCGTGAGCCGGAAGTTGCGGCGGCACTCCGCGGACACCTTCGCCAAGAAGAACGCCGCCAACTCGGGCACATCTTCCGGGTGCTCGCGCAGCGGCGGCACGCGGATCGGGATCACCTTCAGGCGGAACAGCAGGTCTTGGCGGAACCGCCCGGCTTTCACGTCCTTGTCGAGGTCGCGGTGCGTCGCCGCCACGATCCGCACGTCCACCTTGATGTCGGCGGTCGCCCCGACCGGGCGGAACGCCTTGCCCTCGATCGCGCGCAGCAGTTTCGCCTGACACTCGAGGGACAACTCCCCCACTTCGTCGAGGAACAGCGTGCCCTCGTCGGCCTGCTGGAACAGGCCGGGGTGGTCGCGGTCGGCCCCGCTGAACGCGCCCTTCTTGTACCCGAACAGCTCGGCCTCGAGGAGCGTCGGGGCGATGGCGGCGCAGTTCACTACGACCAGCGGACCGTCGGCCCGGCGACTGTTGCGGTGCAGCGCCAGCGCGACCAACTCCTTGCCGCTGCCGCTCTCGCCGTGAACGAGCACGGTGAACGGCTGCGGCGCGGCCTTCAAGATCTGCTGGCGCAGGAGGATGACGGCGTTGCTGCCGCCGATGATGTCGTCGGCCGCGGGCGTGTGGGTGCGGAGCCGCGAGTTCTCGGCCTCGAGGGTGCGGCGCGTGCGGAGGATCTCGAGCCCGTGCGCGAGGAACCCGGCGACGGCTTCGATGAACCGCACGTCGCGCTCCGCGAACGCGCGCCCGGTGCGGTACACGTGCAGCGTCGCGAACGGCTCGCCGCTGGCCTTCAGCGGAATGCAAATGGCGTCGGCGAACGCGGACAGCGAGTCCGTGGGCGGGTGCGAGTCGCTCAGGTCCGGGAACAGCCAGATGGTCTTGCCGTGCGCTTGGGCTTGGGCCGTGAGCCGGCGCGAGAGCGGCACATCGATCGCGCCGGTTTCGGGCATCACGATCTTCGGGCCGGGGTCGTCCGGGTCGAGGCTCAGGTACCCGGCGATCTTGGCCGCGGTCTGGTTCAGGATCGCGCGCAGGGCAAGCCCCGCGAGGTCGTGGGCGCTCCGGGCCTCCACCGCGCCGGACATGAACTTGCAGAGCGCGGTCAGCTCGTCCACCCGCAACTGTGCGGTTTCGTCCACGGGTGGTTCTGCGGGCAGGAGTCGGTCGAGCGGCACCTCGTGAACTTTCGTCGCGTTGTGCGGGTTCTCGACCGCCGCGTGAAGGGCACGGTTCGGCATCGTGGCCGGGGCGTCCTTCACGGGCCGCGGCGGGGCCTTCGGTTCGAGCACGAACTTCAGAACGACTTCCCCGATGCGCACCTTCTGGCCGTCGCGCAGTTCGACCGAGCCGTTGATGCGGGTGCCGTCCACGCGGGTGCCGTTCAGCCCGAAGTCGCGCACGTGCCAGCGCCCGTCCTCGAAGTAGATCTTGGCGTGCGTGCGGCTCGCGAGTTCGTCGCGCAAAACAATGGTGTTGTCGCGGCTGCGCCCGAGCGTGACCGGCTGCCCGGTCGGGGACAGGTCGAGGGTGGGCGGCACACATTCGCCGCCTTCGAGGGTCAGACGCGCGCGCATCGGCGGAGGCTCCGAACCAACCGTTAGCTACGGAAAACTTTCAACGATCCGCGAGAGGGCTAGAAGGTAGCGTATTCTGTGTGTAAACTCTTGCGTGATCATCTTTTCGCTGGAGGCGGCTCAAACGTGGAGGTCGGCAGGATGCCTTACCACTGGCCCAAGGATACCAGACTCGTTGCGCAATAGCGATCGATGGCCTATTCATAGGGTTATGACGAATTACGAGAAATTGCGTCGGAAGCCGTTGTTGTTCCGCATGTTCACGGGGCTCTCGGCCGACGAGTTCGACAAGGT
>Ga0194132_10002768_pt1 | contig 32262 bp, 35 predicted proteins | sample TA2KigOf80mmetaG_FD_148612 | JGI IMG/M metagenome (GOLD analysis project Ga0194132, IMG submission 148612) | Freshwater microbial communities from Lake Tanganyika, Tanzania - TA2015054 Kigoma Offshore 80m | ecosystem: Environmental > Aquatic > Freshwater > Lake | place: Tanzania: Lake... | reverse complement strand
GACCTTTCTCATCCCCAATCTTCACTCGGTGAGCAGCCAAAACCCGAAGCGCAGGAGTCTCCCACCGGAATTCAACCGAAACCTCGGGCGAGAGGACTCAGTCCCTATCCGGCTAAGTCCACCGCCCATAAGCCGGCTGCAGACCACCCATGGAGACGAACCGTACTGACAAAATCACTGCACCCTAAACACTGACAGATTCACTGCCCCTTGACAGGGGTGGGCTCGTGTTGACACGAAGCATGCCCGCAGTTACCCTCAGCCGGAAGCCGGAGCACAGCTACGGAGGTAGATATGTCGCAACCCGTGGACCGCAAAGCCGTGGCGGCCGTCGCCTCAAGGCTGACCCGCGCGGCGACCGACCTGTACGGGCCGCATCGCGCGCTGGAGATACGGCCGGTACTGGATGATATGGCCCTGGCGCTGTGGCGCGTGCACGCCGATCTGCCGCCGTCCACCGCCGAGCCGGTAGTGCATTGGAAGCCGGCAGTGAGCAGTCGACAGTGAGCAGTCGGCCAGACCGGAAAGCAGGAATGAGCAATGGCTAACCTTGATGTGCTGACGTACGGGTTCTCGTTTGTATCGGACCAGGGGCTGTTCGGATGGTCAACGGTCTCCCTGGTAACGATGGGGGAGACCCGCATTCTGGTGGACACCGGCCCCGCGTCCCGCAAGCCCCTGGTGTTCAAAGCGCTCCAGGCCAAGGGACTGGAGCCGGCGGATATCGATGTCGTCATCCTCGCCCATCTCCACTGGGACCACTCCCAGAATGCGGACATGTTCTCAAACGCCCGCATCGTCGTGAACGCGCGTGAGCTGGACTACGCCCGCAGGCCGAATCCAGCGGACCTGCATATGGCGAAGCCCGTCGCGGACATGGTTGCGAAGATGAAGGTCAACCCGGTGGACGACGGCGACAGGATCATGGACGGCCTGTCCGTCATATCCACCCCCGGCCACACGAAGGGCCACATGAGCGTGATCGCCGAGCTGGACGGCGAGAGGGTGCTGGTTGCCGGAGACGCGATGCCGGACGGCGGCACGCTCAAGCGCGGCATACCCTACAACGTATTCTGGGACGTGTCGGACGCGAGGGACAGCGTGCAAAAAATCCGCAGCTCGTCCGATGTCTTCTGCCCCGGCCACGACCGCCCGTTCCGGCTGGAGAACAATGAGGTAAAGTACCTCCACGGCCCCACAAAGGTAGAGGTGTGGACCAGCAACGAAGGCGGCGCGCCATCATCCCTTACCTACACCGTCCACGCCGTCCGCCCTGCCAACATAGACATCGTGCAGAAGTAGGGAGGTGTCCGCACGTTACACAGATTCGGACGGGCAGTGGCTGAGGGGTGGTAAGTGGGAAAGGGGAGTTGTGTATTGTTTTCGGAGGAGGTAGGGGGCCTCTTCCTCCTCTCCCCGAGGGAGAGGCCTTTGGGTGCTTTGACCCAAAGGGTGAGGGCTACGGCTGTTGTGCTTCGTTCTCTGCCGACAGCGCCTCCGATATCCTGGTCATAACCCCGTCAATGTTCTTGCTGACGTCGATATTCCAGAACCTCAGGACGCGATAACCCATGGCCTCTATGTTCCGCGTCCTTTCGTCATCCCGCGTTAGCTGACTATCTTCGTTATGCTGCCCGCCGTCCAGTTCAATGACGACCTTCCTTTCGACGCACAAGAAGTCCGCGACGAACCGTCCGATTGGCTGCTGTCGTCGGAACTTGTACCCGCCGAGTTGCCGGCCCTTCAGTCTCGCCCAGAGAACCACTTCTGCGGGCGTCGATTCACGTCGCAGCGCTCGGGCATGTGAAGTCATGTTGCGGTCTATCTTCATAGTTAAGATTTCCGGGAGCGAAACCCAACAGCCATAGCCCTCACCCTACGGACAAGGCCCCGTAGGCCTCTCCCTCAGGGAGAGGAGGGAGGACCGCCCTCGCCGTCCCCAATTCATCGCTCCACGCCATCGAGGCCCGCCCCCCCTCACACCATCCGCACGCGCGCCCAGCGCACCACCATCTGGCCGCGCTGGCTTCCCCAGAAGCTGGCCATGATATCGCCGTCCGAGAGGCGTATCGCGTCCGGCGCGCCGAATGCAATGTTGTCGTGGCTTGACGGGTACTTGTCCGTCCGCGGCACGCCGATGCTATCCGTCCCGTAGGCGTCCCATATCTGCACCCAGCGGTCCGTGTCGAACCTCAATCCGCCATCCTCGGACAGCGCCACGTAGATGCCCGGATTCTTCGACTCCCTATCAGACATCACCACCGCGACGTTCTGGCCGCCCATGCTCACCGGCCGGTTGGTCTGGCCCTGCAGGTTCGTCGGCTCAGGCGCGCTCCATTTCGTGGCGTCAGGCGTGCCGATGATGCGGTGGAGCGTGAGCATCTTCTGCCCCGTCTCGTCCCCCGTCCATGCGTATGCTATCAGCCGCCGGTCCGGCAACCGGTTCACCCGGGTGTGCCAGAACGTTTTCGGCGAGCCGCGACCCGCCCCGGCCATAGGCGCGAGCACCTTCCACGTCTTGCCCTTGTCGCCTGAGACCACGGCCATAACGTGCGGCTTGAGAGGGTCCTTTTCAGCGCCGATGACCTCCCAGTCGCCGGCGCTGAGCCACGCGCCGTTATCGAGATCCGTGATGCTGTCGTAGGGAAAGATGTGGCGGTCGGGAAGGGTTGGGACCTCGGGCGGCGTCCAGGTGCGGCAGCCGTCGAACGACCGGTGGAGGACGAATTCAACGGGCAGAATGCCGCCCGTCTTGTCGTCGTACATCGGCGTCGTTGGTGTCGGCCTGTGGAAGCGGTGGCCGGTGACGACGATCTGGCCGTCGCGCATCTGCGTCAGGTTCATTACCGAGTACGAATAGTGCTTCGCGTCCTGCGAGCCGTCGTAAAGGCGCCCCTCGTCCTGCCACGTCTTGCCGTTATCCGTGGAGCGCAGCACCCAGGACCGCGCGTCGTCCGCGTACAGCGCCGAGGCGCGACGGTAGACGCACAGCAGATCCTTCGGCTTTAGCTCGATAATCCGGGGGTAATACGCATGGATGGCCCAGTCTGCCGGGTACTTGTTGGCGAACAGCAGGCCATCCTCCACGATCTCAAGACGGTGTTTCACGATCTCGCTCCCTTTTCCAGGCTGCTCTTCCTCGCCCACTCCCGCGCCATTTCTACCCATGGCTGCTGCGGCTCGAAGATCTGCGCCGTATCGAACGGCATCCAGCGGAAGAGGATCGGGGTGCCGCAGTCGCAGCTGTACGGCCACTCGCCCGGCAGCCCTTCGGGCGGTCGGACGATGTAGATCCAGCGGCGGCGGAGCTGGCCCTGCCACTCCTCATCGCGAACTCCGGCGAGCGCCACCGGCTCCCCCTGGACGCCGGTCTCCTCGAACAGCTCGCGAAGGGCGCCCGCCTCCGTGGTCTCATCCTTCTCCAGCGTGCCGGCCGGGAGCTGGATCATGGAGCCGCCTTCTTTCAAGGGGTGGTCGAAGACGAGCATCTCGGCCGCGCCGCTCTTGCCGGGGCGAAGGACGACCGCAGTAACCTTTTCCACGCGTTCGACGGTCATGGGGTTTCCTTACGGCGGGACTTAGATCCGCTCCTCGCCGGTCAGCAACAGGTCACGGGTGTTCAGCTTGGGCCGCACGGCCTGGAGGAACAGCTTGAGCAGCTGCTCCGGCTGGACGTAGGAGGTGTCCAGCGTCACCTTGCGCGTAATCCAGGAGGTGAAGAACTCCCTCTCGAACTCCGCCTGTACCTCCTCCACCTCGCTCGGCTTGAGAAGCTGGTAGGGGTGCGGTTCCGCCTTCATCCGGGCGCGGATGACGTCCGGCTTCGCGGTCATGTTGACCAGGATGGTGTCGTGCGGGAGCTTGGACTCCACGTAGCGCTCGAAGGTCACCGGGATGCCGGGATGGTAGTACCGAGGGCCGTAGATCTTCTGCTCAATGTGGTAGCCGCCCAGGATGCAGTCCTCCCACCGCGAGATGACGTCCAGGTGGTAGTAGATCACCATGCGCTGGAACCGCTCTTTCAAGACAGGCGGGAGGGCTACCATCGCCTCCTGCTCGGCCTTGTTGAGGTGGTGGTAGTCGGGGATCGTGAAGTCGCCGTCGTCCATGTGGAATACGCGGCCGCGCGCCTTGCCCCAGTCGCGAAGCGCATTCGCAAGCGTCGTCTTGCCGACGTATTCGGGGCCGATGAGTATGAGGCGCATCACAATGCTCCGCGTTATTTTGGGGGCAACGCCCCTATTTCCCGTCTGGCCAACGACCAACTACAAACTTCCAACTACCTACTTCCCGCCTTCTGGCCAACTACCTACTACTAACTACCAACTACTTCCCCGCAGGCATCACCCCGCCGCAGGCACGGATGAGCGTCTCGTGGGCGATCAGGTCGTGCTCGGGCGTGAAGCGCGGGCTGATCTCGCCGCGGATGACTCCAGCGAACTCCACCAGATCCAGCGTGTAGCGCGGCCTGTTCTCTACGGCGATCTTTTGCCAGCCCTTCCTGTACTCGCCCTTGTCCTGGCGGAGGCACAGGTCGATGGCGGGCGGCTCTATCGGCTGGAGGACGATGGAGCCTTCCAGCCCATGGATCTCCGCGTGGCGGTGAGGGCCGGGGTCGCTCTCGGTGCCCGTTGCCTCGATTACGGCCATCGCGCCCTGCTTCTCGTACTCCATGATGACGATGGCGTTATCGACGCCGGGCGGCATGCCCTCGAAGCCGCGCGCGTCGGAGCGAAGGATCGGCGTGATCTTGTCCGGCCTGCCGAACATCGCCGCCGCCTGGTCGAACAGGTGGCACGACTCCTCCTGCATGATGCCGCCCGGGAACTGGTGCACATGGTTGCGGTTCCAGTACTCCGGCACGCTGCCCGCGCGGAATCGGGCGAACGTGACGCGTCCGATCAGCCCGTCCTTGACCGCCTTTTGCGCCCACTCGAAGCCCGCGTTGAAGCGCCACATGTACCCCATCTGGATGAAGAGGCCTTTCGACGCGGCCAGCGCGTACAGCTCCTTGAGCATCGGCAAAGACAGGCCCGGAGGCTTGTCCAGGTGGATGTGCTTGCCCGCCTGCAGCGCGAGCCGCGCCCAATACAGGCACTCCCACGGCCAGGTCTGGATGAATACGGCCTTGATCGAGGGGTCGTTCAGAATCTGGTCCACGGAGTCGAACTTCGGGATGTCTGCGTACTCCGGCCGCTTGTGCCGGGCCTCCCACATGTCGGGGTCCGGCTCGTATATGCCTGCCATTTCCATGTTGAGCTGCTTCGTCACGGGCCGCGACGCGGCGGCAAGGGCGTTGTTGGCGTGGGTGTGCGCGATGCCGATCTGGGTTACCTTGAGGGTCTCGGGCATGGATGGTCTCCGGCGTGGGATAGGGTCAACGGGCAGAATACTAGCTCGGGTATCGGCAGTCAACGAGGCAAAGCAGGATGGCCCCGACACGGTGTCGGGGCCATCCTGTCACTGGTCCGCGCCGGCGTCGCCGGCCCGCCCTATCTCCGCGAATGTCCACGCGGTGAAAGGGCCATTGAGGTTGTGGACCGCGCCCCGTGCGAGCGCGGCGTACCACATGTCGGCCATATTCGGCACAATACACAGGGCGCGGCTCGCGTCGTCGCTGTCGGCCAATCGTGCCGGGATAATCTCTCCCTCCCGGCCGTCGCCGGCGTTCGCGTAAGGTTGGACGGTGCCCTGCACGGTCGAGACGGTGGTCCGGACGAGGTCGAGCGGCGCCATGCTATCGGTGATCTGGGCGGCCGGGGTACGTACAAGACTCACGAGCAGCCCCTGGTCAGACCTCACGATCGCCGTGGCCGCGACCTGGATTTCCGCAGCGGGTAGATCGGCGCTATTGCCGGACTGTTGAAGACTGGAGATGCCTATGGCAAAGGCTACGAAGAAATAGGCCATGAAAGGAAATCCCCTGCGGGCCCGCGCATGAAGTTCCATTCCCCACCCCCGTGAAAGATAAGAATGCTGCAGCCCCGTTTGCGTTGCTGCTTTTCGGCAGCTTGCCTCCCTCAAGCGCCTCCGAATAACGGAAACGATAACGGTTGCATTGCGCGTAGAGACGTAATAGAGGTAGATTATTAGGCCGTATTACGATGTTGTCCATTGACCATTTCACCAACTTATTCACCTAAAGCGCACCTACTTTCGAAATGGTTTTTTACCTACGCACAGACAGGGGGCCCGGGATGAGCGCGCAAAAACTACGTACGTCGAAACCCCGCATGATGTTCTACAACGACGGCCGCCACAACCTTGTCTACCAGTACGAACCCCCATGCCGCGCGAGGAGCTGGAGTCGGCGGTGGACGAGCTGGCGGGCACGCCGGTGGATGCGCTGATGTTCTGCCTGGGGGATGGGCGCACGGTGATGCACGACACGAAAGTGGGGGAACTGTGGGGACACAATGTGGAAAAGTGGCCGCACATCCTGTTCCACCGGGCCGCCAAGAACGTTAGGCGGCTGATCGACACGGGGAACGACCCTCTTCGGGTTGTCGCGGACAGGGCGCACGCGAAAGGGCTGTTGTTGTACCCGACGCTGCTCGTGCAGTGCCCGACCGGCAAGCGCGGGGTGGATACCCGCTGCTGAGACTTCCGTTTCGACAACAAGCACTTCGAGATACGCGCGAAGGGAGGCGTGGACCCAAACGACAGGCGGTACACCGGGCTGGACTTCATGCATGAGGAGGCGAGGGAGGAGCGCTTCTCCCTCATAGAGGAGGTACTGAACAATTACCCCGTGGACGGCTTTGAGCTTCATCTGAACTACGTGCCGTGCTATTTCCACCCCGGCGATGTGGAGCGCGGCACTGAGGTCATGACCGCCTGGGTAAGGCGCGTGCATGACGCCGTGAAGCAAAGCGGCGCGGATCGAGAGCTGGCGGTGCGCGTGCCGGCCAGCGTCGAAGGCTGCCTGTCCATCGGGCTGGACCCGGCCGGCTGGGCGAGGGAGGGGATTGTTGACGTGTTAATCGGTAACACCTATCAGGGGCCGGAGCTGTGCGACCAGATGACCGACTATGGGCCGCTCGTGGAGGCGGCGAAGGGCACGGGTACCCGGGTGCACGCGACCATCCAGAGCATCATCGACTCCGATCGCGTCCACCACGGGCCGATTTCGGCGATCCGGGCTGCCGCGACGAACTACTGGGCGCAGGGCGTGGACGGGCTGTATGTGGCCTACTGGCACGGGCTATGGCCGTACGACGCCAGGGTGTACGAGAAGCTGAGGGAGATACCGCACCCGGACGTGATGGCGCCGAAGGACAAGCTGTACTTCGTGCCGACCGCGATGGGCCGCTTCCCCGAGCCCGAGCCGGAGCCCGGCATAACGATGCAGCTCCCACGAGAGCTCGTCCAGGGCGCCCCGGAATCAGTCGAATTCATGATCAGCGACGACCTTTCCCGGTGGGACACGATGGGCAGGGTGCACGAAGTCGTACTGCGGTGCAGGGTGGTGAACTCCACGGAGCGCGATGCGTACCGGGTCAGCCTGAACGGCGCCGAGCTGCCGGACTCGCTGCGCCGCACAGTGAACTCCTTCTACGGCAAGGCCCCCCGGTACCGCGTTCAGGGCTACTGGTACGTATTCCATCTGGACAGGGAGCATTGGCCAGTCCAGGGGCGTAACGTGTTCGAAGCGGTGCTGGAAGGTCGCGACCCTGATGTGACGCCGGCGCCCGCGCTGCGGGACGTCGAGGTGGAAGTGAGGTACCTGATGGGGCGAAACTACTACCGGCTGGGCGGCGATCCGGACCTGGGGCCGCAGGAGGGATAGGCCTTCCTAAACCTCGCAGAGTAGTCGTTTTTTGGTATATCCTTTAAGTAAGGGCCGCTGGCAAATCCGGCCCTTTACCGGAGTAAAATGACCCAGGCCCCGACGACCCCCGCCGAGATAGTCACAACCGAGTCCCAACTTTCTTCTGCACTTGAGCACATCGCCCGCAGCCGAACGGTCGCTATCGACCTGGAGTCCAACGGCTTCCACCGCTATCCGGAGCGAATCTGCCTCCTCCAGATCGCGGTCCCTGACGGCATCTACATCGTAGACCCGCTGACCGTCGCCGCAATGGCGCCGCTGGGCGCGGTGCTCGCGGACGCGTCCGTTGAGAAGGTATTCCACTCCGCGGACTATGACATTCGGAGCCTGGACCGCGAGTGGGGCTTCCGGGTGGCCAATCTCTTCGATACGGGCATCGCTGCGGCATTCACAGGCTCCGAGCGGCTTGGCCTCGGTTCTATCCTTGAGGAGCACCTGCAGGTGAGCGTGCCGAAGGAGAAGAAGCTGCAACGGTCGGACTGGACGTTACGGCCCCTCAACCAGGAGAGCCTCGAGTACGCTGCCTCGGATGTTCGCCACCTGATAGACCTTCGCGAAGCGTTGGGACGCAAGCTGGCAGAGCTACAGAGGCTGGAGTGGGCGGAGGAGGAGTTCGTGCGGATGACCAGGGTGCGGTACACGCGGCCCGACCCCGAGACGGACTTCCTTAACATGAAGGGTGCCCTGGGCATGGACGGCCGGCAGCTTGCGGTACTGAAGTCGCTGGTGGAGTTCCGCGAGCGTGAGGCGCGGCGAATGGACCGGGCGTATTTCCGCGTGATACCGGACTCGGCGCTCATCGAGCTTGCGATGGACCCCGCGGCGGACCTTGCCAAGGTGCTGGGCCTCGGGCGATACGCTCACCACCCACAGGCCAACGGCCTTGTAAAGGCGCTGCAGGCCGGGGTGAACGGGCCGGTGTTCCGCCGACCGGCGCCCACCCGCCCGCGCTGGCCTCGGGTGACCTCGGCTGAGCGGGATATTATCGAGGACCGCCTCCGCGCGCTGAAGGGGTGGCGCACCGATCACAGCAAGGCATTCAAGATGGACCCTGCTCTGGTCTGGCCGGCTGTCAGTCTTGAGAGGCTGGCGCACGAGCCGGACACGCTGCAGGCGGAGTTGGCGGCGCCGGAAGTGAGGCGGTGGCAGGTGAAGGTGTTCGGGGCGTCGCTGGAGAAGAAGCTGGCCGTGATGGCCGCGGAGCCGGAGGGTCGCGGCGACGGGCACGCGGCGGATGGAGAGCAGGGCGACGCGCCGGAGGGCGCAGCGCCGGCCTAAGGGAAGACCGCAGACAAGTCCACTTCGAGCCCCGGGAGCAGCGGCGACTCCGCTTTCGTCCCTTCGGGGTAGATACGCACCGTTTCTAACCCCTTCTTGCCCGCAGTGGTAACTTCCAGCGTGCGCTTCTGGGGGTCCACGATCCAGTACTCCCGCACGCCGAAACGAGCGTACTTTCCGCGCTTTATCGTCCGGTCTCTCCCGGCCGTGCCGGGGGAGAGTATTTCAATAACAAGATCCGGCGCGCCCTGTACGTTGTCCTCGGTGATTATGCTTTCGCGGTCCGAGGAGACATATATGATGTCCGGCTGCATCACATCCTCAACCGAGAGGACCACGTCAACAGGGGCATACGCCACGACACCCAGTTTGCCTCGCTCCACGAATTCATCGATAACACGGAATAGCTTCTTTGAGATTATCTGGTGGGCAAACTTCGGCGCCGGCACCATGTATAGCTCTCCCTCAATTAGCTCGTAGCGCTTGTCCTCCGACTCCGGGAGGTTCATGTAGTCCTGGACTGTGAACTTCACATTTGGGTTGAGCATGGGTCACCTCGTGACCTTTTTCCGCCGCCGCGCCTCTCTATATCCTATCACCAACGACGCCTGCGATGCCGCCGACTCACCCCATGCGCTGGTGGCCGCCGTTGCCCTCGAAGTTGCGGGTGCTGAATATGCCAAGGTCCTTGCCCTGGTGCACGTGGACGATCACCTCTTGCCGCGTGATGCCCACGGAGTCTACCAGCTCTTCATCTATTGTATCGATCAGGTCCTTGATATCCTCTGTCGTCATCGTGTCCGCCACGTTGAGCGTGGCGTGGACCACGCTGTCCGCGAAGTGGATGTCCACCCGTCCGACGGCCTCCTCGTCCCGCAGGACCGTGTAGCACTCGGAATACGGGGTCCGGCATTCGCGCTCGAAGTAGAAGTTTGACATTAGTTGTGCACCTGGTGGGTTGGGAGAACGGGAGCTATCGGGACTGGCCAGAGCCGAGGACGGTCCACTTGTAGGAGGTAAGCTCCTTGAGACCCATGGGTCCCCGGGCGTGCATCTTGTTTGTGCTGATCGCTACCTCCGCGCCGAGGCCCAGCTGTGCGCCGTCGTTGAAGCGCGTGCTTGCGTTCACGACGACGACGCCGGAGTCCACCTCATCCAGGAAGCGGTTGGCGGAGGTGTAATCCTCAGTTACTATCGCCTCCGTGTGTCCGGAGCCGAATTTGTCGATGTGCGCGATCGCCTCGTCGATGGAGTCCACGATCTTCACGGACGCCGTAAGGGCGAGGAACTCCTGGCCCCAGTCCGCGTCGGTGGCCGGGGCAACCTTCGCGTTCCGGGCTGCGGACGCGCCCAGCACGGTGAGTGCGCGCCTGTCGCAGTGCAGCGTCACGCCGCCCCTGGACATCTCAGCCGCGATCTTCGGCAGGAACGCCGGGGCGATGGCGGCATGGACCAGGAGGGTGTCCACAGCGTTGCAGGCGTAGGGCGCGGAGGTCTTTGCGGTGAAGGCGATCCGGACCGCCTTTTCGATATCGGCGACGCGGTCCACGTATATGTGGCACACGCCCACGCCGCCGGTGATGGCCGGCATTTTGGCCTCTGCGGCCACCCGGCGCACCAGGTCCGCACCGCCGCGCGGGATGATGAGGTCTATGTACTCGCTCATCTCCAGCAGATGGCCCACCAGGGCGCGGTCCGTGGACTCGATGAACTGCACGGCGTCCGCCGGGACGCCCGAAGCCGTCATGGACTCCTTGACGATCCGCGCAAGGGCGGTGTTGGAGTGGATAGCCTCTTTGCCGCCGCGGAGGATGACCGCGTTGCCGGACTTCAGGCACAGCGCGGAGATGTCTATCGTGACGTTGGGCCGGCTCTCGTAGATGACGCCGAGAACGCCCAGTGGGACGCGCCTCTTGGCCACCTTCAGGCCGTTGGAGAGGACGCGGGAGTCGAAGGTCTCGGCTGTAGGGTCGGGGAGGGCTGCGACGCTGCGAACGTCACGCGCCATTGCCTCCAGCTTTTTCGCGTCCAGGACCAGGCGTCCGAGGACGGCGGCTGATAGGCCGTCCCGTTTCCCGTTTGCGATGTCCTTCTCGTTCGCGGAGAGGACTTCGTCCCGGCGGGAGGCCAGGCTGTCCGCGATGCGCAGGAGGGCGGCGTCCTTGACGGCAGAGGGCACGCGCGCGAGCAAGCGGCCAGAGTGGCGCGCGCTCGCGCCCATGGCGTTTAGGTTTTCGATGGCCGTTTGCATGGGCGCCTCGACTACACGAGTACCATGTTGTTGCGGTGGACTATTTCTTCGCCGTAGTGGTTACCTATCATCTCCTCGATGCGGTCGGAGCGGCACCCCTTGATCTTGTCCACGTCGGCGGAGTCGTAGTTCGTGATACCGGCGGCGATGCGCCGACGGCTTGAATCGACTATCGCGATGACGTCACCCCGGTCGAAAGTGCCGCATACCTCCTGCACGCCCGCGGGCAGCAGGCTGCGGTGGCGTTCGTGGATGGCCGCGGCAGCGCCCTCGTCCACAACCACATCGCACTCCGTGGTGAGACTGCTGAGCATCCAGCGCTTCCGGCTTTCCATCTTCGTGCTGGTGGCCGGGAACAGGGTGCCGATGCGCTCTCCCCCTGCCAGCCGTGTGAGCACGTTTGGCTCAACGCCGCTGGCGATCACGGTATCGATGCCCGAAGCGGTCGCCAGCCGCGCCGCCTCCAGCTTGGTGGCCATGCCGCCGCGCCCCTTGTTGTCGCGGGGCGCGCCGCCCATGGCGATGATCTTTTCATCCATCTCGTCCACGACTTCTAGCATCCTGGCTTCGGGGTCCACGTTCGGGTCGGCCGTGAACAGGCCCTTCACCACGCCCAGCATTACAAGCAGGTCGGCGTCTATGACGTTGGCAACCATCGCAGAGAGGTTGTCGTTATCGCCGAAGCCCTCTCCCGCCAGCTCATCCACCGCGACAACGTCGTTCTCGTTGATTATCGGGATGACCTTGAGCTCTAGGAGAGTGAGCAGAGTGTTGCGCACGTTCAGGTACCGCTTGCGCTGCCGTTGGCGGACGATGCCCAGGTCATTCCGGGTCAGGAGCGCCTGTGCAATGGGGATCTCGTGCCAGTCGAAGAGCTCGTTGTAGGCGTTCATGAGGCGCCCCTGGCCGATGGCGGCAAGCACCTGCCTGAAGGGGACGTTCTTGGCGCCCTTCTGCACTCCGAGCACATGCCGCCCGGCGGCGACTGCCCCGGATGTTACGAGCAGCGTCTCAACGCCCGCCGCGCGGAGCTGGGCGATCTGGTCCACGAGCGTGGCCATCATTTTGAGGTTCGGCCGCGATCCGCCATAGGTCAGCAGCGCGGTCCCTGCCTTTATGACGACGCGGCGGTACTTGTAAGAGGTGGTCATAGGTTCCCAATTATAGCAGCGGCTCGAGAAGGCGAACAATGAACTGAAGGGTGCTCGTAAGAGGGATGGGGTCTATATGGCGGTTGTGAGGAGTCATTGGACGCCGCTCTCATCTTTCCGGCGCGGCGAAAGTGTGCCTTTTGCCGTCCGCCTTCTCTTTTCCCCCTCAACTGTTTTATCTGACTGCCGTCAACAACCCGCTCCACCTTCGCCCAAAGCCATCAGCCCCAGTCGAGACTTCCCCGCCCCTCGGACTTAGACTTCGTTCGCCGAGACAGCTACGGCGAATGGCACGCCGAGAACTTCGAAATGCTTTTGGCCGCAACGCACCTTGTCAGCTTCGGTATTGCGTAATTTGAGGAAGTCGTGTGTTGCCTTTGTCTCTCGCACCAAGTAAAGTGCTTGCCCGTCATTCTTCAAGATCGCCCAGTCAGGATTGTATGTCCCAACGGGAGTGCCTATCAGGAACCACGACGGCAACTTCATGAAGAGTTTGATGTCTTCCCGTCCATCCAGGGTCCTGGCAAACTCGCGCTCCACTTCGGATTCATAAACGACATACTCATAAACGGAGTTCTTGACCTTGACGGCGTTCAGATAATTTATCAGCTCTTCGTTCTTGAATAATCGCATTTCCCATTCGGAGTCAGAGTCATTCGGCCCCACCTTCTCGTACTTGATGCCATCCACCAGCAGGCTATGGAGCGTGGCCTTTAGAATACCCGCCACCCTATCCATGAATAGCTGAGGGTTGTTGAAGAATTCCGTAAGCCTTCCGGAGCTCTTCAGAATTCGCACCAGGGTTGACCGAGTGAGCTCCGTCTCGTTTTGCAGTTACGCCAGAATGTCCGGGATCAGTCGGTTGCCGTACTCTGCCTTCTCTTCCGCGACGCTCGTTGCGGCGGCAACCACCCCTCCGTATTGCACTTTGATCGTTCCGGCTGCGACAAGGACCTTCGGCTTGGCGATGTATTCCATCTTCTTAACGGCTTCCATGGCCTGCTCGACCAGCTTGTCAGTCTCAAACTCGACTCGATAAGTGGTCCGGGGCTTGATGCGGTCCCACAAGGCCTTGAATTCGGGGCTCTGGTCGGTTACCTGTTTCTTGAGCCGGTTAACCCCTTCATCCTTCTCTTTGCGGATGTGCCGCTCAATCTGGTAAGAGGCAAGAAGATCGATAACCGCCGCGGAAAGGTCCCTGTGGGCTGCACGCAGTACCAGTTTGAAGTCCTTGCCGGTAGGGTCAAAAGAGGGCTGAATGCGGCCTTCCGTATCCAATAGCTTCTGTTTGACTAGGTCTGCCTTGTTCTCTTCGGCAGCGCTACGGCCGATGGCTTGCTCTTTGCCGTTGATGACCCTTGTCAGCCTCGCTATCGCTGCAATTGGGATCCGCCCGAACGTGACGCCGCAGTCGTCTTCGTACTCCTTCTGCAACGCCCGTGCGAAGTCCTCATAGCTTTCGTTTGCCATCACATATAGCTTGTTCACAGACTCGTCAAAGACCCTCAGCCCATTCTGATCTACTGGCAAGCGCAGGCCTCGCCCTATCTCCTGCCGCTTCTTCATGGCGCTACGCGTCTCGTTGAGCGTGCATATCTGGAAGACGTTGGGATTGTCCCATCCCTCGCGCAGCGCGGAGTGGCTGAATAGGAATCGGAGCGGCTCTTCGAGCGAGAGCAGCCTCTCCTTTTGCTTCATAATGAGGTTGTAGACTTCGTCATCCGCCTGTGTGTCGCCGCGCGTATCCTTCAGGATGCCCTTTTTGTCCTGGGCAAAGTAGCCGTTGTGGAGTTTGTCCACCGGCTCTTTCAGCCACGCGAGCGAGCGATATCGTTCGTCTTGCGCGAGCGCCGCCAGCTCTGCCTCGAACGCCGTCGCGAACTTGCCCTTCACCACGTAGCCGGACTCGTGATAGTCCCTATAGTTCGCGACTCGGTCTATGAAGAACAAACTGAGGACTTTGATCCCGCGGTCCCTTACCTGCAACTCCTTTTCAAGGTGGCGCTTGACGGTATGCTTGATCTGGGCCTGCCACACGTCGTCCCGCATGCCGCCGGTCTCTTCGCCCAGGCGCAGGGTCCGTCCGTTGTCAAAGCGTATGTACTCATTTCCCGGCTCGGCGTTTATCTCCGCCACGGAGAAGCCCTGGGCATAGATAGCGCGTTCGTTAGATACCGCAAAAAGGTCCGCGCCCTGCTTGACGGTCACCTTCTTCTCTTTTGGGCCTTCATTGTCCTGGACGTGAATGCGCAGTTTCGCCTTGATTCCGGTTTTGTACTCAATTTGCTCCACCCGGACGAACGGGTCGTTTGCCGCACCCTGAGCGGTGGCGCTGGCGACTACAATTTGCTTTACCAGCTTCAATTCAAAGGCCCGGACGGGATCGAGACGGTAAACGAGGTTATGCGGATTTCTATGAGTTGCGGAATATCGGAGGGTGCACAGCGGATTGAGTTGCTTCAGGGCCTCAATGCCGGCGCCATCCTCCCCTCCTTCGACGCTTTGCGGCTCGTCTATTATTACGATGGGGCGGGCGGCCTGCACGAACTCGATCGGTTGGCGGCCGGAGAGTTTGTCGCTCTCTTTGTAGATCACCGCCATATCCCTCTTGTTGAACGCCTGGATGTTGATGACGCAAATTTGCAGCACCGTGCTCGTGGCAAACTGCCGGAGCCTGTTGACTTTACGGGCATCGTAGACAAAGGGTTCGAACGCAGGCTTGTTAAAGTGTGCGGAGAAGTGGTCTCGCGTGACCTCAATGTTTTTGAGCACGCCTTCACGAACAGCAACACTCGGTACGACGATTATGAACTTCCGCAAGCCATACTGGCGTGACAACTCGAAGATGGTGCGCAAGTAGCAATAGGCCTTGCCGGTCCCTGTTTCCATCTCCACGGAGAAGTGAGGACAAGTGCGTTCTTGGCCCGCAGGCGCGTCGTAGATGTCCCAACCGGACAGCGGGGCGGCTTCGTTCTGAACTTCGATGTCGTTTCGCAGCTGCACGTTGCGGGTGTTTGTGACCAGCTTCTCTTGCGCAAGCAGGAGCCGGTTACCGACGCCGAGCTCCGTCCTGTCTTGGCCCTCAAACATATCGCCCCACTTGCCCATGTCTATGACCGAGTAATCGGGCGCGCCCTGCGGCTGACCTTCAAAGAGGTCCGTCACTGCAGCGACTGCGTCAAGTTGGAACTGCTGGTTGGCGTCGAACTGGAGCTTCATTTTCAGTCTCTATACGGTCTTGAAGCTGACGACGCCGCTGCCCCTGAATATGTGGACGGCGTTAGCCTTGAGCTGGTCGTTTCCTGCGAAGCCTTCGTCGAGGCATACAACACGGGCTGGCCTGCGCTCCGCCATCGCCCGAATTGATTCCAACGTCAAATGGCGTTCTAGGCAAATGAAGAGCGCTCCATTAGGAATGGAGTATGCGGTCTTCCCGGCAATCTGAATGGTCTGAAGGGAAACAGTGAGCGGGAATCCACTTTTCAGAAGAATCTCATAGAGGATGTCTTGATCAGTCCGACCGATCCTCAAATGCTCCACATGCATTTCCAACTGAGCGGTCAGAGCGTCGGCATCTGGCGGCACCGTAGCGGCCCACGGCTTGAAGTTTGATTCTGCTAATTTGAACACACGGAACCCACGATCTTCCTTGTTGCCCCCGTTGGATTCCGCGCTATCTTGGTTGAGTTTGGTAATGACCTTCCCAACACGCGCTTTCGTGATATCAGAAATAGTCCGATAGTCCTCACGGCCAGTAGATTCGGGGAGCTGAACGAGAATGAATTTACGTTTTCCGCCGTCCTTACTGTTGAGTTCAAGAACCGCTTGACCAGAAGTGCCTGAGCCGGCAAAGAAATCCATAAAAACGTCATCGGTTGAAAGAGTTATCTCAACCAGTTTGGAAATAAGGCCAGGCGATTTGGGCGATTGGAATATTTTGGTCTTCGTGACGAACAGTTCGCTAAAGGCTTTTTGTCCCCGCTCGGTAAAGAAGTCCTTTTCAAAAAAATAGTCTTGAGCATCTTCTCTGCGCCCATCGCGTAGCTTTTTCGGTATATTTTCCATCGATCTTTCACATTACGAGCAGTTAGATAAGCTACGTCTCGGGATGCCCTGGGGCGTTCCCATCCCCAACATCCTTCGAAGCCGTCATCCCAAATAGGAAAAATCTTGAGGTAACCTTCCTCCGCTTCAATCGAGACCTCCCCATTTTCAGTATTGACGTACAACGGATAGTAGAGGTTCTTCCTGTTGTGCTTTCCAAATTCCCTGTGCGTATTCCGTAACTCCAGTAACCTGAACTTACCGAGGTCATCCTCTTCCGTGTATTCCTGGCTAATCTGATCTTCATCTTTTGCCAATGAGAAGGAGCCTTTTGGCATTGGTGCCTTGCTATATACGGCAACATACTCATGGTTAGTCGCGAAGTACTTATCCTGAGAACGACCTTTTGGATTACACAGTAGCGTGATAACTGTTACAAAAGACTCTTCGCCAAAAATCTCATTCATGATGCTCTTAAGGTTCGAAAGCTCCTTCTCGTCTATGCTTATGAACACTACCCCGTCGTCCCGTAGGAGATTCCTTGCCAGATATAGCCGTGGGTACATCATGTTCAGCCACTTTGAGTGGAACCGACCGTCGGTGTCGGTGTTGGTGCCAAACTTGCGGCCTTCCGCGTCAACCTGGCCGGTGTATTCCAGATAGGTGGCAAGGCTCTCAGCGTAGTTGTCCGGGTAGATGAAGTCATTGCCTGTGTTATAAGGCGGGTCGATGTATATCATCTTGACCTTGCCCATGTAGGACTTCTGTAAGAGCTTTAACACCTCTAGGTTATCGCCCTCTATGATCAGGTTCTCCGTTGTATCAGAGTTGATGCTCTCGCTTGGACAGGGCAGCAAAGTCCCAAGGCTCGGCGCCTGTATCGTCTTGAAGCAGTCCCCCTTGCCCGGCCAATTCATGCCGTACCGCTCCCTGCCCGCATCGACCGTATTCCCAAGCGCCAGCTTGAGACGTTCGAAGTCGATCTTGCCGCCCTCAGTGCGGGCCTCCGGAAAGAGCCTTAACATCTCTTCGCGTTTGTCCTCCGCAATGTCATGGGAGCGCAGGTCAAGGCGTTCAACAGGTCGGTTCATAGGTAGAATTCCAATCAGGTAAACTTTTCAGCGGACCGCCGTCCGGCTTCTACGCGCCCCATTGTAGTCAGCCCTCCCCACGCTGGCAACAATCTCGTCGGGCGCGCGCCCCAGTTGCGATTTCGATCCCGGTTTGTGTTTCCGCCCCCTCCACTGATAAAAGCGCACACCAGTGCTATAATAACTGCAATGGGACCGACCTCCACAAGGGTCGGTCTCTCTATTTTCCCGGGTGAGGCTTATCGAGATGTACTCAAATGTCCTGAAATGTCCGCCCGCCCGAAAAAAGCCAAAACCGGACATTTTCACCCTTCCAGCCCGGTACATCGGGCCGCGTCCCATGTCCTGGCCGACTACCGACAACCAACTACTGACTACGAACAAGGTACCTGAACAAACATAGTACTGTTGTGTATACTGTACCCACTATGAGAAACGGCACCGAGTTCGAAGAAGCAAAATCCCAAATGCGCAGGGGCATGCTCGAATTCTGCACGCTCCTGATCATCTCTCGCGGCAGGGCGTACTCGTCGGACATCTTGAGCGAGCTGAAGAAGGCGGACCTGATAGTCGTGGAAGGCACCCTTTACCCGCTCCTGAGCCGTCTGAAGGCCGATGGCTTACTCGAATACGACTGGGAGGAGTCGCGCGCGGGCCCTCCGCGCAAATACTTCAGGCTCACCGGCAGGGGCGAGGAGAAGCTCGAGCAGCTAAAAGCAACCTGGCAGTCTCTGGTCGAATCCATGGCAGCACTTTCGGAGTCAATCAACCGTGAAAAAAAGCACTTCAAATTAGCCTGGCCCAAACGCTCTTCATAATAGAGGAAGATGCGTATGCCGCGTTGGACATATACCTCTCGTCCGTCAAGAGACATTTCGGGCGCACCGAGGGCAAGGACGAGATAGTCGCCGACATTGAGAGCCGGATTGCGGAGCAGCTCCTGGAGAGCAAGGAAAACATCATCACTCTCTCCACTGTCGAGCGCGTGATTGCTGCGATGGGCAAAGCCGAGGAATTCGACGACGAGGAGAACCATGCCCGTGACCGGCAGCAGCGTGCGGAGCACACCGCGAGCGCGCCGCAGGGGGGCGTGAAGAAGCTCTACCGCAACCCTGACGACGCTATGCTGACGGGCGTGAGCTCCGGCCTGGCCGCGTATATAGGCATCGATCCGATTTGGGTGCGCCTTGTTTTCGTGCTGCTGACCTTCGCGTGGGGCATTGGCATCCCGCTTTACATCGTCATGTGGGTCCTGATGCCGGTCGCAAAGACCGGCGGCCAGAGGCTCGAAATGGCCGGCAAGCCGGTGACTCTCAGTACGTTGAGCGCATCGGTAAAGGAACGAATAGACGAGGTCAGGAACCAGAGCACCCTGCGGAAGGTAATAACCCTGCCGTTCCGCTTCGCTGGCGCCGTCCTGATTGTCCTGGGTCCCGTGGCGCGCATACTCCTGGGCGCGTTGCTGACGGTCGTCTCGGTGATGGCGCTTATCCTTATTATGATGATCGTCGGGTACATCTTCCTGGGCAGTGGAGGTGTTATCGACGACATCCCTATAGAGACGCTCTTGCCGAACGCGTGCCAAATGACCCTGTTCGTATTCGGCGGAGCGCTGGCGATAGCCGTTCCGGCACTCTTCGTCCTGTTCGGCGGCATCTCGCTGCTGCAAAAGAAGAGCGTGATCTCCGCCCCCGTTGGGCTTGGGGTCCTGGGCGTGTGGCTCGTGGCCATTACCGTCACGGGCTTCGGATCAGCAAGGGCGGCGGACAGCTACAGGAACATCATAGATGAGTCGCCCGACTATCGGACGGTTACTGTGCCAATCGAAATTACGGGCGAGTTCGACAGGGTCGATATTGAGGACAACCTCTCCGTGGACATCGTCGAGTCGGAGGTGGTCTCTCTTACCGCGACCGGGCGCCGGAGGGATGTGGAGATTCTCAGCGCCCGCGTCGTTGGTGGAGTGCTGGTGATAGAGCGCAGGCCGGACGACCGCGATGAGTTCAGCTTCTTCTGGACGTCGGACCTGGACACCAACCGGGCAAGATTGCGGCTGACCGTGCCGGCCGGCCTCGTCTCAATCTCTGCGAGGCACGGCTCCCAGGTCATCGCGGACGACCTGAGCTATGTTCCCTCATTCTCCATTGAGATCGATAACAACTCTCTTGGGGACATAGCCATCAGCACCGGCATGTTGACCGCCGACGTGTCAAGCAGGTCGCGCCTTTCACTATTCGGGGATGCGGAGTCTGCCGAGATAGACCTTTCCAACAATGCAGTGCTGTCCGGCAGAAACTTCATTGCCGCTGAGGCGTGGGTGAATGCACGGGACAGGTCGCGCGCGGAGATCGGGGTGACGGACAGGCTAAATGCCGAGGCAAACAACCACAGCGTGATTATCTACAGCGGCAGCCCCCGGATTATAGAAGAGCTTGCTAACTGGAGCGACGTCCGGCCCGCCGGGCGTTAGCTGTGCTCATCCACAGCGCAGGGATGACGGCCAGCAGGCAGAGCGCCATGGCGATTAAGAAGAAGTCCTGAAAGAGGCTCACGCCGGCGGCCTTGAGCTGCGCATCGAACTCCATTTGGCGCTGGAGCGTCTCCGCCGGCGTTTCGCCGGGGATGGCGAGGGGCAGGCGCAGGCTGCCGGTGAGGTTGAAGAAGCGGTCGGAGCCCCACGCGGCCAGAGCGGCAAGGCCCAGCGTCATGCCCACGATGCGCATGGAGGTAACGGTGGCGGAGGCCACGCCGCGCCGGTCTTCACCTACCGTTTCTGTAGCCGCGAGGGCTATGGGCGCGATGAGAAGCCCAAAGCCAAGGCCCGCTAACGCCAGGTGCGCTGTGAGCTGCGGGTCGGCGATCGTTGTGTCCCAACCGCTCATCAGGTAGTAGCCCGCGGCAGAAAGCACCAGCCCCGTCACAGCAGGCAGACGCCAGTCCAGCCAACGGCCCGCGAGCCCGCCCAGGACCCCTCCGACTGCAATTGCGGCGGTCATCCTCATCAGCCACAACCCCCCCTCAAGCGGCGTCAGCGCCATCACGGTATTCGCCATGAGCGGCACCGTCACCATGCCGATGATCAGCGCGGCGCCCACGAGCATGTGGACGGCGTTCGACGCGCTGAAGGCCCGCGTTGCGAAGAGCGATAACGGTAACAGGGGCTCAGGGAAGCCCCGCTGCCTTGCGATGAAGGCGGCCAGGGAAGCGGCGGAGACAGCAAACAGCCCGACCATCCACGCGTCCACATCCGGTATCAGGGAAAGGGCGAGCGTGAGCGCCGAGAGGCTTACCGTCAGCAGCGCGCCGCCTAGGAAGTCGATTCGTGCTTCCCGGTGGGGGCTCGGCGCCAGGAGCATAACCAGGAGAGCGAGGGTCAGCGCAGCGAGCGGCAGGTTGATCCAGAAGACCCATTGCCAGTCCAGCCGGTCGATTATGAGCCCGCCCCACAGCGGGCCGATGACGCCGCCAGCCTCCGCGGAGGCGCCTATGATGCCGTAGGGGATTGCGCGCTGCCCGGATGGGAAAAGGTCGCCTGCTATGGCGATGGAGACCGGCACCAGCGCGCCCGCGCCGACAGCCTGCACCACGCGCATCGCGATCAGCCAGTCCAGGCTGCCCGACAGCGCCACCGCCGCGGACCCGGCCATGAAGAGGAGCATGGAGAGGATGAACATCCGCCGGTGGCCCCATGCGTCCGAGAGCCGGCCAATCAGCGGCATCGCCGCCAGGTAGCCCAGAAGGTAGCCGGTGATTGACCATGAGGCGTGGTCGAGCTCGGTAACCTGAACTCCCAGGTCCACCATCATCCGGGGAAGCACTGTGACCACGACTGTCTGGTCGTCAGCGGCGATGAATACGCCCAGGCAGACAGGTATGAGGGCGATGTAGGAGGAGACTTTGCGCCGCGCGGCGGCCCCATCGGGCGCGCCCTGAGGGGAGGGGAAGGCGTTCGGACCGGTCATGACGAGGTGGGGGCTGAGATCGGGATGCTCTCGTTGAAGCCGGACAGGACGATTGTGCGGACGACGTCCGGCTTGTCCGAAGGCGTCACCGCGCCGGAGATCTTTGCGCGCTCAAGGTGGCCGGTGGCTGCCCTGACAGTCAGCTCCGCCCGGACCGTCGCGCTGGCCGCGGTCTGCCCGAGCAGGGGAGCGAGCGCCTCCGCCGGCAGGTTGCCGGAGAGTACGAACGTGCCGTCCTGGCCGGTCCGGTCCGCCAGCAGGGTCGCGTCCTTCACCTGGCGCGTCATTGCCGAGATGCCCTCAGTGGGCTTGAAGAATCCCAGCGGGCTCACCAGGGTATCGGACCGCTCCCATGATCCGTTGATAGGGTTTGTCATGTAGGTGGAGTCGCCGATCGTTATCACGTTGGACCTGATGGCGAATCCTGTCCCGTACTTCCCCTCGAACGAGACCGAGAGCTTGTCCGGGTTCACGACATCCCCTTGCGCTGTATCGACGAAGAAGTTGGGCATCAGCTCCAGCGAGCCGTTGTCGTGGTAGAGCCTGAAGCGAAAGCTGCTCACTCCCTGCATCACATCGCCGGTGCGCTCCAGCGCCGCCTGGGGGTTGATGGGCGTCGGGGTTGCGGCAACTGCGGTCGCAGTCGCCTCGCCGCCACGGCCGCAGGCCGTGAGCAGGAGCGCCGCCGCGATGGTAATAAGCATTTTCCTGGCAAGCCGGCGAGTACTCATGGGGCAGGGGTAGTCCTGTAAGGGTCGGAGCAGTCCCGGGCGTAGCCGCACCTGGGGCATTTCAGCTTGCAGTGCACGCCCACCATCACCGCGCCGCAGATATCGCAACGGACTATCTTCGGAAGCGCCACGCTCCCTCCTTGCAAACTCTGTCGAGGGCGTTGCCGTCGCCCACGCAAGGTCCTCAACTTCTACAACGCATTATACCCTGCAAAAGATAAAGGCCCCACCGGGTTCCGGCGGGGCCTTTATGCGTCTGTGTCAGCGGGTCCGGGTCTAGGACCGTACCTTGCGGCGGGCCGCTACCATCGAGGCAGCGCCGCCGGCCAGCAGGAGGACGGAGAGCGCGAGCGCGATCTGCGCCATCACAGGGATGGCGGGGTCGCCCACGTTGCCTGGAGGCGGCAGCTGCGTGCCGGCCTGCAGGGTGAAGGTCTGCATGAGCTGAGCCTCTATGTAGGCGGTAACGGCGCCGCCTTCCTGCGCGGTGATCGTGCCGTCGGCGTTGGAGTCGATGCCGTTGATGGCGTTGTCCAGCACACCGATTACGTAGGCAAGGCTGAACCCGGCGATATCCAAGCTCTTGGCGTTAATGGCCCTGAGCGCCTCATTGCGGGCCAGGGTGGCGTAGTCCGCAGCGTTCTTGCCGGCGGTCGAAACGAGCGCGGCGTGCTGTGCAAGCACCGTCTCGCTCGGGGCGGCAGTGGCGGCGAAGCCCGCGTGCTTCCGGTCGGAGGCATGCAGGAGGACGCCCTGGCCGTCGCCGGGGTTGCCGAAGGACGCCGCGAAGTTCGGACCGGTCGTGCCCTCGATGATGTTGACGACGTGTTTAGCATGCGTCTGCATGTTCGCCATTGTCGTCGCCTGTGACGAGAGAACGGCATGCTGTTTGGCCAGGGCGAGCTGCTCCCGGAGGTTAGTCAGGATGCCCTTGCTGGAGCCGGCGGGCCAGGCGATCAGCAGGTGACGGATATGCTCAGCCGCTGCTATTGGGATCACGTCGAGATATACGATGGCCCCGGCGGGCGTTGCCACTTTGGAGCCAGCGGCCTCAGACGTGATGAACATACGGTTGTACTTGGCCAGGTTAACGGGGGCAGTGTTGTTGTAGCCGGTGGAGCCCGGGCCAAACGTCAGAGCGCCTTCGCGGGCGGCGTTCACGTCGATAACGCCGAGCCTAACGCGCTCGGTCTGGGCATCGTCGGAAAGCCATGCGACGTACTCCCTGCCTGCTGCGGGAGCTGTGGCGTTCGCCAGTTTGACTGTGATCGAATCGCCCTTTGAGTTGCCGTCAGAAACTACGGCAGTGCCCTCGAAGGCGGGCGCCTGCTGCGCAAATACCGTGCCCATAGGTACGGCGAGCAGTAGTACGAGGGCAAGTACCATCAGGATCCTTGCTCTGAACATAAGCGGTGCATTCCTCCTGTGACAGTTAGTAAACGCGAACAGTTATGAACCGAAGTGATAGTGTATTGCGCACCGAGAATACCCTATCACAACTCAGTCAAGAGGGGTAGTGTCTGCAAACAGTATTTAGCGCGGGTTTTCTATAAGTCGCCCCGCATGACGCTCTCGCCGATGGCGCTCGGGCTCCCTTCGGTCCGCTCGATCGTGATCTTGATCGAGGAGTAGGCGGTCAGGGGGTCGGTGAGGTCAACGATGGCCTGGCCGAACCCGGCCTCGTCAACCGAGAAGCTGCCTGCCTCGAACTCATTGCCGTCCCGCATCAGCCATATCCTGTATATCCTGCCTGCAGGCAGGAGAGGAAGGTTAGAGGCGGATATAATCGCGGAGGTTCCGGTTGCGGAGATGGCCAGGATGCCCCTGGAGTTCGCGGCAACGGACGTGCCGGTGAGCTTGGCGATAGATACGTCCGGCGAGGCGACCATCGCGGTGAGGTCCCGCTGGATCCTGAGCTTTTGCTGAAGCTCGGCCTCGTCAAGGGCGGCCGAAGTTATCTGCGCGTCCAGCGCGGCTTTGAGATCGTCAATCGTGTCCATGCGGCCGCTGTACCAGTAGACGCCATAGACCAGGAATACTACTGCGACGGCCGCGGCGATTGCGCCGGACTGGGCGGCCGTCCACCGACCTATGTGCACAATCCGCGTGCGGATGCCTGCGGCAGGCTCGGGCTCGCTATACGGCTCGGCCTCTGCGCCGATCTTCTCCATCAGCTGGCTCTTGATACGGGCCGGTGCCTTTATCTCGGGCGCCCCTTTGGAAAGGGCCACTATGAGCTCGGACTCGCGGCGCACCATTGCCTTGCAGGCGGCGCAGCCGTCTATATGGAAGTTCATCTTTGAATTATCGAGAGATTCCATGGCCCCAAGTAAATACGAGGCCAGGCCTTCTTCTACCTCTTTACAGTCCATCCTCAACTATCTCCCGGGCTTCATTGCCCATGAGTTCCCGCAATCGCTTCAGCGCCAGCCGCATGCGCGTTTTCACGGTGCCCAGCGGCTGTTGCAGCCGGGCGGCTATCTCCGTGTGCGTGAGGCCGCCGTAGTAGGCCAGCATCACAGCCTCGCGCTGCTCCGGCCGCAGCTCAGCGAGCGCCATGTGGATCTGGCTGCGCTGCATCTGCAGCGCCAGATAGAGTGCGGGGTCTGAAGAATCGTCCGCAGCCCGGTGCAGGACCTCCACGTCCTGTGAGACCTCGCTCTGGTCACGCCGCTTTCGCCTTCTAAGCTCGTCGATGATGCGGTGGTGGCCGATGGAGAACAGCCACGCGCTCACCTTGCCCCGTGCCGAATCGTAGCTCGGCGCCCGTCTCCATACGTTGAAGAACGTGTCCTGCGTTACCTCTTCGGCAGCGCCCACGTCCCGCAGTATATGGACGGCCAGGGAAAAGACGGCGTTCCCGAACCTGTCGTAAAGGGCTTCCAGCGCCTCACGGCGCCGCTGGATAATCAGGTCCAGCAGCTCGTCATCCGCAAGCTTTTCAAGGTCCTCTTTCTTCATTGAGCCAGACTTGCCAAGCTTGCGGGCGGCACGATTCTGCCCCGCCTCTACAGGTATATACGTATGGATGCCCGGATTCAGATTTCGCTTGCCGGTGGAGAATTCCCCGTCCATGTTGAAATCCGTCTCAGTCTGAACGAATGGCCGGTTGGACGTTTACGATTATCGAAAGGCCCGGTGTTGGGCGTTAAGTGCTGCTGCCGGCGGGTTGCCTGGCAGCTTCAGCAATAGTGGATGCGGACGTTGACGTAAAAGGAGTAGCTCTGCGCCAATTATACCAGAGTGGCTGTAACATACCACAGCAAGCCGTCCGGGGTACGGCGCGGCGACCGCGTTGACAGGGCGGTAGCCCGAACTTACACTTCCCCGTGACCCATACTTCCACGAGCAGGTGCAGTAAGCACATGAAGCCGATGGAGATGCGCGAGATTGGCAAGACCGGCCTTAAGGTGACCCCGCTGGGAATAGGCGGCGCGCCGCTGGGCGGCCTCTACAACGATGTGTCGCAGGCGCAGGCGTTCCGGACAATCCGGCGCGCGCTGGAGCTCGGCATCAACTTCATGGACACTGCGCCTCTGTACGGGCACGGCAAGAGCGAGGGGTATTTTGGAGACGCACTCGCCGGGGTCCCGAGAAACAGCTATGTGCTTTCGACAAAGGTCGGCAGGCTGCTTCGGCCGTCCTCACGGCCTAACGCCGGGCTCTTCAAGAACGCGCCGATGTTCGACGTCTACTTCGATTACAGCAGGGACGGCATTCTGAGGTCCGTAGAGGATAGCCTGAGAAGGTTACGGCTGGACCGGATCGATATCGCCCTCATACACGACCCCGATAACCACTGGGAGCAGGCGATAAAGGAGGCGTACCCGGCGCTGGCGGACCTCCGCTCAAGGGGAGTGGTCAAGGCAATCGGCGTCGGGATGAACCAGTGGCAGATGCTCGCCCGCTTCGCGAAGGAGGGGGACTTCGACTGCTTCCTCCTGGCGGGTCGCTACACGCTCCTGGACCAGTCCGCACTGGCCGAGCTCATGCCGCTGTGCCGGGAGCGGAACGTCAGCGTGATCATCGGCGGCCCTTACAACAGCGGCATCCTGGCGTCCAACCTCTCCACGACCGTGCGGTACAATTACGAGGCCGCGCCGCCGGAGGTGGTGGCGCAGGCGCGCAGGATCAAGGCGGTGTGCGAGCGCCACCAGGTGCCAATGAAGGCTGCCGCGCTGCAGTTCTGTTTGGCGCACCCCGCCGTTGCGGCGGTGATTCCTGGCCCGCGGTCGGTAGCGGAGCTTGAAGACAACGTCAACATGGCGAACTTCCCAATCCCCGGCACGCTCTGGCGAGAGCTAATCGAAGCCGGCCTGATACCAAAGCACGCGCCGGTGCCTGGGGAGACGGTATGAAGTCCTACGCCCTCACCCTCAACCTGCGGGACGATCCCGTTGTTATAGATGAGTACGTCCGTTACCACGCCGCGGTGTGGCCGGAGGTTGAGGCGGGGTTGAAGAGCGTGGGCGTGACAAGTATGAAGATATACCTCCTTGGCAGGAGGCTGTTTATGTATATGGAAGCGGTGGACTCTTTCGAGCCTTTACGTGACTTCCAGAGGTACATGAACAGCAAGCGCGCCCAGGAGTGGGACGCGCTGATGCGCACCTTTCAGGAGAAGGTACCCGAGGCTGGGCCGGGCGAGTGGTGGGCATCAATGCGCCAGGTATACGACTTGAAGAGTTAACGGAGGACCCTGATGTGCGCCCAGTCCCGTGAGCCGGATGTATTTCCCGTCGTAGACAGCCACCAGCACTTCTGGGACATTGCGAAGTTCAGCTATCCGTGGATGCCTGCGGACGGCGTCTTGCGCCGCACCTACGCGCCTAAGGACCTTGAGCACGTGCTCAAGGGCAACCTTGTCAGCAAGACCGTCCTCGTGCAGGCTCACAAGTCGGTCGACGAGGCGCGCTACATGCTGGACATCGCGAAGGCGAACGACTTCGTCGCCGGCGTCGTGACGTGGGTAGACCTTGCGAAGCCGGATGTGGGCAAAACGCTGGACGAGCTGAAGAAGTACCCGAAGCTGGTGGGTATCCGTCACCCCGTCCACGATGAGACGGACGATGCGTGGATCACCAGGCCGGAGGTCATCCGCGGCCTCAAGGCCGTGGCTGAGCGCGGCCTGGCGTACGATCTCCTCGTGCGCACGCAGCACCTGAAGCACGTCAAGAAGGTCGCAGACCAGGCGCCCGGCCTGCGGATGGTCGTGGACCACATCGCCAAACCTCCGATCGCGAAGGGCGAACTTGAGCCGTGGGCGTCGGAGATCGCGAAGGTGGCCGCACTGCCGAATGTGTACTGCAAAATCTCCGGAATGGTGACCGAGGCCGATCACAAGAAGTGGAAGACCGCGAACCTGCGACCGTACGTTGAGCACGTGGTCAAGCTCTTCGGTTACGACAGGCTCATGTGGGGCAGCGACTGGCCCGTGGTGCTCCTGGCTTCCGACTACGACAAGGCGCGCGTCGCCGCTGTTGAGGCGATCGGCGACTGTACGTACGAAGAGTGGGCCAAGCTGATGGGCGGGACGGCTATCGCGTTCTACAAGCTGAAGGTGTAGCAACGGAAATCAGGTACGAGGCCTTTACAAGGCAGGGTCGGAAGGTGAGGGGAGTCCTCCGGACGGAGTCAGAAGACGAGGCCTACGCTATTCTCGAAAAAGACGACCTCATCCCGTACCGGCTACGGCCGGTCAGCACGGGCGGCTTCTCTCTGGTGCGGCTTGCGCCCAGCCTTTTCAGCCCCCGCCCCCAGGACATTATCGACTTCACCCGCCAGCTCGCCGCGCTCCTGAACTCCGGCATTCCCCTCCGCCGCGGCCTGGCCGCCCAGCGCGACCAGGCGCGCAACCTGGGGCTGAAGCAGGCGCTGACGGAGATAATTGCAGATATAGAGGGCGGCGCGCGCGTTCACGAGGCCTTTGCGCGCCACACAACCGTATTCCCCGAGTTCTACCTGCGGATGCTGCGCGTGGGGGAGGCGACCGGCGGAGTCGCCTTCGCGCTTGAGCAGCTCACGCAGAACCTCAGGCGGCGCAAGGCTGTGACGGACAGGGTACGCAAGGCGCTGACCTACCCGGCGATCAGCCTGGCCGTGGCGCTGGTGGCGGCAACCGTCCTCGTCACCTACTCCCTGCCGACACTGACGGACCTCCTCCGCGAGTTCGGCGGGCAGCTTCCGGTGGCCACGCGGGTGATGATCGCCGTCTCAGACTGGCTCCAGCAGTACGCATTCCGGGCCGGCGCGGCGGCGGCTACCCTGGTGGCAGCCGGCCTGATAGCCCAACGAACGCACCGCGGCAAGCGGCTCCGAGACGGCTTCCTGCTGCGCTTGCCCGTGGTAGGGAAGATCCTCACGGCAAGCAGCATGTTCACCTTCTCCACCAACATGTCTACGCTGCTCAGGGCGGGCGTCTCGCCCATAGAGGCGCTGAAGCTCGCGCAGGAGGGCATGGGAAACACTGTCATCCGGGACCGCATCGCGCGCTCGAACCAGATGGCGGTTGAGGGCATGCGGCTTGGCGAGGCGTTTAGCGAGCGGAATGGGTTTCCGGCCCTCCTTGAGCAGGCAATTGTCATGGGAGAGATCCGCGGTAGCCTTGTTGAGACTCTCAACGGGCTGGCAGAATACTACGAAGACGTCACAGAGCTCGCAGTCGGCAGCGCAATGGAGCTTATCCAGCCGGCGATCATCAGGATGATCGCCGGCCTCGTCGGCTTCGTTGCGGTTGCGGTGATTTCGGGCATCTATACAACACTGGGCACCGTGCATTGAATACTTTCCTTGGAATGCGAATACCATGGCTCTCCGGCGGGGAGCGCCCGGACGGGGAAGAGTCCGATTGGCGGCGCGTCCCCTTTATTGACCTTCTTCACGAGAAGCGCGAGCGGAAGGTCTCGGTCGCAGCGCTAGCTCTTGGCGCGCTCCTGGTCGTGGAGCTCCTGGCCGCGCTCTTCCTGAACGATGGAATAGGCAACAACCGCGAGCTGCAGGCTGCCGCGCAGCGCGAGGCCGACCAGCTACGCGCGCTGCTTTCGGACGAGCAGTACGCCATTGCCGAGGCGCAATCCGCCCTCCGCGACATGGACGGCCGGATCGCCGGACTGGCGGCGGAGGGGGAGAGCGCGCGCGCCGCCGCGGACGCCATAGCAGCGGGACGCACGGACTGGGGGGGGGCGCTATCGAAGCCGTGCTGGCCGCTGAGGGCCCGGACCTCCGGTTCGAGTCCATCTCCGCCGGGCAGGATAGGGCGCTCGACGTTTCGGGCGCCGCCACCGGCGTTGCCGCGATGGGCCGCTTCCAGTCGCACGTCGCCGCCGCCGGGAGCCCCCTCGACCTGACGACCCTCCACTGGGAGGCCGACGGTCCCGGGCTCCGCTTCGCGGCGCGGCTGGCGGTGAAGGAGGCGTCGAAATGACTGAGCGCCTCGCGAATACCCCTCGGATCTACATTCTCCTTGCCATTGCCGCCGCGCTCGGCGCTCTGGCGGTCGGCTACCCGTTCATGGAGCGCGCGGACGCCCGGGCGGAGCGGGCGCGTGTGCTCCAGATGCGCGATGTCTACGAGTCTGACCTGGAGGCGATTGCGCCGGAGAAGGACGCGGCGAGCGCCGCTTTGGCCGCGAAGCAGGCCGAGCTGGCGGCCAGGCAAGCCGAGGCGGAATCCGCGGGCCGGGGGGCGCTCCTGCCCGGGAAGGCGAGCCGCCAGGACGCGAATGCCGTTGGGGCGAGGCTCATTTCCTATGCGTCATCCCGGAGCGTCACCCTGAATGAGTACGAGACGTCCCAGGCCACCGCCGTTGTGGGCGAGCACAGCCTGCCCGCCGTCAGCTACACGCTCGTTGCCACAGGGGACGCGGCGGAGCTGTCCGGGCTGCTGGATATCGCCGCCCAGACGCCGACGGGCCTGGTGGAGCGTGTAAGGCTGACAGCCGAGGAGTCCGGCGGGTGGATGCTGGAGCTGGTGCTCAAGGTGGCGTACGGGGAGCAAAGCTAGTGCCATTAGTTGCGCTTATCGTATTTGCGCTGGGAGCGAGTGTGGGGAGCTTTCTGAACGTTGTGGCGGACAGGGTGCCCGCCGGGCAGTCCCTCCTTCGCCCCCGCTCGCATTGCCCCGGCTGCAAGAGGCTGATACCCAACAGCGAGCTGATACCCGTCGCCAACTACATCGCCCTGCGCGGCAAGTGCAGGCAGTGCGGCGCGCGCATACCGGTCCGCGTCTTCTGGGTGGAGGTGATCACCGGCATCCTTTTCGCCGCCGTATTTTTCCTGTACGGTTTCGGCGTCCAGTTCTCGGTCATCGCCTCGTGCGTCGCCGTCCTGGTGGTCGTGGCGATCATCGACCTGGAGCACAGGCTCATCCTCAACAAGATCGTGCTGCCTGCGGGGGTGGTGCTGCTGGCGATGTCGCCCCTGTGGCCATCCCTCGGTTTCGAGCGACCGTTCCTCCTGTGGGAAGGCGCCGGCGGTTCCGTCGCAAGTTCCCTGGCGGCAGGATTCGGCGCGTTTGCGCTGTTTATGGCCATGGCCATTATCTACCCCGCCGGCATGGGCGGCGGCGACGTAAAGCTCGCCGGGATTATCGGTCTGATGGTGGGCTTCCCTGCCGTGCTCCTGGGACTCTGGGTGGCCGTCATCGCCGGTGGTTCCGTAGCGGTTGCGCTGATCCTCACGCGGAGGAAGGGACGAAAGGACGCCATCCCCTTTGGGCCGTTCCTCTCCATGGGCGGCATTGTGGCGCTCCTGATCGGCCCCGACCTCGTCCAGGCGTACCTGGACCTGACGATAGGCTATTGAGTGTGTCTGTTGAAGCCTCCATAAGCCTTGCCCGCATGCACGATATGGCGCACAATGTATCGCGGCAGGCATGCTCTGCCAATGACTAGAAACGGACTCATACGGCTATGAAGCACACCGCTTCAACACAACACGGCTTCACACTTATCGAGCTGGTGGTCGTCATCGCAATCCTCGGCATCCTGGCGGCAATCGCAGTGCCGGTCATATCCAGCCAGCTCGGCATTTCGAAAGAGCGCGCCTAAGAGGCAGAGCTCCTGAGGCTGCAGGTGGCTGTGGACGCCTACAACACCAGCCCCTCCAACCAGCGGCTGGACGGCAAGCGCCAGTACCCCACACTCGGCAAGAAGCACGGCCCCGTCGCCGCGCCCGTGGGCACCCCCGTCGCCACCCCCACAGGCACCCCGGACCCCACGAGGAAGTACCAGCCGCTCGCTTCGGCCAGCGCCGGAACACCATACACTACCAGGCTCGGCATACCCGACAGCAACCCCAACGGAGGCACAGAGGGCGGCAGCCCCAAGTGGGTTGACGTGAATGGCGACGGAGAGCGGTCGACGCGGAGGCCAGAAGACCTCTGGTATAAAGACCCCAGCGTCCAGACCAGCCTGGCAAGGGAAGACCACTGGGAAACGAATACGGTCGTTCATAACGGCACCCAGTACCTGATCGACAGCCGCGACTACTTCATCGACTTTGATGAGCTGGTGCGAGCCGGCTTCCTGGAGTCAGTGCCCAAGTCGGCATCCCCCGACAACAACGCCACTGCCACCGGCAGCTACAGCTGGTACGTGGACAGCAACGGCCAGGTAAAGAGCCTGTACTACTTCTATCCCAAGCCGGACAGCACCGGCTACAAGGGCGTCTTCCCGTAGGCGCGCCCCAGGGGGCTGTTTGATTCCTCCTCTCCCCGAGGAGACCTTTGCATAACCCGAGGTAGAGGCGATAATCATACCTGTGCGAGGAAGATATAGCAAAATGGAGTGAGCCATGCGCCGCAATATGGGAAACCCGTCCATGATCGAAGCGTTCCTTCCCGAGCAGGTTGGGCGTAACGAGCGATTGGAGAGGATAGCCCAAGTTGTGGACTGGGAAAAGATGGGAAAGCTGGTGTCAGATATC
>Ga0194132_10002767_pt1 | contig 32275 bp, 34 predicted proteins | sample TA2KigOf80mmetaG_FD_148612 | JGI IMG/M metagenome (GOLD analysis project Ga0194132, IMG submission 148612) | Freshwater microbial communities from Lake Tanganyika, Tanzania - TA2015054 Kigoma Offshore 80m | ecosystem: Environmental > Aquatic > Freshwater > Lake | place: Tanzania: Lake... | reverse complement strand
CTGACAATGCTGCCGGACCTGGGGAAGGGTTCCATAGTAGTGGTGGCGCTGTCGAGCGGGGCAGGGATGAACTGGGGGTCCGGGGCGGACCTGGTGGAGGGGGCATTGCTGGGGGCGGCGGTGCTGGCCGGGCTGGCGATAGGTTGGATATTGAGTTCCTGAGGGGGTGACGCTAGCGGCGTTTGTTGCCGTTGGTAGGGGGATGGGACGGAAGGGTGTGGGTGGGTGGATGTGGTGTGGTGGCAGTCACGGTGATTAGATTCCCTTCGACCAGGCTCAGGGCAGGCTTCGACTGCGTCTCAGAATGACATACATGACTCACTCTTTTTATTAACTACAGTCCACTTTGCATGAAACGCCAGACTTGTTCTCACTCGGTATACCATCCCCTGGCCCCTTTCCCGACTGCATCGGGACTGAGTACAGCCTGCTGGAAGGGGAAGAGAAAATAAGATCACCTCATCATCCCCCTTCGACAAGCTCAGGGCAGGCTCTAACCCCTTCTTCTCCTTCGCGATAGGAGAAGAAGGGGAACCTGAGGGGACACCCCCCTCTCGGCGCGGGTTTTGCTTCCGCTTGACTCTTCCAAAAAGCGCCGGCTTAGTTTTCGTGCAAAGGTGCTACAGTCCTGGAATAGCATCAGCCACCTAAGGGTGGTGGGGAGACAGCGGATTAACCGGATGGGGTAGGAAACGTAATCGTGCTTTCATGACTGGTCAGGGGGTATGTTGGCGTGTGGATTGACCGTGCTTTGAGGGCGTCATATACTCCGCTGCGCCAATGGCTTATCGCTGAGGAGACCCGTCATGCTGGACAAGTCACGCCTGGTCAACATTTACGATTACGAGGCAGTCGCGAAGAAGACGCTGCCCAAGGAGCAGTACGATTTCATCGCCGGCGGGGCGACGGACGAGATAACGCTGCGCCGGACTCGCGCGGTCTACGAGTCGATTTTGCTGAAGCCCAGGGTGCTGACAGACGTAAGCCACATCGATACGTCGACCAGCGTTTTGGGGCATCCTATCAAGTTCCCGATCATGCTGGACCCGGCCGGGGCACACAAGCGGGCGCACCCGGACGCCGAGATAGCGACGGTGAAGGCGGCGGGCGCGGAGGGGACGCTGATGGTTGTCAGCTCGGCGGCGAGCCACACGCTGGAGGAGGTGTCGAAGCACGCTACAGGGCCGATATGGTTCCAGCAGTACATCTATCGCGATCCTGGACTGACCAAAGAGATGATGCAGCGGGCGGAGGAGGCGGGGTACAGCGTTATATGCCTGACACTGGACTCCAAGGTGAAGCCCAAGCGGGAGCGGAACATTCGAAACAAGTATGTGAGCGACTCGCCGCCCAACTATGCGGGGCTGAAGCTGAAGCCGTATTCGTGGGAGTTCACGCCCGACGCTCCGGCAGGGCTCAACGACATTCGCGACCCGGGGGCTAGCTGGAAGGACCTGGACTGGGTGCTGTCCAACACGACGATGCCGGTTATCGTGAAGGGAATTATGACAGGGGAGGACGCCAGACTGTGCGCCGAGCATGGTGTAAAGGGACTGATAGTGTCCAACCACGGAGCGCGGCAGCTAGACACGACCTTCGCGACTATCGAGGTGCTGCCGGAGGTGGTGGACGCATCGGACGGGAAGCTGGAGGTGTATCTGGACGGGGGGATTCGCCGAGGGACGGATATATTCAAGGCGCTGGCGTTGGGGGCCAAGGCGGTGCTCATTGGCAGGCCGTTGTTCTGGGGGCTGGCGGTGGGAGGCGAGGAGGGCCTGCGGTCGGTCTTGCAGATGCTTAGGGAGGAGCTGGAGATAACCATGGCTATGTGCGGGACGCCGGACCTGGAGAGCATTGACCGCAGCTTTGTGGGCACCACGTCGCCGTTGATGGCGGCGCTGTCGAACATCGGCGGGCTGAGGCCGCCCATCGCGTAGCAGGAGACTAGAATGGCCGAGAACCTGATAAACCTTTTCGAGTATGAGGCCGAGGCCAAGAAGCGGATGCCGAGCCTCGAGTACCAGCGTATCGCCGGCGGAGCGGGGGAGGAGTTCACGCTGCGGCGAAATCGCGAGATTTACGGAACGATTATGCTGCGGCCTAAGATGCTGACGGACGTGAGCAGCGTAAAGACAGCCACCACGGTACTGGGGCACAAGATGTCATTTCCGGTGATGCTGGCGCCAGCAGGGTTCCACGCCCGGGCGCACAAGGACGGGGAGGTGGCGTCGGTGAGGGCGGCGGGAGCGGAGGGCGTGGTGATGATGCTAAGCTCGGCGGCGCTGAAGACGATGGAGGAGGTGGCATTGGCGGGGGCGGGAACGCGATGGTTCCAGCAGTACTTCTTCAGGGACAAAGGGCTAAATCTAGAGTTTGCAAATCGAGCGGAGAAGGCGGGGTACAAGGCTATATGCGTGACGGTGGACTCCAAGGCGCGGCCTAAGCGGGACCGGGACTTGCGGAACAGCAACGCAAGCCTGACGCTGCCCAACTACAAGGGGCTGGGGCTGAAAGAGAACGGCGAGGGGAGCAAGGTTTTATTCGATATTCGAGACCCAGGCGCGACGTTTGAGGACTTGGAGTGGCTGGCGTCGAAGACTCGACTGCCGGTTATTCCCAAGGGCGTGATGCGCGGGGACGACGCGCGGCGGTGCGTGGAGCACGGCGCCAAGGCGGTGGTAGTGTCGAACCATGGCGGAGGCATCCTGGACACCGAATTTTCGGCCATAGAGATGCTGCCGGAGGTGGTGGAGGCGGTGGACGGGAAGGCGGAGGTGTATGTGGATGGAGGGATACGCCGCGGCAGCGACATAGTGAAGGCGCTGGCGTTGGGGGCGAGGGCGGTATTGATTGGGAGGCCGGTGTTCTGGGGGCTGGCGGTAGCCGGTGAGGAGGGAGTACGAGGGGTGCTGCAGGTGCTGCGGGAGGAGACACAGATGACGATGGCGATGTGCGGGGTGGCGGACGTGAAGGCCATTGACCTCAGCCTGATTGGAGGCGTGTCGCCGCTGGCAGACGTGCTGTCGCAGCCGGGGTGGCGGATGGGGTAGAGGGCCGGGTTCGGAGGCTGGGTACTGTTTGCGCTATCGCAGACGAGAAGAGATGCGTAGCGTAGTGGCAAGGATGATGGCCAGGCTGCGGTCATGACAGATTCCTCGACCTCGTGCGAGTACAAGCCGATAAATCGAGCTTCCCTAATTGAATAGAAACTAAGGTTGGGGAGACTACGCTCGGAATACAATTCTATCTCTTGTTTACAGCCTCAATCCTTCACGTGTAATAGAACTCATATGGGGGAGGAGAGGGGGAGGGCGAGGGCCGATAAATCGAGCCTCCACGTCGTATAAAGAATAGCGGTGGTGGAGTGACCTCGCCCCTACATTCCGAGGTTGAGGTGTAAGTTTAAGATGGGGCGTGGTAGCAGACACGTTGATTAGATTCCCTTCGACCAGGCTCAGGGCAGGCTTCGACTGCGTCTCAGAATGACAGTTACGGTTCTTCTTCATGAGTCCCAGCCCTGTGTTGGGCATATACATGCAATGAGAACCGCCTCGTAAGAACAGTTGACATAGGTCGGGGTAACGCCTATCTTTGTTGTTGCAAATAATTGCAACATCTAGTTTTTGCATGACAAGACATTCGGATACCATTGAATCTTTGCGGGAGCGGGGAGTACGGCTGACGCCGCAGCGGATGCTGATCCTGAACATAGTGGCGCACAGCGACGATCATCTGGGGGTTGATGAGGTATACGGGAGGGCGAAGGAGTCGTACCCGTATATAGATGTCGCCACGGTTTATCGGACACTGCACTTGCTGAAGAAGCTGGGGGTGGTGACGGAGGTGGCGATTGGGGACCGGCTGCATTTTGAGCTGACGGACCCGCATAGGAAGCATCACCATATGGTGTGCCGGGCGTGCGGGGGCGCGTACAACCTGGACCCGGCCTATCTCAAGGCCTTTCGACAGACGCTGGTCAAGGAGTTCGCTTTTGAGCCGGACCTGGACAATTTTACGGTGACGGGCGTGTGCGCGAAGTGCGCCAAGAAAACTGGGAGGAAATGAGGATACTTTTCGGTTAGGAGTGTTAAGTGGTAACTTCCGCCACGCCAAGGTTCCGACCTAATCCTAATCTTCCCCTCAAGGCGTATGACGCAGAATACATTCCTTGTTCATAATCGGGATACCATCCCCTGGCCCCTTTCCCGACTGCATCGGGACTGAGTACAGCCTGCTGGAAGAAGGGGAAGAGAAAATAAGGATCACCTCATCATCCCCCTTCGACAAGCTCAGGGCAGGCTCTAACCCCTTCTTCTCCTTTGCAATAGGAGAAGAAGGGGGACCAGATGGGAGAGTGAGCGCCGAGACTGGCGCACAACATCCAAAGCAAACAGAAGCGAAATGAGGAAAGGGAAATAATAATAGTGATTAGCCGACTCCTGGTCATACTTACCCTGGCCGCGACCGTTTTTGCGCTGGCGTGTGGAGACGATAGCAATAGTGACGGGACGAAGCTGAAGGTGGTGACGACGGTGTCGCCGATAACGAGCATTGCGGAGAACATTGGGGGGGAGAGAATTAGAGTGGAGGGGATTGTGCCGGAGGGGGTGAACTCGCATACGTTTGAGCCTGCGCCTTCGGTGGCGAGGCTGCTGTCGGAGGCGGACTTGATTGTGGTGAACGGACTGTTTTTAGAGGAGCCGACGCTGGAGATGGCGGAGGCGAACAAGAAGGCCTCTGCGCAGGTGTTGCTGCTTGGGGACAACACTATCAGCAGGGGTGAGTGGGCCTTCGACTTCAGCTTTCCCGAGTCGGAGGGACACCCCAACCCGCACCTGTGGCCCGACCCTATGCTGGGGCTGCGGTACGCCGAACTTATTCACGGCAAGCTGGTGGAGATGGACCCGGAAAACAAAGAATACTACGACGCGAACCTGGCGGAGTTTCGGGAGCGCATTGTGGACTACGATAGGATGATCAAGGAGGCAATCGCCAGCATACCATCGCAGAACCGGAAGCTGCTGACCTACCACGACTCGTGGGCGTATTTCGCGAGGCGGTACGGGATGGAGGTGGTGGGAGCGGCGCAGCCCGCCGACTTCTCGGAGCCGTCGGCGAGGGAGGTGGCGAATCTGATAGACCAAGTAAGGGATCTGAAATTACCGGCGGTGTTCGGGTCGGAGGTGTTTCCGAGTCCGGTGCTGCAACAGATCGCCAGAGAAGGCGGGGCCAGGTTTGTCGACAGCCTGCGGGACGACGACCTGCCCGGCGCGCCGGGGGATGCCAGACATTCGTACCTGGGTCTGATATCGCAGAACATGGAGATTATGGTCGAGGCCCTGGGGGGCGACAAGAGCAAGCTGTCGGGGCTGGATCCCAGCCCGGTGTTCGAAGGGTCGAGCGGCGCGGTGTACCCGCAATAGAGGACTGAATGCTGCATCCATATCCACATGAGCGGCGTCGCGAGAAGCCAGCGGTGAGCCTGGAGGGGATGACCTGCGGATATAACGGTCAGGCTGTTCTTCAGAACGTGGACCTGGTGGTACATGAAGGCGACTTTGTGGGGCTGCTAGGGCCGAGCGGGTCTGGGAAGACGACGCTGCTGCGGGCCATCCTGGGCGCGGTGGAGATATATGAGGGCCGGGCGGTGGTGGATGGGACGCTGGTGGGGGAGAAGAGGCCGAGGGCGGGTTACGTGCCGCAGTTGGAGGCCATCGACTGGAACTTTCCGGTGACGGTGGAGGAGGCGGTGATGATGGGGCGCACGATGGACAAGGTGGCGTTTCCGTGGTTTGGAGCGCGGGATAAAAAAGCCGCGTTGGATATCATGGAAAGGCTAGGAATTGGAGGCCTGTCCAAGCGGCACATACGGGAGCTGTCCGGGGGGCAGCAACAGCGGGTGTTCCTGGCGAGGGCGCTGGTGAGCAGCCCCAAGCTGCTGCTTTTGGACGAGCCGACGTCGGGGGTGGACATAAAGACTCGCGACGACGTGATGCACCTGCTGCACGACCTTAACCACGACGGCGTGACCATAGTGCTGACGACGCACGAGATAAACTCGGTGGCGGCGCATTTGCCGTGGGTGGTGTGCATCAACGGGCGGGTGCTGGCGTCAGGGCCGCCGTCGGAGGTGTTCACGACGGAGACCTTGAGCCGGACTTACGGGGCGGACATGCCGGTAATCCACTACAACGGCCTGACGCTGGTGGGGGAGCGGTCCCACGCCTATGGCCGCAACGGCGGAGCGAAGCCGTCCCACGGGTCGCACGAGCACAAGGTGGTTGGCGTTAATTCATCTGAGGCTGAGAGGGGGTAATGGGAAGTAGCTCTAATGTCCGTCTCGTGGAGCTAGGGTTTCACCCTCATCCTGCACCTTCTCCCATCAAGGGAGAAGAAGGTTTGCGGGATGCCCCTCACCCCATGGGTTTTAATTGCACTGCTGCAGTGCGCAGCAAGGATATCAGAGGTTGAGCGGTGTTTGAGCCTTTTGAGTACGAGTTCTTCGTTAAAGGGCTTATTGCGGCTACGCTGGCCAGCGCCCTGTGCGGGCTTATCGGCGTGTACATTGTGCTGCGGCGGATGTCATACATTGGGCACGGGCTGTCGCACGCCGTCTTCGGCGGCGCGGTGGTCAGTTACGTTATGTCCTTTAACTTCTATGTCGGCGCGAGCCTGTGGGGGTTTATATCAGCGCTGCTTATCAGTTTAACCACACGGGAGCGGAAGATAGGGGCAGACGCGGCCATCGGCATTATCACGACGGCCAGCTTCGCGGTGGGCATCGCGCTTATCAGCCGGTACAAGACGTTTACGCGGAGCTTTGACGCGGCGCTGTTCGGCAACATTTTGGGGGTGAGCAATGGGGACATTTTGGCGCTGGCGGTGGTGTCGGCGTCGGCGGCGGTGCTGGTGTTCGTCGGCTACAAGCTGTTCCTGTTCACGACCTTCGATGAAGAGGTAGCGAGGTATTATGGGGTGCCGACGGGGTGGGTGGACACGGGGTTCTCGCTGGTGCTGGCGGCGACGATAGTGGTGTCTATGCAGGTTTTGGGGGTGACGCTGATAGCGGCGGCGATAGTGATTCCACCCATCGTCGCTAGATTATTAACAAATAGTTTCAAGACGATGATGGCGCTGTCCACGGCGCTGGGCGGGTTCTGCGGGCTGGCGGGGATATATCTGAGCTACTACATCGACGTATCGTCAGGGGCTACGATTGTGCTGGTGGCGGCGGGGCTGTTTGTGGTGACGCTGGCGGGGACGAGTCTGAGGGGTCGGAGGATGGCGTGGGGGCGGAGGGCGTCGGGGAGGAGGGTGGCGGAGAGAAAGCCGGCTATAAGTCCTGATTGAAAATCTAATAAGGGCTAACTTTTATGTTGAGAAATTGGGCCGGGGATCCGGCCCTTTTTGTTTGTGGCAGGTTGGACATAGTTTTCAGTATGTGACAATTTTGCCTTGGTTTTTTGAAGGCAGCATGGCAGACTTCCCGCTCGTCCTGAGACAAAGAACGGGAAAATTAAGGAGGAGATATGGCGAGGTCTGGATCAGGACTGGCGGTGTTAGGCAGGGGGGTTACGCAGAGGTGGATGATAGTAGCGATGATGGCGGTGCTGGCGGCGTTGGTGATGATGATGGGAGGCGGGATTCCGAAGGTGTCGGCGCACGGCGTTATAGACCAGGCAAACACGGGTCAACCGCCAGGGGGGACTTTTCAAGCTGCACCAGCATAGCTATTGGCGTTACAGGACAACGGGGCCAGGAGTTTATTCCCACAAAATCGCCCATAGTGGCGGTGGATATGGCCTTGTCCAATTTCGGAGTCAATAATCCGCAGATGACGATAGAGATACGGTCAGGGACAATAACGGGCGCTTTGGCAGGCGGGATCACGACCAATGTGAACGTAACCGGCGTAGACGGTCATGCCGGGCCCCAGGTGCACATAGAACTGACGACGCCGGTGGTAGTGACGCCGGGCAACACCTACGTGCTGGCGGCGTCCTCACCCAACGCGGCCAATAACGTAGCCTGGTGCTATGACAATGACCTGTATCCCAACGGCCGATTGATTGCAGGCGGCGCGCCCCAGGCTACGCTTGACCACGGCTTTAGGACTTTTGCGCCACCGGACCCGGTTCTAACGGCCCTGCAGAACGTGCAGGCGGGAATAGACGCGCTGGAAGGGAAGTCGGACACGCTTTTGGCGGGGCAGGGAGATATTAGCGGCGACATAGCCAGCGCCCAGACGGCGATTCTGAACGCCATCTCAGGCATCAGCATCGGCGACGACAGCGCGGCGATAGCGGCGCTGGAAGCCAAGATGGACGCCTTTAACACCCAGTTTGACAACTTTGACGTGGATGTACGCGGGGCGCTGTTCAATTTAGGGAACAGCCTCAACGCCCACGACATGCAGTTTGACAGTTTTGACGTAGATGTGCGCGGCGAACTGCTGCACCACAGGAATGCTCTGAATGCCCTGGAGGCGAAGCTGGATACTATTATTCAGATGCTGGAAGACCTGCCGTTCAATAACGGGAAGGGTGGCGCCAAGAAGTAGCAGCAACGAATATACAGTCTGAAGGGAGGGCCGGTTCCCCGGCCCTCCCTGTTTATGTAGGCGTAGCCATGTTCTCACGTTTATGACAATTTTGTCTTGCTTGTTTTCAGGTTGTATGTCAAAATCCTGCGGCATCGCCTGACAGAGAGCAGGGGTGCAGATTAAGGAGGAGAAATGTCGAGTTATCTTGGGGTTCTAGGAGAGAGGCGGCAGGCGTGGCGCCGGGTAGGGGCGCTGGCCGTGCTGGCTTTACTGGTCTTGGGACTGGCTTACACAAGCCGGCCCACGCGGCCACGCTGACGGTTACGAATCTGAACGACAGCGGCGCGGGATCACTGCGGGACCGCGTAGCTGCGGCATCACCCGGAGAGACTATCTCTTTTAGTGTAACCGGCACAATAACGCTCACCAAAGGAGAGATAATCCTTGATAAGAATCTGTCGATCGCGGGTCCCGGGGCTGGAAGTGTCAGCATCAGCGGCAACAACTCCAGCCGAGTGTTTTCGGTGTCGAATAATTCGACGGTCAGCATTTCCGGGGTGACGGTAAAGAACGGACGGAACGCGGGCGCGAACGGCTCGCCGGGTTCCACGCCTCCCGGCGGCGGTGGCGGCGGCGGAGCGGGTCTGGGAGGGAACATCGTAGTCGCCAGTGGTTCCAGCTTAACAATCAACAGCAGCGTAATAGCCAGCGGTGAGGCCCGGGGCGGGAATGGCGCCAATGGCGGGTAGCAGGGCGGTGTTTTCACGGGCGCCGGCGGGGCGGGCGGCGGGCCTGCGGGCGGCGGCGGCGGCGGGCCTGGAGCCAGCACCTGCGGCGGCAACACCAACGGCGGCATCGGCACGGGCGGGTTTGGCGGCGGCAGCTCCGGCGGCGAGTGCTGCAGCGGCTCGTCGGGCGGCGGCGGCGGAGCGGGTTTCGGCGGCGGTGTGTTTGTGCACAGCGGCGCGACCCTAACGGTGAATAACAGCCAGTTCAACGGGAACATGGGGGCCGGCGGCAATGGCGGCCATAGCTACTGCTGCGGCGGCGCTGCTGGCGGAATAGGCGTTGGCGGCGCGGTTTTTAACAACGGCGGCACGGCCAATATCAGCGGCAGCGCCTTCTGCAACAACGCTGCCAACCAGGACCCGGACACCCATAACGCCAACAGCGTCACCAACTCGGTAGCGTGCATACTCTTTGACATTGAGACAGCGGTAGCGGCGGTAGAAGCAAAGCTGGACAACCTGGACTTTTCCGGGTTAGCCAGCCAGACGAGCGTGGACAACCTGTCTACGCAGGTGCAATTGCTGAACCAGCAGGTCACCACGGTGAACAGCAACATCAGCAACTTGCAGAACACGACTGACCAGATCCAGACCATGGTCTCCAACCTTCACGTGTCGGTGGACGCCCTTGAGGCCAAGCTGGACTCGTTGGATGCTCAGATCAACTCGCTGAACTCCCAATTCGACGCCTTCGACGTGGACGTGCGCGGGGCACTGTTAGCCATGAGCAATGCCGCCAACGCGCATTATACTCAGTTCAACAGCTTCGATGCGGAGGTCAGGGCGACGCTGGCGATCTTCGGCGACGTCCTGGCTGCCCTGGAAGCCAAGCTGGACGCGCTGGACAACACCATCAACAACCACACCACCAACGCGGTGAACGCGGCGGTGGGCGCCATCAACAGCAACACCAACACGGCAGTAAGCAACGCGGCCAATTCCATCAACAGCAACACCAATATGGCAGTAGGTAACGCCGCCAACTCCATTAACGGCAACATAGATAACTTGGATGCCGCTGTGGCAGCGCTGGAGGCGAAGTTGGACGCGCTGGACAACACCATCAACAACCACACCACCAACGCGGTGAACGCGGCGGTGGCTTCCATCAACAACAATACCAGCACGGCGGTGGGCAGCGCTACGACCGCCATCAATAACAACACCAGCACGGCAGTGGGCAACGCGGCCAACTCCATTAACAACAACATAAATGACGTGGACGCTGCGGTGGCGGCCCTGGAAGCCAAGCTGGACGCCATGGAAGAACAAAACCAGGATACGGCCGGGTTCTTCCAGAGCCTGGTGAACTCGGTACTAGAAACAAGGGACGTAGATGTCCGGGTGGTGGAACTGAAGAACAAGTCCCGCTACCTGCTGGTGACCACAGAGGATGGCAAGGCTGTGAACGCCACCATAGTGTCGGTGTTCGCGGCGGCTCCTAAGAATAACCAGCCGCTTAGCTTTGTGAACGTTACAGGCAACACCACTTCCAGCTCAGCAGGGACTGGCAGGCTGTACGTCAACATAAATCTGCCCAACGGCATCAAGGATGCCAGCATTTTTGAGTTCACTGTCCGACACGATGACGTGGACCCAGTGCTGGGCACCGTTTCCCATTATGGCGTAGCAGTGTTTGAGATTAAGGGCGGAGGCAATGATTAGGGGAGGAGCAGGGTTCTGAAGAAAGTTTCTAAAAGGGGGCGGCCCAGTATTACCGGGCCGCCCCCTTCTTAGCTTGCTTACAATCTGCCTGGTAAAATAGTGGGCCCTCGAAATCCATGATTTACTTGGCTAGAGCATCAACACGGGTGAGAAGGAAGAGAGGGACCGGACTCCGGCCCCGATTAGCATCGGGTTTTCGAGATTGAACAGGCTTACGGTGTTCAACCTTCGCCGGAATGACGAGGCACGGGAAAGGGACCAGAGGGAAGCCAGCCGCAAGATTGGGTCTATTTTCATAGCAATGGCGGGGTTTACTCAAAAACAGAATGAGCATTAGGGGCTGGAAATATTTGACGGCGGGGCTAGCGGTCTGCCTGGCGGCGGCGGTGCTGCTGCTGCCATCGTGGTCGCCGGTCAACGTTACATCGGAGGAGCGGGAGGTGGAGGGGGAGGAGTTCCTCAGCCAGGACCTGTTGGATATGCTGGACGACGCGGATGAGCCATTGCCGCCGGCTACTCCAACGTCAGTATCGATGCCTACGCCTACACCGACTCCCACGGCGACGCCCGCCGGTGGCGGGAGCCAGATCGCTGAACGGACGCCAACGCAGGCGCCAACGATTCCTCCGACGCCGATACAGCCTCCAACAATGGCGGCGCCGGGGGACGCGCGGCTCCAAGAGCTTATCCTGGCGACTCGGGAGCCGTACTGGAAGGACCGGTGGGACGCGGTGGATGCGCTGGCAAAGCTGGGGGACTCGCGGGCGACGCCGGCGCTGATTGACCGAGTGCTGCACGACGACAACCCGCACCCTAGATGGCGGAGCCTACCGGCGATAAAGTCGGTGAAGGGGGACACCGAGGCGACGATGACACAGTTCAGGAACGCACTGCAGGACGCGGACCCGGTGGTGGTGCGGAACGCGGCGGTGGGGCTGGCATTTTTCTCGAAGCCAGAGGCGGTGCCGGAGCTGGTGAAGGGGCTGAAGGACCCGGACTCGTTCCGCCGATGGGAGGCGGTCTTCAGTCTGGCAAAAGTGGGGACAGCAGAGATTGTGAAGGACCTGGCGCCTTTGCTGAAGGAGAGTTTGGAGCCTGAGCTAAGGGTGAGGAATGAGACGGCGCTGACGCTGGGGCGGATAAAAAGCGTGGAGTCGGTGAAGGCGCTGATGGAGGCCCTGCGGACCGACAGCAGCCCCCAGGTGCGGTGGAGGGCGGCGTCGTCGCTGGGGAGGATTGGGGATGCGAGTATAGTGGAAGAGTTGAAGGGGCTTCAGGCGTCGGAGGGGGACGAGGAGGTGCGGAAGTATATAGGGGAGGCGATAGAGAAGCTAAGTTAGGGCTTAGTTTGCTTAAGGGTGTGTGATAACCCCTCCGCCCTTCCACCCCGACCCCCCATTCCTTCGGCAAGCTCAGGACAGGCTCTAGCTTTCCCCCTCAAGGGGAAAGGGATCAGAGGGGACTAGCGTCAGGTTGGTTAACCAGATGGATCGTACCTCTAGTGTTTCACCCTCATCTCGCCACGGCGAGTCTTCGACCTTCGCCTTCTCCCATCAAGGGAGAAGGGATTTCCTGGGTGGCGGACGACCCCTTTGTAGACTAGAGGCCTCGTTAGGAACGCTTTTAGAGAGCTAGGCTCGGCGTGGACGGAGGCGGTCGGCACTGTCCAGGAGGATGGTGACAGGGCCGTCGTTGTCCAAGGAGACAAGCATGTGCTCACGGAACTGGCCGGTGCTGGTTTTAAGGCCCAGGCCGCGGAACATTTCGACGGTACGCATGTAGAGGGCCTCAGCATGGGCGGGAGGAGCGGCGGCGGTGAAGTCTGGGCGGCGGCCCTTGCGGGTGTCGGCGTAGAGGGTGAACTGGCTGACGACTAGAAGCTGGGCGGAGGTGTCGAGGGCGGAGCGGTTGAAGTGGCCGGCGGCGTCGGCGAAGAGGCGGAGGTTGGCGGTCTTATCGACGATATAGCGGGCGTCGTCCTCAGTGTCCTGGGAGGATACGCCGAGGAGGATGAGGAGGCCGTGGGGTATTTGGGCAATTTCGCGTCCGTTGATGGAAACGCTGGCCCGGGCGACGCGCTGGAGCAGTACCCGCAAGGACTAAGCCTTGGCGGGAGTGGATTCCGACTTCTTCTCGGTCTTTTCTGTCTTCTCGGCCTTGGCTTCTGTCTTGGCCTCAGACTTAGTCTCAGCCTTGGTTTCAGTCTTGGAGGACTCTTTTGTCGAGTCTTTGGAGTCCTTCTCGTCAGAGCTGAGGCCGGTGCCGTTAGCCTTGACGCTGGAGCGAGCGTAGTCCGTAGTGTAGAAGCCGGAGCCTTTGTAGATGATGGGGACGGGGCGGAACTTGCGCCTGGAGCGGCCTGAGCAGCGAGGGCAGACGCCCACCGGCTCGTCGGTGAAGCTCTGCTTAAGCTCAAAAACGTGGCGGCATTTCGCGCACTGGTAATCGTACAAAGGCATGCTGCGGAACCCCTTACAACAATTTAGCAGTCGCCTGGGTGGACTGCTAATTCCAAGCGTGAAGTTTAGCATTAATCAGCCTTTTCTGTCAACGACCCGAGAAGCAATTGTGTGCCTAAAACAGTGTTGGCTTGGCCTCATGACACGTGGTAGTGTTGACGCAAAATACCTAGGGAGGCGGAGTCCATGGCAACGCGTCGGGCGGAGGCGCTGGTGAAGGGGGGACTGGTGGTGACGGGGCAGGGGATTGGCCGCTACGACATCCTGGTGGAAGGCGGCAAGGTCAAGGATATGGCCCCGGACCTGTCGGGCCGGACGGCCAGCCTGGTCATCGACGCGACGGGGAGGTATGTGCTGCCGGGGGCGATAGACGCGCATACGCACCCGGTCTATGCCGACAAGATGGACACCTTTTCCATCTGCGCCGCCTACGGCGGGATTACCACGATTATCGCCTTTGTAGGCAACGTCAAGTCCTGGGGATTCAGCGGCTACACCACGGACATCGTGAAGGGATTCATCGAGGAGGGGGAGCGGCTGTCGTACCTGGACTTCGCGGTGCATGGGACCTACGCCGCGGCGGACGAGGAGACGCTGGCGCGGTCGATTCCCGAGCTGGTGCGGATGGGCGTGCCGTCTTTCAAGGTCTTCATGGCATACAAGCGGAGGGGGATGATGATATCCGACGAGGCGATGCTGCGGGCCATGGACGCGGCGTCAAAGGAGGGCGGGCTGACGATGGTGCACGCTGAGACGGGGTGCTGCATTGAGTTCCTGATGGAGCGGTATATCTCGGAAGGGAAGACGGGGCCGGAGTGGTTCCTGCCGGCCCAGCCCAACGTGCTGGAGGCGGAGGCGCTGAACCGGGCGGCGACTTTCGCTAAGATTGTGGGCACGCCGCTGTACCCGGTGCATCTAAGCACCAAAGAGGCGATGCCGGTAGCGCAGCGGTTTCGGGAGGACGGCGGGCTGCTGTTCACCGAGACGTGCCCGCATTATCTAACGCTGACCAACGAGGAGATTTTGGAGAAGGGGCCTATAGCCAAGGTGGGGCCGCCGCTGAGGGAGCAGTCGGACGCCGACGCTTTGTGGAGGGGGTTGTCGGAGGGGACGATCGATGTGGTAGGGAGCGACGCAGGCGGGTTCACTCGCGCGAGGAAGACAGCGGGGGCGGCGTCGGAGAGCATTTTCGAGGCGCCATACGGGCTTAACACGGTGGAGTTCATGGTGCCGGTGGTGTGGAGCCACGGGGTCAATCGGGGTCGCATAAGCCTGCCGAGGCTGGCGCAGGTGTTTTGCGAGAATCCGGCAAAGATTTTTGGGATTTATCCGCAGAAGGGGACGCTGCAACCGGGGTCGGACGCGGACATAGTGCTGTGGGACCCGACGAGGCTGCACAAGGTCCAGGGCCAGCATGGCAACACGGACTATTCGTCCTTTGACGGGTTCGAATTGCTGGGGATGCCGGACCTGGTGATGCAGCGGGGTCGAGTGGTGATTGAGGGTGGGAAGGTGGTTGGGAAGCAGGGAGGGTCGAAGTTTGTTAAGGGGAATCCCAACGCTACGCCCTACGCGCCGCGCGGACACAAGCTGGGGTAGGCGGCGGCACCGTGTATATCGAAGTGGACGTGCAGGAGGGGCCTAACTCCTCATGGGCGGTGAACCGGATGTTCAGCGCGCTGGAGCCGCCGAGGCTGGTGTCGCGGGTAATGGCGTCGGACCCCAAGGGGCGGGAGGTGATGTGCGCGGTGACAGGGTGGTCGAGCGGGGGGCCGGTGGCGGCGAAGGCGGCGCTGGTGGAGGACTCGGGGGAGGGAATCGTGATGCTATTGTTTGGCGGGGACCAAGGCATTCGATTGAAGCCGGCGGATGATGCGGAGGGGTGGGACCTGGCGAGTCCGAGGCAGTGGGGGGAGCCGTGCCTGCTGCTGAGCAGGGATGTTAGGATGGAGTAGAAGGCAAGCATTAGGATAGCCTGATTATGGCAGGAAGGGAGATACGGGTATGTATGTACGAATATTCTGGGGACGGGTAAAGCCGGGAGCGTGGGACGAGTACGAGCAGCATTACGACAATACGATTATGCCGGTGTGGGAGCGGGCGAAGGGGTTCATTGGGCGGCAGCTTTTACGCAGCAACGACAACCCAGACGAAGGCATATCGATTACGTACTGGGAGAGCCGGGAGGCGGTGGAGGCGTACGAGCGGAGCCCGGAGAGGAAGAAGAACGCCCAGTCGGTAAGCCACCTGTATGCCGGGGAGTACTGGGTGAAGCGGTTCGAGGTGCGCTCCAGCAACCTGAAGAAGCAGATGTAGAGCGGGGCTAGTCCGCGCTGGCGGGGTTCTTTAGAAGATGGCCTGCGCCGTTGCCGCTGGGCTGGACGAGCTTTCGCACAGGGTGGTTGATCTCAATGCCTTCCTGGGTAAAGCGGGCGTGAAGGCGACGGATAAGCTGGTGGTTGACGGCGAAGGTGTTGCCTCGATTGGTGGCGCGAAGGACTATCACGAAGTCGATGTTGGAGTCGCCAAACTTGGTGAAGACGACGGCGGGTTTGGCGGTCTTGACGACCACGTCTTCAGGGAGGGCGTTGATGACCTCCTGGCCGACGTCTTTAGCCACCTCCTCCACCCGGGCCAAGTTGGACTCGTAGGCGACGCCGCAGTTCACCACCGCGCTCATCTCCGCCGTGGGACCGTTGTAGTTGGTGACGATGCTATCGGCCAGCTTGGAGTTGGGAATAATGACATAGTTGCCCTGGGGGCTCTGTATTTTGGTGCTGCGCCAGCCGATGTCCACCACCTCGCCCATGGGGCCGCCCTGGATCTCGATGAAGTCGCCGGTGGCGATGCTGCCGTCGGCGACGACGTAGAAGCTGGCGAAGAGGTTGCTGAGGGTGGGCTGGAGGGCCAGGGCGACGGCCAGGCCTCCGATGCCGAGGCCTGCCAGCAGGGGGCTAATCTGGACCCCCAGGTTAGCCAGTATGAAAAGGGTACCAACGGAGTAGATTAATACGCCAGCTATGCGGCGCAACAGGGGAAGGAGCTTATCGTCCATCTGGCTGCGAGTCTTGTCGGCCACGTCGCGGCCATACCACAAAAGGACGGCGCTGACCAATCGCTGGAGGGCGTAGAGGAGGAGCGCCATGGCGAGGATAAACCAGGTGTTGTTGATGATCTCCTGGCCATCGTTGAGGAAGGTGGTGCTGGTGAGGCCCAGGAAGGCGCCCTGGAGAAGCACCATGAAGAAGAGGGGGCGAGATATGGCGGCGACGAGGAGGTCGTCCAGGGAGGTCTTGGTGCGGGCGGTGAGGACACGGGCGATGCCGGTCAAGGTGGGGTGGATGAGGAAGGCGATGAGGAGCGCGCCGCCGAGATAGGCGGCGGAGAAGAGGACTTCCCAGGCTATGGAGCCTTCAGCAAAGTCAGGATGCATAGCCCTCCAGATAATGAGTGGTCAAGGGGATTTTACCATCGATACGGATGAGAGCAAGGTTTCGGGCGGGTCATTTTGCCTCAACTGTGGGATATATTGACTAACATCAATAGGAATCATTAATATTTTCAATACTTGATATGAACGCTCAGATTATTCGACCGGCAATTCATAGAGGCTTCACCTGAGGGCGCGCCTGGACTGGGCGAGGTGCGTCCTGCCGCGTTTACTTGTTCCCATAGCCGACTAGACTTCTCCGCTGTAGGCCCCTTGTCCTGTTCCAGGCTGCGTGCCGTGGGTATTGCACGTAATCCCGCTGGAATAAAGAACAGGTGTAAGGAGGCTTCAGTGATTAGGTTATCAAGACACTGGCTCTTGCTTTTGCCATTGCTGCTTGTGCTGATAGCAGCAGCCGCTTGCGGTGAAGAGGACGGGACGCCGGGGTCGGGCAATACCCCCGCGGCGAGCTCATCAAAGGTTCTGAATATTGGTGCGATTCCGGACCAGGATACGGCGGTGCTGGTGCGACGCTTCAGCGGCGTGGCCGACTATCTGAGCCGGAAGCTGGGGGTGGAGGCGAAGTACGTGGCGACTGTGGACTATGCCGCCGTGGTGACGGGGTTCAAGAACGGGGAGATTCAGTTAGCGTGGTTCGGCGGGCTGACGGGGGTGCAAGCGCGGAAGGTGACACCCGGCTCCGTGGCGATAGCCCAGCGGCCCATCGATACGCAGTTCCATTCGGTCTTCATCGTACAGAAGGACCTGGCCGCGCAGACTCTGGCGGACTTGAAGGGGTCCAGCTTCACTTTCGGCAGTGAGAGTTCTACGTCGGGCCACCTGATGCCCCGGTACTTCCTGCTACAGGCGGGAGTGGACGCCGATAAGGACTTCAAAGGCCTGCCTAACTACTCAGGCTCTCACGACACTACATGGAAGCTGGTGGAGAGTGGGGCCTTCCAGGCCGGGGCGCTGAACGAGGCGGTGTGGGCCACGGCGGTGCGGGAGGGGAAGGTGGACCTGAACAAGGTGAGAGTGCTGAACACGACGGACGCCTATTACGATTACAACTGGTCGGTAAGGGCGGACTTGGACAAGACCTTTGGCGCGGGCTTCACGGACAGGCTGAAGACAGCGCTATTAACTATGGGCGAGGATCCGGCGATGGCGGCTATTTTGAAGGATTTCAGCACGGATAAGTTTGTGGCCGCGGACAACAGCCTCTACGGGGCGATTGAAGACGTGGCCAAGCGACTAAAGCTGGTAGAGTGACGTTTGTGGCGCTAACTCCCAAGCCCCTGGTGGTGTTACAGGGCGTCGCGAAGAGCTATAACGGGACGGCGGCGCTGTCGCCGCTGACGCTGCACATACGGGACGGGGAGCGGGTGGCGCTGCTGGGGCCCAGCGGCAGCGGGAAGACCACGCTTTTGAACTTGATTGGCGGCGTGATCAAGCCCGACCAGGGCGCGGTGACGCTGGACGGCATCGACGTGGCATCACTGCACCCTGGGAGGGAACTGGCGGGGCTGGTGGGCGTAATGCACCAGCAGCTGGACCTGGTGCCGCACCTGTCGGTGATGCACAACATCATGGCGGGGCGGCTAGGGTATTGGAGCCTGTGGCGCTCCCTGGTCTCGCTGGTGGCGCCGCAAGAGAAGCCGATGGTGCAGGACGCGCTGTTGCGGGTGGGAATACCGGACAAGCTGTACGAGAGGACGTCGCACCTATCGGGAGGGGAGCAGCAGAGGGTGGCGCTGGCAAGGCTGCTGGCGCAAGGGTCGAGGGTGGTGCTGGCGGACGAGCCAGTGGCGTCGCTGGACCCGGCGCGGGCGGAGGACCTGATGCAGCTTTTGACCAGGATAGTGTCGGAGTCCAACAAGACGCTGATAGCCAGCATACACACGACGCACCTAGCGCGGGCCTACTTCACTCGCGCTATTGGCTTGAGGCAGGGCAAAGTGCAGTTCGACCTGCCGGTGGTGAAACTATCGGACAACATACTTAATGGCCTCTATAACCTCAGCGAAGGCCCAGCCAAAGCCAAGGCATAGCTTCTTCCAGGGCCGCGGCTTCCTGACGCTAATCCTGGTGGTGGCCGTGCTGTGGAGCCTGGCGTCGGTGAACTGGGTGGAGGACGTGGTGCACCCGGGCGGGTGGTCTGCCATTGGACAGCTAGTTAAGGCCGCCCTTACGCCGGAGCTATCGGCATCGTTTTTGAGGCTGGGGGTAGAGTCGGCGTGGCAGACGGTGGCCTACGCGGTGGCGGGCATGTGCCTGGCGCTGGCGATAGGGTTCCCGCTGGGGGTCCTGGCGTCGGGGGCGCTGGCGCGGAGCCGGGGGGCGCGATGGGCTAGCGCGGGAGGCTTTCGGTTCACGCTGGGCTTCCTGCGGTCGATACACGAGCTGGTGTGGGCGTGGCTGTTTGTGGTGGCGCTGGGACTATCGCCGATGGCGGCGGTGCTGGCGCTGGGGATACCGTATGGGGGCATTCTGGGCCGCATCTACGCCGACATATTGAACGACGTGCCGGAGCAGCCGTTGAGGGCGCTGCGGAGCTCGGGGGCGTCGGAGTGGAAGGTGCTGCTGTTTGGGCGGCTGCCAATGGCGATGCCGGACATGCTGAGCTACAGCTTCTATCGCTTCGAGTGCGCGCTGCGGTCGGCGGCGATTATGGGGTTTGTGGGGGTAGGCGGGCTTGGGTTGCAGATACAGTTGTCGCTGGGGGACTTGCGGTATGAGGAGGTGTGGACGCTGCTGTACTTCCTCATCGCGATTATTACGCTGGTGGACGGGTGGAGCGCGTGGGTGAGGAGGTCGATGACGAGATGAGGAAGGATAGAGGCCATGTCTCCGCCGAAGCCACGACCTTCTGTTCTTTCGACCAAGCCTGGGCTAGGGCAAAACTTTCCCTTCAAAGGTGTGATGCGAAGCACATTCCTGTTCTTAATCGGGATACCATCCCCTGGCCCCTTCCTGCTGGAAGGGGAAGAGAAAGTAAGGCACCACAACCCCCTCTAACTCCCCCTTCGCCTTTCAGGCCGAAGGGGGAGAACCAGATGAGACGTCCCCCAATCCCGGCTGGCTCAAAAGACTCGCAGTTTGTCAGAAGTCAGGCCTCTAGCGAACATCACGCGTCTCAAGGGGGGAGAGGACCAGAGGGAACACGAGGAGAGACCCCCATTCCTTCGACCCTTCGACCAGGCTCAGGGCAGGCGCACTCAGGACAGGCTCTTTATCCTTCCCCCGCAGGAAGCGGGGGAAGGGGGGATTCGGGGGGAGAGAAGAGACCTGAGGGGAGGAAACGGTGGTGGACGCCGGTGAGGGTGTCGGCGGTAGTGGCGGTGGCGCTGGCGGGGGCGTCGTGGGGGTATATTTTGTCGGGCAGCGACAGCGGGTTTGGGGACCTGTTCAACGGCAACACGTGGCGCCGAGCGTGGGGGTTCCTGGAGGACCTGGCGGGGGTGGGCAGGCCGGGGACGCCGGCGTTCCTGGATGCCTCCAAGTGGGCGGAGGCGGGGAAGCTGGCGTACAGCACCCTGGCTATGAGCGTGCTGGCGATAGGGATTGCGGGCTTCCTGGCTTTGCTGACGTTTATGGCCGGGGCGTGGAACGTGGCGTCCGGGGAGCTGGCGGTGTCGAGGTCGCCGGTGTGGAAGGGGATGTTCTTTGTGGTGCGGGGACTGTTCATAATCACTCGCGGCATTCCGGAACTGACCATGGCGATGATAGTGGTGTTCCTGTTCTCGCCGGGGATATTGCCGGGGGCTATCGCGCTGGGACTGCACAATTTTGGCATTGTGGGGAGGCTGTCGTCAGAGGTGGTGGAGAACCTGGACCCGAGGCCGGCGAGGGCGCTGCGGACGGCGGGGGCGAGCCGTTTCCAGATGCTGGCGTACGCGATACTGCCGCAGGCGATGCCGCAGTTCCTGACGTACCTGTTATATCGATGGGAGGTGATTATTCGGACGACGATTGTAGTGGGGTTTGTGGCGGCGGGAGGGCTAGGCCGGGAGTTCCGGCTGGACATGAGTTTCTTCAGGTACACGGACGTGGCGTTGCTGCTGATGTGGTACCTGATACTGGTGGTGATGGTGGACCTGGCGAGCATGGGGATGAGGAGGCTGGCGCGGTAGGGGGATGGATGGGGGAGGTTCAATAGGCCGGATGTGGCACGCTACCTAGGTCAAAGAGGTATGATGCTGGTCACGGAAGGTGATAGTAGTTGTGTGACTAGGAGAGAGCGGGGCGTGCCACTCAAAAGCCAAGCCAGGCTTTGGTCATAACAGATTCCTCGACTAGGTCCGAGTACAAGCCGATAAATTGAGCTTCCCTAATTGAATAGAAACTAAGGTTGGGGAGACTCCGCTCGGAATGACAATTCGCTTTCATTTTCATAGACCTCGGTCCTTAATGAACAAGGGGCGTTGCAGGTAGAAGTTCATACCTTACCGCACTATAAGTGGCGCGGCATAGATCTTGCTGGCGGCCACAGAATGCGCTTTGAGAACGGGTGTATTTGAAAAGATTTTTTAGGGGGAACAATTCAGAGTTTCAGGCGTGGGCTAGATACGGAATTGTTTTCTGAGTTGTCCTTATTGTTCTCTTGTTAATGACCTCAGTGATGATGGGCTTATGAGTAAGGGACTGATGATCAGGGTGATAAGGATAGCGACCAGAGGAGTCTTAAGTAAAGAGGCAGATGTCACTGGCAGGCGGCCAGTTTTGCTTCTTAAGGCGCACTAGTCCATTTGGCAGGCGGCCTAAGTCCTGGCGGGTGGTTGAACGTGTGATGGGAAGGACTAAAGTACACCGCAATTACCATTAATACCGGGCGGGAAGCCCAGGCGGCGGCCTATGAGGTATATATGGCTAGCGTTGATTTTGGCGGGGATGATAGCGCTCATCAACTGCGGCGAGGATGAGCCGGGCGCACTGAACAGCACGCCATCGCCGACTGCTACCGCGACCTCCCCTCTGCTGCCATCGCCATCGCCTACCGCTACGCAGACTCCGAGCCAGACGAACTCGACAAACGGCGGTTCGTCGCCCACGGCCACCGCGACGTCAACTCCTACAGTGACATCGACGCCTACGCAGACGCAGGCTACGGCCACGATGACGCCGACGCCCATCGTAAGGTCCTCAGGGACGCCGACGCGTCCCGGCATACCCACCGGCAAGCGGACTGGCAGACCTTTTCGCTTTGACCCTGATGGAGATGATCGCAACTGCACCGACTTCAGCAATTGGGATGAGGCCCAGGACTTCTACGAAGCTGCTGGAGGGCCTGACAGTGACCCGCATGTGATGGACGGCGACGGCGATGCCATAGCATGTGAGAGCCTCACCGGCGCGCCAGCGGTCTTGCCACCTACTCCCACCCCCATGCCGACCCCCACGCCGATTTCGAGCACCCGGACGTTTAGCGTGAATACCACATCGGATGCGGCTGACGCCTCGCCAGGGGACGGGGTGTGCGAGACGGCAGAGGGTCAATGCACCCTTCGGGCCGCGGTGGAGGAGGCGAACGAGCTGGAGGGAGAGACGGAGGTAACGCTGCTTGCAGAAGAGTACGGTTTAACACTGGGCGAGATAGCCGTGAACGCGACGGTAACAATTACGGGGGAAGCAGGGACGACCATCGATGGGGGAAGGGTGGAGGGTGACGTCAGCCGGGGGAGGCGGTTGTTCCATGTTATGCCGGATGGGGACCTAGGGCTTGGTGTGATGACCCTACAAAATGGAGCGCGCTACGACTCAGCGCAGAGTGGTGTTCTGCATGGAGGCGGGGCCATTGTCAACGAAGGCAAGCTGACTATCGAGAGTGTGTTGATTCGAGACAGCTATGCGGATGTACGAGGGGGGCTGATTCTGAACCTGGGCGAGATGATATTGACGGATGTGACGTTATCGGGCGGGTGGACGTTCTATATCGGCGGCGCAGGTATATATAACGAGGAGGGAGCGGAGGCGACGATAACGCGGGCGCGTATTGAAGATAATGAGTGCTCGCGGAGCAGCAGCGGCGGCGGGATATTCAATGCAGGAGTCATGAGCATAGTCGAGACGACGCTGCAGGATAATTTTTCGGTCAATGGATCAAATATAAGGAACGGCGTGAGCGGGCGGCTGACGATTCGGGGGAGCATACTGGTGGGGGGGGGTAACCCGGGGGAGGGACCCGGGGGGATAAGCAATGATGGAGAGATGGTGGACGAGGGTGGGAATTCGTTTGGGCCGTAGGGGGAGGTGGGAGTGGGAGGGCGAGGGAAGGTGAAGGTAGTGATAATGGGGCGTGATGGTGGCAGACGTATCGTTGAGGTTTCTCGACCCATTCGACAGGCTCAGGACAGGCTACGCTCGAAATGACATTTATCCCTACCAGCCCCCTTCCCCATGGAGAAAGAGAAGTCAAGGTTAGGTAAGTGGTGGGTAGCGGTTTAGGCATAGATCCTTCGACTGGGTACCGACGAGTACATCGGCACTTCGCTCAGGATGACAAGTCAGCGATACGGATGCCGGCCTCTTTTTCCAGCAGCAGGCCGAGGGCGCTGAGGTCCAGCTCGCTCATGCCTTGGTCGGCGGCCTGGCGGAAGGCTTCGAGGGCCTGGGAGGCGGCGCGGAGGGGGACGCCGGAGTCTCGGCCCATCTGATTGACCAGGGACATGTCTTTGAGGAGGAGGCGAAGGGGGCCGCGGGCGTCGTCGTAGCGACGCTCAAGCATAATGGGCCCGTTGCGATCGAGCATAAAGCTCTGGCCCCATGACACTTTAAGGATTTCCAGAAGTTGCTTGGGGTCGGCGTCGGCCTTGGCGCCCAGGACCAGGGCCTCGGCGGCGGCGAGGGTATGGACGCCCACCAGGAGCTGGTTGATGAGCTTGACCACGCTGCCAGCGCCGGAGGGGCCGACGTATCGAACGGTGGAGCCGAGGGTATTGAAGATGGGCAGGGCGCGGTCAAAGGCGTCACGGTCGCCGCCGGCCATGATGGTGAGGGAGGCGGAGGCGGCGCGTTCGACACCGCCGCTGACGGGGGCGTCGAGGAAGCGGGCGCCTTTGGCCTTGGCGGCGTTGTAGATGCGGCGGGAGGTGGTGGGACCGACGGTACTGAAATCGATGAAAAGCTGGCCGGGGCGGGCGTTGGCGATGAGGCCGTCGGGGCCGAGAAAAACGCTTTCGGAGGCGGGCACGTCGGGGAGGCAGGCGAGGACGGCGTCGCAGGCGCGGGCGATGTCGGTGGGGGAGGAGGCGGGGGTCGCTCCAAGGGAGACTATGGATTGGGCTTTTGCGGGGGTGCGGTTGTGGACGGTGAGGTGGAAGCCGGCGGAGAGGAGGCTGCGGGCCATGGGGAGGCCCATGCGGCCGATGCCGATGAAGCCGATGCGATTAAAGAGTTGGCCGGACTTGCCTACGTTGGCGTGGGGCATGACGTACCTCCATTGTGACCATAAGGTAATTCAATGCGGCAGATCACCACCCTCACCCTTCGACAAGCTCAGGGTGAGCGGCTTTATATAGTTGCCTTTGTATTATTTCCACTCATTTTATTTGCCTGATATTATGACATCGATTGGAATATTTGGAGGTGCGTTATGGCGGAGCGCGTGGTTTATCTCAATGGGCAGATTGTTCCCGAGAGTAAGGCCAGCATATCGATTCGGGATTTGGGGTTTTTGCACGGGGACGCGGCTTTTGACACGGCGCGGACGTTTAACGGCAAGGTGTTCAAATTGCGGGAGCACGTCGATAGGCTGTACCAGTCGCTGAAGTTTTTGCGCATCGACCCGGGGATGCCGGCGGAGCAGATGGCGGAGCTGACGGGGGAGGTGGCGCGTCGGAACGCGCCGCTGCTGGGGCGGAATGAGGACTACTGGGTCAGCCAGCGAGTGACTCGCGGGCGGGTGGACGACGCGTCGCACAGAGCGACGGTGCTGATTGAATGCAGGCCGCTGCCGTTGAAACAGAGGGCCAAGTATTTTCGGGACGGGGTGCAACTGGTGACGTCGTCAGTGAGGCGGACGCCGCCGTGGGTGATGAGCCCGCAGGTGAAGACGCACAACTATCTGAACGTGGTGATGGCGGACCTGGAGGTGAAGAGCCAGAACCCGGACGCGTGGGTGGCGCTGCTGGACGAGCGAGGGAACCTGTCGGAGGGAAGCTCCTATAACATTTTCCTGGTGAAGGACGGGGTGCTGTACACGCCTCGGGCGCAGATGGTATTGAACGGGATCACTCGGCAGACGGTGCTGGAGCTGGCGTCGCAGTTGAAAATACCGATGGTGGAGAAGGACGTGGACCTGTTCGATGCGTCGGCGTCGGACGAGATGTTTGTAACGACCACAAGCGTCTGCATATTGCCGGCGAGGAATTTCAACGGGGTAGTGATAGGGAACGGGCATATTCCGGGGCCGGTGACGAAGGGGTTGATGGCGGCGTTTAGCGAGCGGGTGGGGATGGACTACGTGGGGCAGTATTTGGCGCATTTGGGGGAGTGAGTGGAGACTTCCCCCTTAAAAGTGGCGAGCGCGTGGCGGCAGTCACGTTGATTAGGTCCTTCACTTTGTTCAGGATGACAGTAACAAACCTTTTTCTATTATTCCGAGGCCCCTAATCGGCGCCGAGAGGCTAACTGCCCCGTTTGCTACACAGCCTGACGACCGTCACGGCGATTAGACCCTTCGCGGGGCGCATAGTAACGATTGCGGCGGGTGATTCAGGGAGGCCTTAAACTCCCCCCCAGGGGATGGTACGGCCCTGACGGATATCTTCTTCAGCTTCGCGTATGCGAGCCATGGCCTCTGGGTCTGAAAGGATATCCAGGGTCTCAACGAGGCCTTCGTAATCCTCGATGCTGAGCATGACGGCGACTGGCTTGCCATGCTTGGTCACGATAACTCGTTCTTGTTTTGTGGTGACTTGGCTATTGTCTTGGGCAGATCAGATCGCAAATCTTTTAAGCTGATTGAATTGCTCATGTCTAAAACCCTGGTATCGCTTCCTTTATGCCGAAGCCGGTCAGAGGGAGGAGGACGCGGTCGGTGGGGTTTATGATGCCGCGTTTTTTGAGGACTTCGGCGGCGCCGACGACGATGGCGGAGGTGGGCTCGACGAGGAGGCCTTCCAGTTCCGCCAGGGCTTTTTGCCAGCCGAGGAGGCTTTCTTCGGGGACGGTGACGAAGCTGCCGCCGGTGTCTTTGGCTTGAGCCACCATATCTTGGAGTCGAGGGGGCGTAGGAACGCCGATGCCGTTGGCGCGGCTTTTGGCCTCGCCGTCGTAGGGGGTCCAGGGACGGCCTTCGAAGGCGGAGACCACGGGGGGCGTTTCCTGGGTCTGGGCGCCGTGGAGGCGGGGCATTCGCTTGGCGCGGCCGTCCTGGAGCATCTCTTTGAAGCCCCGGTAGAGGCCCTGGTAGATGGAGCCGTTGCCGATGGGGACGATGATGTGGTCGGGGAGGGGGTCCATCTGCTCGGCGACCTCGTAGGCGAGGGTCTTAAGGCCTTCGATGAAGTAGATGTTCTGGGCGTAGCTCATGAGGAGGATGCCCTTGTCCTCGGCGAACTCGCGGGCGGCCTCGCCGCGGGCTTTGCGGCCACCGCTTATCCAGTTCATTCGCGTGCCATGGAAGGCGATGGCGTGGAGCTTGCGGTGGTCTCTGAGGGCTTCGGCGGCGAAGCCGTGGTAGGTGATGCCAGCGCGGGCGCAATAGGCGGCGAAGGAGTGACCGGCATTGCCGCCAGTGCCGTCGGCGACTTCTTTGACGCCGGTCTCCTTGAGGACGGAGACCTGGACGAAGTTGCCGCGGTCCTTGAAGGAGCCGGTGGGGTTGAAATATTCCAGCTTAGCGTTGATGCTGCCGAGGCCCAGTTTTTGACCGACGCGAGGAAGGGGCACGATGGGAGTATCGCCTTCACCCATGGTGACCATGCGGTCGGGGTGATTGAGGGGGAGCATGGGGGCGAAGCGGGCGGTCCCGCGGGCGTTGCCGAGGACGCGAGCGCTTTTGGCGGCGGGAGTGTCGTAGAGGGCGTCGAGGAGGCAGCCGCAGGCGTCGCAGTAGATACGGTATTTGGAGCTGTCGTGCTTTTTGGCGCATTTGACGCAGACGAGTTGGAAGGCCATGGGTACTCCTAGTTGCTCAAAAGGATTTGGTTTGAGAGGTGGCAGGGGACGAAGTGGTATAGAGCGATTCTATTGGATGAAGGATAGAGGAATGGAGCAGTGGAAAGCAAAAAGCAGACGCCTGTTGGAGTGGGGACGGTCTGGGGTGCGCTGGGGTGGCAGGCCTGGAACCACGCCAAGGCCAGGTCCTTTGATTCGGCGCCGTGGAGGGCACCGCCGCTTTCTATCGCCCACCGGTTGGACCAGAGGCTGCAGGGCTGAGCGCCCACGACGCTTTCGCAGGTGAGGGCGGGTCGAATGAGGGTGTGGCTGCCGTCGAGGTGGTCGATGCGCAGGGAAGGGAGCTTATCGAGGTATCGAAGGCCAAGCTCTGGGGTCAGGGCTTTGTCGATCTCGTCAAGCTGCGCGACGGAGTTGATGGCGCTGAGGGTTTGATCGATAAGCGGTTTGTTATTGGTGTCATCGGAAGAGATAGGGCTGCCCTGCTGCTGAACGCCCGCAACTTTCCAGGACAGGGTCATGGATTCGACGGGGCCGAGATGGAAGGAGGGCTGGCTCGCGGCGCAGGATATAGGGAGGAGGGTAAGGAGGGCCAGCGCAGCCGTGTATAAGAGTATGTTTGTTAGTCGAGGCACAACAGGGCCTAGGGATGATAACTCAGACTGATTGGGCGGGGCAGAGACATCAAAAAGGAAGGCCGGCGCCTGGGAGGGGACTGGTCGGGGCGCCGGCGCCTTTAGTGTGAAGGGACAGCGGTTACTTTATGACGGTGGCGATGCCGGCCTTGGAGCAGTCTTCGTCCTCCTGGCTGGTGCCGCCGCCGACGCCCACGCCGCCGATGGGGTTGCCGTTGCGGATGATGGGGACGCCGCCCTGGCTGGGGATCATGTGGCCGCCTTCCGCGGCGACGATGCCGCGAATGATGGGGGCGTCTGCGCGTGGCTGGAGCTCGCCGCTGGTGCGGCCGAAGCCGACGGAGGCGATGGCTTTGCCCTGGGAGCCGTAGACGCCGGCCCAGGTGGCGTTGTCCATGCGTTGGAAGGCGAGGAGCCGACCGCCGGCGTCCACCACGGCGACGCTGACTCGGATTTTGAGCTCCTTGGCCTTGGCGATGGCCCCGTCGATGATTTTGTTGGCCTCGGACAGTGTCAGGTCCGCCATAGAAACCCTCCTGTTAGAACGATTTGGGTAATTTAAACGCCGGGCACGCTCAATGTGGGGAGAGGAAGTGGGCCGGCGACAGCAGTCTAAAGGGCGGCAACCTAGTCGTCAAGGCTGGCGCGATTCAATGCCAGAAAACACTTGCAAATTTATCCTGCTATGCCTGCCCTCGACCAGCGTCAGGGGCGGGCCTTAAAGCATTCGATGCGCCAGGGCAAGCAACGAGATACCTGATGATTTAATTATAGAAAGGGGCGTCCGGCAGTCTTTAAATAGGAGACTCTCTCTGGTGTAAAAGGAAGCGAAGATAGTCCTGAAGAGCGGCAGTTTAGTCCTAGGGGCTGAATGAATCAGGTCTGAAGCTCACAAATCTAGCTCACCTTATGAAAGTGTTGTCAGGGGCTAGATGGCAGGTGGGGGACAGACACAAGGCAATGCAATTCGGATGGGTTGGGAGACAAACAAAATTGACTTCACAAAAAGATAAAGTTATGGGAGCAGTTGCACACACAGGTCTCATTTCCAAGCGTCTAGGGCTTATAGGCGCACTTCTGGCCTTGGCGGCCCTGTTGTTCGTGATTCTGGGACCGGCTTCCAACTCGGCCCCGGCCACGGAGGCCGCGGCCGGCGAGGTGCTGATCCTAGACCCGGCGGGTTTTGATGGCGGGTTCGGCACCAGCAGACTGGCCATGCACTTCACCAATGCCGGCAAGACTCCTGTCATTGTAGATAACGCAACCTGGGCGACAATGACTACCGCGCAGTTTGCTTAGTACGACGCGCTGGCGTTCCCCGACCCGACGTGCTACTTTGGCGGACCTGGCGATACTTCGCCCAGGTCCGCCAAAGTAGCGAACCCCACGGAGTGGGCCAATGCGGTAGACGGAAACGTCATCATCATTGGCACCGACGAGGTGTTCCATTACGCCCAGGGCGGCGACGGCCTGATGGACGCGGCCACGGACTTTGTGGTGGCGGAGGCAGGCAAGACGGGCCCTTACATCTCGCTGAGCTGCTACTACGACAGCAGCGGCTCGCCCGCTCCCGTGGTCGGGACCACGGTCACCTTTACGGTTATCGCCGGGCCTCATACCGGCACCACCGGCACCGGCGTGACTAACGGCAGCGGCCAGGCTTCATTCACTCACACTGGGACGGCTGCGGGGACGGACACCATTGAGGCTACCTTTGTGGACTCGGCCGGCAGGACGCAACGATCCAACCGGGTGACCAAGACCTGGGAGGAAGCGCCGTTGGTTGAGATCTGCGGCCACGGCATCGATAACGATAGAGACGGGCTGATAGATGAGTACTGCCCTGTGGCGAAGGGCCGGATGACCGGCGGCGGCAGCATTGGCGACAGTCCTGCGAAGCACGGGTTCCAGCTAAACTGCAACGCCTCCGACACATCCAACAACCTTGAAGTGAACTGGGGCAAGGGCAACAAGTTCCATCTGGAGAGCCTGACCTCCGCCGCCTGCAGCGACGACCCGGCCATTGGCCCGGAGAATCCCAAGGCCGGCTTTGACACCTATAAGGGTAGCGGCAAGGGACGCTATAACGGCGTGTCCGGCGCCACAGCCGAGTGGGTATTCACCGACGCGGGTGAGCCTGGCTCCGACGACACCATGGAGATCATGATCAAGGACAAGAATGGGAATGTAGTGCTGGTAGTTGCTGGGAAACTAGGTGGAGGGAACCACCAGGCCCACAACAGCTAGGCTTGTATTGGATTCAGATGGAAAAGCAGAGGAGAGGGCGACCGCCCTCTCCTCTGCTTTTAAAGCGAGAAGGCCTCAGGAGACAAGGAAGTCCAGTACCAGTTGGTTGAATTCTTCTTGCTTTTCGATGTGGGGCCAGTGGCCGCATTGATCGAAGGTGTGGAGTTGGGCACCGGGGAGGAGGCCGGCGGCATGGCGGGCGTGGGAGGCGGGGAAGATGGTGTCCTGCTGGCCCCAGAGTACTAGAGTGGGGGCTTTCACGCAGGGCAAACGGTTGGACAGCAGCGCATGAGGCCTTAGGCCGAAGAAGTTAACCCCGTAGCGCAATATTTTAAGCATGGCCTGTTTGTTGCCGGGGATGCGCCGCTCTTGATAGAGGGCTTCGATGAATTGGGGGGTGGCGAAGGCGTAGTCGTAGAAGATGCGGCGGAGGGTCCACTTGACGCTGTCCCGGGTGGGACGCGCCATGAGTTCGCCCATGGCGGGGATGCTCATGAGGCGGAGGAAGCCAGCGACCTGGCGGCCCAGGCCGGCGGAGTCGACGAGAATTAGCTTATGGACTCGCTGGGGGTGTTCCAGGGTGAGGGCCAGGGCCATGAGACCGCCCATGGAGTTGCCGACGAGGGAGACCTGGTCGAAGCCGGAGGCGTCCATGAAGTCGAGTAAGAAGGCGGTGGACTTTTGCAGGGAGTAGCGCCAGTCGGGCTTGTCGGAGTGGCCGTGGCCTGGGAGGTCGAGGGCGGCGACGGTGTGGCGGGAGGCCAGGGCGTCGATATTGGCGTGCCAGACGATGGCGGCTTCGCCGAGGCCGTGTAGGAGGAGGAGGGGAGGGCCCTGGCCGGCGAGGAAGCACCGGACGCGGATGCCGTGGGCGTGGACCCAGGTCTCTTTGCCGGGGAGGGATAAGATTTTGGCGGTGGCGGTAATGGGTGGGCCTATGGTGTGGTGGGATGGCTTAGAGTGTAGCGGCGTGGTGTGAGGGCGGCAACGGGGAGGAAAGGAACAGGGAAAGAGGCTAGAAGAGAAGCCATATTAGGCGTGGTCTGGCCTGGCGGACGGAACGTAGTTCCAGGGTTTACCCCTCATTCCTTCGACCAGGCTCAGGACAGGCTCTGCACCTTCTCCCACAAGGGGAGAAGGAATTTCCTTGGAGGCATTTATTCCTTTAGATGACATTTGCGCTACGGGATGCCTGTGGAGAGGAACTGGAGGACGAGTTTATTGAAGGCTTTTCGGGCGTCACGCTGGGGCCAGTGGCCGCAGTTGTCGAAGACTTTCAGGCGGGCCTTGGGGATTAGTTTGGCGGCGCGGTAGGCGTGCTTAACGGGGAAGATGGCGTCGCGCTTTCCCCATAGCACCAGGGTAGGCGCCTTGAGTTCCGACAGACGGTTGGTGAGGACAGCCCAGGGTTTGACGCCCAGGAGGTTTACGCCTGAGCGCAGCATTCGGAGCATGGCGGCGGTGTTGCCGGGTCGGCGGCGCTCCTCGAATAGGGCGGCGACAAAGGCTTCAGTGAGGCCATCGTCATCGTCGGGGAGCCGGCTCATTAGAAATCGGACGCCTTGCTGCTTGGGTAGGGCCATGAATTCGCCGAGGAGGGGAAGGGAGAGGAGGCGGAGGAAGCCGGCGACTTCGCGGCCCAGGCCGGCGCTGTTGGCGAGGACCAGTTTGTCGATACGCTCCGGGCGGTCGAGACCTAGGGAAAGGGAGACGAGGCCGCCCATGGAGTTGCCGATGAGGGAGGGCTGGTGAAGGTGAAGGGAGTCCATAAAGTCGATGAGGAACTCCTGGGACTCGTCCAGTGAGTAGCGCCATTGAGGGTTGTCGGAGGCGCCGTGGCCGGGGAGGTCCAGGGCGATGACGGTGTGGTTTGAGGCTAGTTCCTCCATGTTGGAACACCAGACCAGGGAGGACTCGCCGAGGCCGTGGATTAGGACCACCGGCGGGCCCTGGCCGAGGCGGAAGTAGCGGACGTTGACGCCACGGGCGCGGGTCCACAGTTCCTGGCCTGGCATGATGATATGTCTGGGACTGGGTGTCGGAGGCATAGATAGACCGTCGAATTAAGGTTATGTAAATTTAATTCTATCGTCGCTGGGCGGGATGCTCAACCGCTATTTTGACTATTTGGCGTGCCTAGCCCTAACATGGAGCCCGTGTTGGTGTCCTTGTAGTAAGCGAATGCCGAACACTGTCCGGATTGTGTCCGTGATGACGACATGAGGTTTCCGACAGAACAGATTCTTCGACTATGTCTCAATGAGTACATCGAGACTTCGCTCAGCAACCGTCTTTAGAGTTAGGCATAAATCACCTTAGGAGAAAGATGCCAAGGGGTCTTATGTTTGAGCATAGCGTTGAGGATGGTAAGGAGCTTGCGCATGCAGGCC